>JACLAB010016031.1_pt1 | contig 33460 bp, 22 predicted proteins | sample 8027921 | NCBI WGS metagenome assembly JACLAB01 (sample SAMN15725117, study PRJNA655200) | protist metagenome | isolation source: fluorescence activated cell sorting (FACS) single amplified genomes of... | place: USA: West Boothbay Harbor, Gulf of Maine | collected 2000-07-19 | reverse complement strand
GTTGAGCGCCGCGTTGACGTCGGCGGTGAGCTTGTCGTCCTCAACCTTCCCTTTGGGCTCCTGCGACCAGAAGAACATGTTGCGGCTGGCGTCGTCGGGGAACTTGATGACGAAACATCCGGGCTTCGGGATGAACTTCATCTGCGCCTCCTGTGGGAAGATGATGAAGTCGTCGTCGGGGTTGAAGGGCATGCCCTCCGCGCGCGGGCCCCACATCAGGTGGGTCAGACCGTCGGTCGCCTTGCAGATCCGAAGCTTTCCCTTGCGGTCGTCGGGCTTCATGGTCTTATTCTCGACGATGATGCGTCCGCACTGGACGTCGATGAGAACTGCGGGTTTTTGGGGGGATCACGCGACGTCAGGGCGGCGGATACGCGAGAACGAGGCCCGACTCCCGGGTTGTGGGCACCCTGACTGAGATCTGAGAAAACGTTCCGGATCCGGGTGGACGCGTGGCGGGTCGGGGGCCGGATGACTCACTCTCTTCGCCGTTGGGGCCGACCTCGGGGCCGCCGCCGGGCTGCGCCGCGTTCTGGTTGAAGAAATCGAACGACATCCTTGAGTGCGTGTCGCGCGTGAGGCGGACTCTGACGATGGTCTTCCGAGGAAGTTTGTACCCCTTTTGAAGGACACAGCTGTGATCGACCTGACGTCAGTTTTCCTCTGCATCTTCGTTACGCCCGAGGCTCCACTTCGCCGCGCGCGAGTCCACTTGGGAGGAGCGACTCCCCATTTCCCCCCGCGATCTCGATTCAGGGGATCTAAGTCGCGTCGAGGTCGCTCCCCGAACCCTGCGCGCCCGTCGCGTAGGGGCGACAGACCCCCGACGCCCCGCCTCCCCTCGGAACTGACCAATATCAGATCTGACGCGACCTCGGGAGCACAGCATGAGCGACTGCGAGGACTACGGTGACTCCGACGGGTACGACTCCCCGGACGCGTACATGTCGCAGGACGCCGGCACCCAGGACACGGACGACAGCGACCCCGACGAGGGCGAAGCCGACTACGGCAACGTCATGCTCTCCGGCGTCGAGGCGCACGGAGGGAGCAAGAGGGAGCAGTACCGATGTTTGGACGCGGAGCAGGTGCTCGAGCGGCAGACGGAGGCCGTGCGCGGGGTCACGCAGGTGCTGCAGGTCACCCCCGACGACGCCACCCAGCTCCTGAGGGCGCACAAGTGGAACGTCAACGCGGTGAACGACACGTGGTTCGGCGACGAGGACGCCGTCCGGGAAAAGTTCGGTTTGGAGGCGTTGGGGTCGGCGTTGGAGTCGGCGGAGACGAACGGGGAGACGAACGGGGTGACGAACGGGGACGATGATGCGAGGGAGGTGACGTGCGCGGTGTGCTACGACGAGTTCCCCGCCACCGAGCACACGCACGTGGGATGCGAGCACAACTTCTGCGCCACCTGCTGGAGCGGCTACCTGGAGAACGCGGTGTCCGACGGTCCCACCGTGTTGGACCTGAGGTGCCCGCAGGACGGGTGCAAACGGCGGGTGCCCGATTCAATGGCCAAGATGTACCTGCGGGAGGAGAGCGTGTTAAAGCTGGACGTGTTCAAGTGGAGGAGCTGGGTGGACGATAACCCGCGGGTCAAGTGGTGCACGGGCGCGGGGTGCGAGGTGGCGGTGCTGTGCGACGATGCTCAAGTTTCCTCAAGCGGGGGCCGGGGGGAGGGGCGAGGTGTGGACGTGCACTGCGACTGCGGGGCGTCGTTCTGCTGGTCGTGCCAGGAGGACGCGCACCGGCCGGTGGACTGCGACACTGTGCGCAAGTGGCTGGTGAAGAACAGCGCCGAGTCGGAGAACCTGAACTGGATCCTGGCCAACACCAAGCCCTGCCCCGCGTGCAAGCGGCCCATCGAGAAGAGCTCGGGGTGCATGCACATGACCTGCGCGCAGTGCAAGTACGACTTTTGCTGGATGTGCAGCGGTAAGTGGAGCGAGCACGGGGAACGCACGGGCGGATACTACGCGTGCAACAAGTACTCCACGTCCAAGGAGAAGGAGGGCGCCAGCGAGGATGAGAAGCGGAGGCTGGCGGCGAAGCAGTCCATCGAGAGGTACACCCACTACTACGAGCGGTGGGCGGCTCACGGCGCGTCGCAGACCAAGGCTGCGAAGGACTTGGACGAGATGAGGGAGGCGAAGATCATGCGTCTCGGGGACCTTCAGAACACCCCGGTTTCCCAGCTCAAGTTTGTGCTCGAGGCCATGGAGCAGATTGCCGAGTGCCGCCGGGTGCTCAAGTGGACGTACGGCTACGGGTACTACTGGATGGAGGAGGACAGCCTGAGGAAGAACTTCTTCGAGTACATCCAGGGCGACGCGGAGTCGACGTTGGAGCTGCTGACGGAGGCGGTGGAGAAGGATCTGGAGGAGTTCTTCACCGAGGAGAAGAGTTTGGCGGAATTTGGCGACTTTCGGGGCCGGCTCACCGGCCTCACCACCACCGTGAAGAAGTACTTCACCACGATGGTGACGGAGCTGGAGGCGGGTCTGCCGGGGGTTGGGAGCGAGGTGGTGAGGGCGGTCAGCCTGGCTGCTAACCCCGCGGAGGAGGATCCCCCCAAACCCCGAAGGAGCGCTCGGCTGGCGTGAACACATGCTGGCGTGAACACGTGCGACGAAACGGGGAACACGACGAGAAGAAAATGATGAACACGAATGCACGCGATTGAACGATCGATCCTCACTCGCTCCCACCCTCCGAAGCGCGTTCGTCGACTTTCATCATAGCCAGCCTCTTCTCTACCTCCAGCCTCGCCGTCCTCTCCTTCCTGAGCTGGTCCTCCAACTTATCCAGCCTGCGCCTCAGCACCGTGGTGGTTGAAGTTTTGTTTGTTGCCGTTGTGGATCGACTCTCAGTCGAAACTCGCGTCGACCTGGTGGACCGCCGGGCGGTTCGGACGGACCTCACGCTTTGACGTTCGCTCTTGTCGTCGTCATCGTCGTCGGCGTCCTCGTCGCTGTCGGGTCGTCGAAGCGCCCGGTCCTTCCAGAACTTAGCCCTGAATGCTTCCTCTTTGACGATTTGCTGGATTTGGAAGGTGGGTCGGGAGGTGTCAGCGGTCAGTCGGGGGAAGCTCGGTCCTTCGTCGGCGTCTCACCTCGACCCACGCGCGCGAACCCTGCACCTGGTACAGGTTATACGCCATATCGTCCCGTCGACCACACGCACGCGACGTGGTCAAGTCAACAGTGTCTGTTCCTCTTCTCACTCGAGTTTTTTCCTGTTGTTTTTTCGGTCAACCGGCCAACAAAAAGAGGCCGGACATTTTGTGAAACAGAGCCAATCACGGTCTTCAGGAAAGCCGGCCTTCCACGCTCACCCTCTTCTCACCGCGCGTCTCGACGTAGCACCGAGCCTTAGCAAAGATGGCCAAGTCCACTAACCACACCGCGCACAACCAGTCGTACAAGAACCACCGCAACGGTGCGTGCAGACCCTAGATCCGGCAACGAGATTTTTTCCGGGGCGTGCGGCTGTGTGACGGGTGTAGCCGTGCGGAGTGCGCCACGATGGGGCCGCCTCCGCCGGTCGCGCGGGTCCCCGGGGCCCGGCGACCGCGTGATCCGATTCCGTTAGATGTCTACGGACTCGTTCGCGGCGCGCACCCGGCCGCATCCGCCTCGATTGCGCGCTCGCGTCGGGTTTCCGGCGTCGAGCGCGAGGGTTTTCAGGGTTTTCTCTCACGCGCGCGTAGGAATTCATCCCTCCTCTGACCTTTCCATCCTCTCTCTCTCCCTGCGCAGGCATCAAGAAGCCCAAGAAGCACGCGAAGAGGTCGACCAAGGGCATGGATACCAAGTTCCTCCTCAACCAGAGGTACTGCAAGAAGGGCAGCAAGCTCGCCGCGGCTAAGGCGGCTAAGGCGTAAGCCTCGCGAGGGTGGGTGTCTTTTGGGTATGGCGTGGCGCAGGGGTCTGCGACCCGCCGCAAGACGGAAAAATTGCTCGTAGCTTCTTCTTAGCCTTGTAAACTCGATAAAGGGTTGACACACTCTCGTTCCACTCGCGACGCGCGAGATTTCGTTGGTGGACGCGACACACTGAGTCCGTATCCTCCGGCGCGTGCGATGGAAGTTTTCAACAGATTTATTTGGCCATCGTCGTATACCTGATGGCAACACTTGGACGTGCGAGTGGATGACGGAGGTTTATTTCGTGTAGCCGGTTTAATTACTTTCGCTAAATGTGTCGGCTAAACGTACAATCTTTGCCGTCGCTTAGGCGGAGACGGCGACGCGGCCCGCGATGCGGTCGAGATCACGCTGCCCGGAGGGGGTGATGCGACGACCCTTGGGACCCTTCTCCACAACACCAACAGACTCGAGCTGCTTAAGGATGGCGCGAGCGACGGAACCGGAACCGATGGCGTGGTGGAAGCGGCAGACACCGTCGTTACGGGCACCGCCGTAGTTCTTGCGGAAGGCACCCACACCCATGTTGCCGGACACGTAGAGCTTGCGAGCCATGGACGCCGCGCGGATGTAGAACCAGTCGGGGTCGTAGGGCGCGAGCTCCTTGTACGAGGCAGTCTTCACGATGTCGACCCAGGTGGGGACCTCCATCTGTGAGTAGAACGAATTGGGGGACAGATGGTCAGCGATGCGTTCGTTGGTGACGCGGTGATGATGGGTTTCGTGAGAGCCGAGGGGACGGGACGCATCCCTCCAGGAAAAACACACACGGGCAGGAAGGTTTCAGGCGGCATCGAGCCGACCCGAAGATGGCGCGTGTTCGGCGCGCGCGAGCCCAATGAAGGGACGGATCGAGCGTCCATCGCCGGGACTACACTCTCGACGATGTCCTGGACGTCCGCCGTCAACGAGTGCGGTCCCCGGCGATCCGTGCACGACGGCACACCCTCGCCAACTGCGCGCGGAAAACACGGTCCTGCCCGCAAACCCTAAAAAATACGCGATGATGGGAGCGCGGGAGCGCGACCGCACGAGACGATGCGGCGACCCGAATCGCATCGCGACGACTGCGACGCTCGGATAAAGACACGGCGAATCGACCGGTCGAGTTCGCACGCGCGTCATCGCCTCGCGTCGCCTCATCGCGGCGGTCGAGTCCCGCGCTCCCAGTCGCCTTTCTCCCCGAGAAATCCACGGGAACCCGTGTGATGGCGGAGGCGAGTCTCACCTTGCCGGTGGAGCGGAAGTACTGCGCGAGCGCAATCACGAACTCCTGCGCGGGGACATCCTTCACGGTGCGGGGAGCGTTCGGCATGTTGCTAATGCGATCCTGTGTGTGCAGGCGTCGCCGAAAGAGGGCGACGGGATCGGGTTGGTACGAGGTCAAGTACTTAGCTTCCACTGCGCTGCGAGGTTTTTTGGTTTTCAATCTCTTGAGACTTTTCTCGGTCTGACTAAAAGAACTGTTTCGCGTTGCGATATTTACTGTATACTCGATTTCGGTATCACCACATTTGCATGTGACTCAAAATAGCAAATAGTGCTATACGGAAATGAAATGCGAGAGGCCCTTAAACTCATCATCTCTCCACCCCACCCGCCCAGTGTAAGTGTAGCTGTGCAGGTATCGCCCACGGACCTCACCCGTCGTCGTGGCCACGTCGCGATGGTGCTGAAGGTGCTGATCCTCGCCGGCGCGGCGTCGATCGGCGCCTTGGTATTTTCCAGGCGCAAGGGAGGCGGGAAGGCGCGAGGAGGCTGGAAACGATCGGACGCCCTCAACGCCTTTCAGCAGCTGCTCGGGCTGAAGGGGGACAGCAAAGGACCGCTCCGTGGTATCAAGTTCGCGATCCAGGATGTCTACGACGTCAAGGGGCGGGTGACGGGCCTCGGCTCCCCGGCGTGGGCGGCGACGCACCCACCAGCGACGCGTGACGCCCCGGCGGTCGCATCGCTGCGGGATGCGGGAGCGGATTGCGTCGGGGTGACGCGCATGGACGAGCTCGGGTGCTCAATATCGGGATGCGACGCCGTGGGCGATGCCCCCATCAACACCGGGGCACGCGGTAGGTGCCCCGGCGGCCCGGCGTCCGGCGCCGCCGCCGCCGTCGCCGCCGCGCTCAAGGAGGTCGACATGGCGCTGGCGGTGGATTCCAGCGGCGGCGTCCGCGTCCCCGCCGCGCACTGCGGACTGTACGCCATCAGGACCACGCACGGTACCGTGACCCTCGGCGGGACCGTGGGTACATCGGGGAGCTCCCTGGCATCTGTCGGGTGGATGGCGAGGGACCCGGACGTGATCGCGGCGACGGCGACGGCCCTGATCCCGGTGCCGAAGGGTACCCCCATCAACATTTCACGCGTCATGGTGCTGGAGGACGCCCTCGACCTCTGCGACGACATCGCATCGTGCGGGGTGGCGACCGCGTGCATGCTCCTCAAGGATGCGTTCAAAAGCGGGGGAATCACGCGGCTGAACCTGGGCAAGCACCTGCTCATGTCGTGTCCTTCGCTGAGGGCGATGCAGGACGCCGACTGCACCACGGGGTTGGACGTTCTCAGGAATTGCCTCAGGCTCATCGAGGGCGAGGAGCTTTGGAGCGAGATCGGCGGGTGGTACTCCGCTAAAAAGCCCGAAACTGGAGCAAAGGCGAACGCATACCTTCTGGCGGCGTCCAAGGTGGCGCCGGACAGTCTGCGTCTGATCAAGGAGGCGAGGGAGGAGGTGCGGGCGGCGGTCGACACGCTCCTGGACGGCGTCACCGTGTTCCTGATGCCGACGACGCCGTGCGCGCCCCCTCCGCTGAACGCGAGCGTCGAGGCCACCGCGACGTGGGAGAGGAAGACGCTACAGCTCACCTGCCTGTCCAGCCTGACGGGGTGCCCGCAGTTGACCATACCGCTGACCCACGAGCAGGGCGAGGGACCGTACGGCTTGTCAGTCGTGGCCGGGCGGGGGCAGGACTACATGTGCATAGAATTTTCCCGCATGTTCGGCGCCCAGCTGAGGGAGGCGTTCCCTGACGTGGTCCAGGCAGAGCTCACGCGGCCGAGCGAGGGAGAGAACGGCGCGAAGGACGACGCGGACGCGGTACCGTCGATGTGCGAGGAGCTGAAGGCGGAGGGCAACGCGGAGTTCAAGGCGGGTAACTTCAACGAGGCTGTCGTCAAGTACACGGAGGCTCTCTCCGCGCTGGGACCTGCGCCGAACATGCGCCCGGACCCGCACCGCGCGTGGAGGTCCGTGGTACTGTCCAACAGGGCCATGACAAATTTGAAACTGGGCGTGTACAACGACGCCGAGGACGACTGCACTGCCGCGCTCAAGCTCAACGAGAAAAACGTCAAGGCGTTCCTGAGGCGCGGCGCGGCGAGGTCGGTGATGGGGAACTATCTCGAGGCCCTGGACGACTTCGAGCGCGCGCTACAGATTGAGCCGAAGAACGGGGATGCCAAATCGGAGATTGTGCGGATGAAGAACATCATAGGAGATGCGGACCAAACACCGGACTTTGACATGTAGAACTATTTTTTCGAGACTATGTGAGCTATTCCTTGCGCATCGAGTACACGTTCGGCGACATCTCCGCCAGCCACTCAGGCAGGATGGACGACACATCGCGCGCGTACAGACGGTTCGTCTTCACCAGTTCGTTGAAGATGATCATCTCCGGCGGTTGTTGGAAGAGAACGGAGCTCGGGTGTATGACGAGCCTCTGTCCCGTTGAAACCGTCCGGTAGCTTCCGTCAGCCTGCTTGCGAGCCGTGTTGAGGAAGTATCCCGACACCATGGAACGCAGCAGCGGCGCGCTCTCCGCCCCCGAGGCCCTAACTTCGATCCCCTCGTGCGTCGCCGCCCGACTGAGCTGCTTAAAGATGTCGAGAGCCTTGAGCATGGCGCGAAGGTTGATTGCGTTTGTGTTGCAAAATTCACGGCGTCGCTTCACGCCGCAGACTTTGAACGCCCGAAATACTTCGAGGAGCGTGGTGTGGTCGCCCTCCTTCCTCGCGTATTGCTCCCTGCCCAGGTTCTTCCTACTCCTCTCTCCCGACATGTTGCTCCCCTGGAACCTGAACACGCTGTCCGTCGTGAGCATGGAAAGAACCGCGATGACATCCTCGGAACATCCCTCATCAGCGGATGCACAAATAGCCTTGGCCGCCATGGGCTCCAAAGGGAACCTGCTCATCCTCTTACCCACAGCGTTCAGGTTACCTTTCTTGTCCAACGCCCCGAGCGCGTACAGCAGCTCCAACGATCTGACGAGCGCCTCCTTTGGCGGCGGATCGATGAATGGAAAATCCAGGATGTTGTCCACCTTCATCGCCTTGAGCTGAAGCACCACACCGCCGAGGTTGGCTCGAAGCAGCTCCGGGGTGATGTGGGGCGCGAGTGAGCGTAGTGCATCCTCGCAGTACAGGCGAAAGCATTTACCCGGTCCCTCGCGACCCGCACGACCGGTGCGCTGCATCGCCTGAGACACCGCCACCGGCATCACCGACAGTTCGTCCACCCCGGACCTCGGGTGGTACACCCTCTGCTTCGTGAGCCCCGTGTCCACGACATACCTGATCCCGTTGATGGTGAGCGACGTCTCCGCGATGTTGGTGGCCAGGACGATCTTCCTGTGTCCCGGGGGCGCGGGTTCGAACACCTTCATCTGTTCCTCCGGGGGCATGGCGGCGAAGAGAAGCGCGACTTGCAGCTTCGGCTTACCCTCCGCCACGTGCTCCGACCTCGACCGCAGCAGTCGACCCAGGCTCTCGATCTCCTCCTGACCGGTCAGGAACACGAGCACATCGCCCTCGGGTTCCTCGTCGTTTATCTGGCACACGGCGCACATAGCCGCGTCCAGGTAGTCATCCTCGGGTTCCTCGGTGTACAGGACGTCCACGGGGTACTTGCGGCCCTTGCTGTACACCACCGGCGCCCCGTCGAAGAAATCGGAGAATGATGACGCCTCGAGCGTGGCGGACATCACCACGATCCTCAGCGGGGGGCACAGGGTCCCGTCCGGCTTGGCGGCCTTCCTCTCCCGCCGCCGCGCCTGTATTCCCTTGAGCGTCCCGAGGAGAAAGTCCGTCTGCAGCGTCCGCTCGTGCGCCTCGTCGATCATCACCACGCCGTACCTGGTCAGCAGAGGGTCCGTCATCGCCTCCCTCAGCAACATACCGTCCGTCAGGAACTTAATCTTCGTACCCTCGCTGCTCACCTCCTCGAAGCGTATGGCGTAGCCCACCAGATCCCCGAGCTCGGTACCCGTCTCCTCGGCGACGCGCCTCGCGACGGACACCGCCGCGACTCGCCTCGGCTGCGTGCACGCCACCATGCACCCGGCGGCGAGCCCCACCTCGTGCACGTACTGGGGAATCTGCGTCGTCTTACCCGAACCCGTCTCTCCGACGATGATGACCGTCTCCCTCGCCTCCAGCTCCTGCATCAGCCGCTCGCGCGAGAGCGCGATGGGGAGCGACTTCCTCTCATCCTCCAGCTTGCGCTTGCGCCGAAGGCGGCTCTCCGGGTCGTAAGGATCGTAGTGGTCGTCGACCGCCATCTCCCTTGCCGTCCTATCCCGGCCCTACCTTTTCTTACACGCCCATACGCGTGGGGCGCTGTGTCGAGGCTCAACTGTCGGCGGCTGATATTAACTGAACTTTTCGACGGAGACTTGTGACCATCAGGTTGATTTAGGTCCGCCCTCTGCCCGCCACAAAACGACGCGCGAGGTAGCGCAGATCGGTTTACGCGCGGGATATCGACGCTGCGATCATGCAGCGATCGAATGGACGCGTGCTCTCGCCGCTGCTGCGGGCGGTGGCGCGATGGGGCTCGGCGCCGAGGGCATCGTTAGGGTGTGATCTCAACTTCGCGCGAGGGATGTCCGGCACCTTCGTCAAGCCTCCCGGTACGTCACCTCCACCTCCCCGATCGATCTCGCCTCCGTCCAACACTCTGACTGACCCACGTTTCGTCTCCGTATCCGATGATTCGCAGATCTCAAAGGGGACAACATCGACGTCATGCCCAGGACGGGCACCGGCAAGACGGTGACCAAACGGCTCAGGGCGGAGGGGCTGGTGCCCGGCATCCTGTTCGGCCCCGGAGACGACCACGGCGAGCTGCTGCAGATGCCCAAGGAGGACGTGGAGAGGCTGGTGAGGATATACGGCCTCAGCGGGATCGGCGCGAGGGTCATCACCCTCAATTACCCCGACGGCGCGCGGAAGGAGGATGTGGTGGCGAAGCAGGTGATTTACGACGCGATCAACGTCAACGTGGAGAACGTCAACTTCATGCCGTGCAAACCGGAGACTGAGATAAAGGTGAAGATTCCCGTGCGGGTGGAGGGTGAGGATGCATGCCCGGGGATAAAGAGGGGCGGTTTCGCGTGGAAGCTGCACAGAACTCTGACGGTGACCTGCAAGGGCGGGGAGATACCCACGGAGATCGTTTCCAACATTGCGGGGATGGACGTCGGCGATAAGGTGTTCCTTCGCGACCTTAACATCCCGGAAGGTGTGACGGTGCACATGACGGACGACAACGTGCCCATCATCAAGATCGCGGGTAAGGCGAGGTAATGGACCACTACGGCACTAGCTTCAATATCAACAGGATATGCTCCTACGGCTCAAGGCCCCTGTGGCTTGTTCTCCTCCGTGTCAAGAATCGCTTGTCTTTTGCTCATGAACTTCTCCATCGCCTGATCCAGGTAGTCCCTCCCGGTGAGGAGCAGGCGCGTGATCATCTCCGGATCCGTCTCGTGCCTCGCCGCCTCGAACTCTTTCCTGGCGCTCTCCCGGATGACGTCCCGCCACTCCTCCCCCTTCTCATTCTTCCACACAAACAAGAACGACGCCCGCCACACCGCGCGATACAGCGAGAGAGCCTCCCTCTTCGTGGTCAGCACCTCGATCTGGGACCTCTCTTTGGGATCCTTCTTCCGTGCGCCCTCCTGGGAGGCCTGGTCCAGGCTGCGCTCGATGAAATCTTCAGCCTCGCCTCCTCTGTGAGCGCGATGGGAGATGACGTGGTGGTCAGGAAAGTGGGCGGGAGATGACGAGCGCTCGAACTGCGCCTCGATTGGGGACACTCACCCGTCTGTTCTCAGGTCGAACGCCGCGCCCGAGCTGTGCACATGTCTAGTTAGCACATCACGTGCTCGAACAAGGACGGAGGCGGCACCGTACCTGGAGGTGCTCGCCAGCTCGAAGGCGCCTCGCGCCAGCATCTTTGTTGACAAAACCTCGCCCGCTCCTGCCCATGACTTTGGTAAAAACAGGTGCGTCGAGCGGGCGCGTTCGAAGTGGAACATGGACTGCTTTCGTCCACAAGTGTCGCGGCTTAAACAGTTGGCGTGTCGCTACGTGTACTATCATATTATCGATGTACCTTCTATGTGTCTAATCGATATCCGAGCCCGAAGAGCTGGAAGAGCGGACCCTGCTCAGCCTCGGTCTCTAGAGCTCTTTTTGGACTTCTCTTTTCTTCGCTTCTTCCGTCTCTTCTCCTCCACAGCCGCCGCCAGCTCTCGCTGAAGTGCGGCGTTATAATCATTGGGCGGTGACACCGCGCGTCTGTGCTCCGGCTGCGTCGGATTCACGGGCACGGTACCGTTAATCAAGGACTCAGGTCTATTCATTCCATTGACCTTTGACGGCGGCGGAACGTGTCTGCCCGCCCCGTAACCGATGGACGGAGGTCCCTTCAGCGCCTCCGGGTGCTTCTGCTCGATGCCGTCGAGGTACTTCTGTGCGTTATGGACCCGTGGGTTGATCTTCAGTGCCTTCTCCAGGTCCATGGCCGCGTCCTTGAACTTTCCCTGATTCGCCAGCGCCGCACCCTTCGCCACGAAGGCGTCGGCGTGCCGGGGGTCGAGCTCGAGCGCCTGCTCGTAGCACTTGATGGCGGTGACGTAGTCGCCGCGTTTGGCGAAATCGATCCCGCGCCGCACGCTCTCCTCCGCCCACGATCCCCTCACCGCGCCCTTGACCTCGTCCACGAACGCGCGCGACCTGGCCTCGTGGTTCGGCGTCCGTAGGTCGCCTCCCTCCACGACGGACCACCCATCCTTGACCCCGTACGCATCACGCATCGCGGCGTACGAATACGGCGAGTGAAAGTCCGGGTCCTTGCCGAGCACCGATACGTATGGCTCACGCGGACTATAGTGCGGATCGCGGCGCTCCGAGTCCGCCTGGCTCGGGCCGGGCGCATGATGGGCGCTATGATGCGCCCTGGCGAACATCGCGATACTCGGCGTGGTTCGGGCGAATCCCCATTGCGAGCCGACGATGAACGCTTGCGTATCACCTCCGCTCGCGTGCCTGGCTTTCTCCGCCGCCTTCGCACCCGATCGAGTGAGGATGGCTTCACGCCTCTCTTTCGAGATTCCCGCCGCCCTCCGCTCCAGGTCACTTGCCATCCCTAGGAAGGAAAAGTGAGTAGTCGGCGAGTAGATCCACCCTTTTTGTAGTGCTACAGAGGGAGGTGCGCAGCCCGGGCCGAGGAGCCGTCGTGTCGGGGCCATGGCGCCCAAGACGTCCTTCTCGATGGTGCGCAAGAAGACACCTTTCGAGAAGCACAAGGAAGAGGAGGAGTTAAAGCGAAAGCGCGATGCTGAGGAGGCTGCCAACCTGTTCGCCGAGTTCGAGGCTGACTTCGCCTCGGAGAAGAAGCCCAAGGCGATGAGCTTCGTCAGCGCGGGGGTGCAGGGTGCGGGATCGCGGCCGGGGGATGAAATTGGCCAGAGCGGGCGTGGTAAGGTGTACGTGCCGACCCTCGCGCCCCCGGGCTTCTTCGGCGCGGAGGATGAGCCGGAGGCTAAACCAGCGCCGACGAGCGATCACAACGCCAGATCAAGTCAACCCTCGGGCTTCGGGAGCGCGCCCGGCCCGAGCGGCGGCGGCAGAAAACCCCGGGCGATCGACGCGGTGATGGAGGAGATGATGGAGAAGCAGCAGCGAAGGGAAGATGCGCGGCGTGAGGGCCGCGAGCTGGTCGAGGACCAGGGTCGCGGGGCGCACCCCAGCGATTTGGCGTCGAACGACAAGACCACAACTAACGTCTTCGTCGGTAACCTCCCCTTGACCGTCGTGGAGGAGGACTTGCTGAGGGATTTCGCGCAGTTCGGACCGATCGGGAGCGTGAAGATCATGTGGCCGAGGGGCGAGGATATTCGGACCGCGCAGACGCTCACCGGGTTCGTCTCGTTCATGGGCCGAGCGTCGGCGGAGCGGATGGTTGCCGAGATGGAGGGGAAGACGTACCGCGGCTGCGACCTGAGGGTCGGATGGGGCAAGGCGGTTAAACTGCCCGCGAAACCCATCTGGCCGATCGACACGGACGACTTCCCTGACCGGCCCGCCGTCGGAGTCCCTGGAACGATGCCATCAACGCAAGGTGGATACCGGGAGGAGGTTGAGGTGCAGTACCCAGTCAACGCTCGCGTCATGTACGTCATCGACAGGCTGGCGAAGTACGTGGTGGACAACGGTAAGTTGTTCGAGGAGAAGGTGCTGGAGAAGGAGCGGGGTAACGAGGAGTTCAACTTCCTCTTCGACTACAAGAGCCCCAACCACCGGTACTACAAGTGGCGGGTATTCTCTCTGACCAACGGCGACACTCTGGAGGCCTGGGCGACGGAGACGTTCGTCATGAACGACGCGAGGTGGATCCCTCCGAATCCCAAGAGGCGGCCGGTGTACACCGGGAAAGAGTCGGATGCCTCGAAAGAACCCACGGATCCCGACAGTCTGAAGCCCGGTGACAGGGAAGATTTTGAGGAACTGCTGCAGACGCTGACGCTAGAGAGGAGCGACATCCAGGAAGGTATGATGTTCGCTTTGGAGCACGCCGACAGCGCCAAAGAGGTGGCGAACATCCTCACGGACGCACTGACCTTGTCGGACACTCCTGTCACGATGAAGGTGGCGAGGCTGTTTCTCATGTCGGACATTCTGCACAACTGCGGCGCGCCTGTGAAGAACGCGTCGGCGTACAGAATCGAGTTTCAACAGAAGCTTCCCCGCGTCTTTGAAAGCCTGGAGAAGACCCTCAAGGACGTGGATAGCCGGATCACGCGCGAGGCTTTCAAGAAACGAGTAGCGGCCGTGCTCACCGCGTGGGGAGATTGGTTCCTGTTTGGGGAAGAGTTCCTGAAAGGCTTGGAGCTGACGTTCCTGAGAGGGGAGGCGGCGAAATAGGCGATAGCTTTCTTTTCATTTTAGAGGTCTACAATGACGTTTCAACATCTAAGGCGTAATACGAATGAATCATGCCGACGCGGCGCCTAAGCCTTGGTGTTGTGAGCGCCGTACTTGGCACCGGGGACGGCACCGTCCTCCTCGAAGGCGGCCACATCCTCCGGCGGCAAGCCAGTGCCGGTGACCTCGTTACCCACGGAGACCCAGTAGTCGCGAAGGTTGTTCTTGCGCGCGAAAATCTCGAGGTACTTACCGCCTGGGACCATCTCCTCGATGAGCTCGTATATCTCGGTGGGCTTCTGGCTCTGTCCGCGGCGCGGGGCGAAGATGATGTCGCTGCCCACAGCCTTGTCGCTCATGCCCTGGGGCTTCTCGCCGCGGCGGCCCACGAGGCACACCTCCTTGGCGTGCTGGAGGTAGAAACCGTGGGACTTGGCGAGGCGGCGGCTGTTGGTGACCTTGACCCAGACGATCTCATCGACGAACTCGTAACCCCACTTCTTGAACTGCTCGAGGGTCCACTGGTACTTCGCATTGATGACCCAGACGAAGATGAAGCCGTTCTTCTGGAGCTTGGGGATGGGGAGGTCCGCGATGGAGTGGTCGGTGAGCTGGCTGTATCCGAGGGACACGCCTCGGGTCGGGTTCGCGGTGGCGAGCTGCCAGGGCGGGTCCATCATGATGACGTCGAAATCGGTGTTCTCGTAGAGCTTGCTCCAGTCGTAGGTGACGACGTTGGCGTGGATCGGGATGCACTGGGGCGGAACCATCCACTCGGACTCGGGGATGTCGTCCACGTTGCCCTCGATGAGCCCGTCATCCTCCCCGTCCTTGCCCTCACCCTCCACCTTGCCCTCCTCTTGCACCTCCCCGTTCACGACGGCCGCGGCCTCGCCGTCGGGCGCCCCGTTCGCCTCGACCTCCACCTCGACCTCCTCCTCGTACTCGAAGTTCGTGGGCTCGACGTTCTCGAGATCCTTCTCGCGCGCGATCACGGCCTTCCTGTACTTGGCCACCTCCTGGTTCAGGCCGGAATCCTCAAGCTCGGCCCATCGAGCGACGCATTTATCCTCGGGTTCCACCAAGAGCGCAGCCTTGGCCTCCTCGGCCGCCACGCCGGCCTTTGCGGTGCTCGTGCGCGCCATCTTGACTGCGTTCGAAAGCTTAAGCGCGAAGGGAAACGCTTTGCAGCAGATGCAGCTCTTGGGATGAGCCTGCACGTTGGCTGTACCGATCGTCACCGCGCGGACACTCGTTTACACTTTCTCCGTGAAGAAAGAGATCTGCTTGTGTGACGCTTCGTCGTCTCCGGCGTCGCTGGCTGTGCGAAGTCGGCCGTGTTGTCGAAGCACATCTTGGATCCTTTCAAAAAATTCTTTGGAAAGTTTTTGAATTTCATCGATACCAGCAGACCAGCAATGTTGATGAGATTGCAGAGGACGAAGAGGGAGAAAAAATGAAATGGAAATATCGCGAAATCAAAAAATAAATATATCAAACAGCCTGTGGTTCCCTCTATGGCGCTTCAGTCTGAAAAGTCTTGCCTGAAAAATGCGCCTCCTTGGAGCACTGAACACAGGCAGGTTTTTGGCCGAAGGGATCGTACGGCAAATGCATTAATCCGGCGCGAGCGTGATGGGGCGCTCTAGCTCATCGAGCTCATCGAGCTCGTCCTCCTCGGACAGCGACCGCCGTCGCAAGCGGTCTCGTCGCGATAAACGCGACGAGGATGATTCGCGGTCGCCCGACGGTCGCGGTGCGGGTGGGGATGCGAGTAAAGGGTCGGGCGGCGGCGAAAGGGCAAATGGGAGAGAGAGATCTCGGGAAGTCGGCCGAGGCGGGAGGAGCAGATCGCCGGCCGGGCGCGGCGATCGCGGGCGGGGTGGGCGGAGGGACCTCCGCGACGATATTCGCTCCGGTCGAGGCGAGGACCCGGCTGATCGGCCGCCCAAGGAGCCGATCGAGCGGAAACCGCTCGCCCCTGGACGCGCGGGCGGGACCTATATCCCTCCCTTCAAGCTCGCGCAGATGATGGCGGAGCAGACGGACAAGACGGGACCGGAGTACCAGCGCATGACATGGGACGCGCTGAAGAAGTCCATCAACGGTCTGGTGAACAAGGTGAACGCGTCCAACATCAAGAACATCCTCCCGGAGATCTTCGCGGAGAACATGATCAGGGGCCGAGGCCTCTTCGCCCGCGCGGTGATGAAGTCCCAGATGGCGTCCCCGCACTTCTCCCCGGTGTTCGCCGCGCTCGTCGCGGTCGTCAACACTAAGTTCCCCGAGCTCGGCGAGCTGGTGCTCAAGCGCGTCATCCTGCAGTTCCGTCGCGCGTTTAAGCGCAACGACAAACCCGTGTGCGTCGCGGCGACTCGCTTCCTCGCGAACCTCATCAACCAGCAGGTGGTGCACGAACTGGCGGCTCTCGAGCTTCTGACGGTGCTACTCGCCAGCCCGACGGACGATTCGGTGGAGGTGGCGATCGAATTTGTGAAGGAGTGTGGGTACACCCTCAACGAGCTCACGCCGCAGGGCCTTCACAGCATTTTCGAGCGGTTCAGAGGCATCCTCCACGAGGGCGAGATTGACAAGCGCGTGCAGTTCATGATCGAGGGTCTCTTCGCGATGCGTAAGGCTGGATTCGAGGGGAAGCAGGGCGTGCCCCCGGAGCTGGACCTCGTGGAGGAGGACGACCAGATCGTGCACGAGCTGTCGCTGGACGATCAGCTGCAGGCGGAGGCGACGCTGGACGTCTTCAAGGTTGATCCCGAGTACCAGGCAAACGAGAAAAAGTACGCCGACATCAAGAAGGAGATCCTGGGCGAGTCGTCATCGGATGAGGACGAATCCGACGATGAATCCGACGATGACGAGAGCTCGGACGAGGAGGACGGCGGCGCCGTGAACGCCGAGCAGCAGGCCATCGAGGACCAGACGGAGACCAACCTGGTGAACCTCCGGCGTACCATCTACCTCACCATCATGTCCTCGCTCGATTTCGAAGAGGCTGGTCACAAGCTGATGAAGATTCACCTACAGCCCGGGCAGGAGGTGGAGATCTGCACGATGCTCACGGAGTGCTGCTCGCAGGAGCGCACTTTCCTCCGGTACTATGGCTTGCTGGCTCAGAGGTTTTGCTTCATCGATCAGAAGTACGCGCAGCTGTTTGACGAGGTGTTCCTAAAGCAGTACTCCACGATCCACCGCCTGGAGACGAACAAGCTCAGGAACACTGCCAAGTTTTTCGCGCATCTCCTCTCCACCGACGCCGTCTCGTGGACGTGCCTGGCGTATCTCCAGCTCACCGAAGAGGCGACCACGTCGTCGTCGCGCATCTTCATCAAGATCCTCTTCCAGGAGCTCTCCGAGGCGCTTGGTCTGAGGAAGCTGAACCAGCGGCTGCAGGACGCCGGCATGGCGGAGTACTTCCAGGGTATTATGCCGAGGGACACTCCCAAGAACACGAGGTTCGCCATCAACTTCTTCACCTCCATCGGTCTTGGAGGCTTGACCGACGAGCTTCGCGAGCACCTGAAGAACTTGCCGAAGATGATCATGGCGCAGAAGCCGGCGGACAGCGACAGCGATTCGGACAGCAGCAGCTCCTCCTCTTCGAGCAGCTCAAGCAGCTCGAGCTCTTCTGACAGTGACTCGAGCGGCTCGAGCAGCTCGAGCTCAAGCTCAAGCAGCTCGTCGTCCTCGGACAGCAAGCCTAAAAAGAAGAAACGAAGGAAGTAGACGGCTCGGCGCGATTTTAGACTAATTGTTTGTAGTAGACCTAAACAGCATACTGCGCAGCCCGCGACTTGCACAACGATCAGTTTTCGGTACCTGAAACGGGGCTATTTGGTTAATTTTTCACCCATCCCGGAATTCACCCCACTTTTGTGGGCAGGACAGTTTCTGCATGTCGTTCGATAGTCACAAACAACCATCGCAAAAATCATCGTCTTTCCCTGCGTGTATCTACCTTCCCGGCGTTTGCGATCATATCTGATTGGACTGAAAAGGTTGAATACAGTGAGTACGACCTGACGGATAAATTTACGCATTCATCAAGCTCGTAATGACAGAAAAGAAAGCTCAAAGGACGGGCGAAATAAACTTAAGCCGGCGAAACTAAAAACCATCGCGCAAATACCAAGCCGGCCTATTTTGAATGTTTCGCAATGGGTATACCTCATTCGATGGACGGTAAGCTGGAATCCTAATTATCTCCGCGAAACTCGGATCGTTCCTTAGAGCGTTCCGCTTACGGAGAAGAACCGAACAAAAGCAAAGCACTTAAATCTCGCAGCAGGAACCGGTACTTCATCTCTCTGCGGCGAAAACATAGCGAGAGTGATATTAGATAGCGATTGGCTTTAAAGGTTCCGGAAAAACCGAAAATCATGCCATCATAGAGCATTCTTACTTCAAAATACCGGAATCGCAACTCACATTCATGAGAATGTTGCGATTCGGACGTGTTCTTATATGTTTTCGAGTCGGCGTTTGCGACACGCGTATATCATTGTCATCGGGCGCTCATCGTCTTATGCGAGCTTGAATGAATGCGCAACGGCCGAGTTTTGTTCCGTTTCTAGCATTTATCTTGCTTCCTGAATCGAAATGACAGCTTTTCTGACTCTCTACCACTAAGCATCATTCGATGCGTTTGTTCGGCATATCGCGACAGCGATCACAGCGTTGAGCGCGCAAGATAAAACTAATCTCCTCGCTTTGCGCCCACAATGGTCTCGCGATGCCTATACATCTTGCTCCTAAATCTTTCGTACGTGCACGATTCGTTTGTCCTTCCATCCTTACGTCTTCGTGCAACTCCCGTTCTGTGTTCAAATGGTATTAGCAAACTCTCCCTGTTTCTGTTGTTATTGACGCAGCTTTTCAATATTTCTCTTCACATTCCGAGCAGTACATCTCTCGCGCATATGTTCTTCGACTCTTACGCACGCGCTGTGCTTTTTAGGCGCGCAGTTTAGGTTTATGCCGCACGTAAGTCACATCAGAGACAGTGCTTGCTGATTACATGTGCACCAACTCGCCTTTGTTTTTGTATTTAACCGTACTTACGCTTGAGTAGTGATCATGCAAAGCGCTGTTTTCATAATTGCCTGCATGCTCTGCCGCGCCGATCGTTCTTTCCGAATGAGAACTTGTCATTTCGCGGCCTTACTGATCTTTCTCACGAAGGTATCATTTGAAGCGTCCAAGTTTGCTTCGTATTATCCTTCGTGCTTTGTTGTGCGTGTTGTTGCGGCACTGTTTGATTTTTTATTGCTGAAGTTCGTCGTCCCGAATATGAAGCGAAAGAGTATCTTTCTCGGCCTCCTCGATGCGGGACTATCAATCACAGCAATTTCATTCCGTCATGTTTAACCGCCTATTTCGTCGGTATCATTTGTGCACTGTCATGAAGGGACGGAGCGGAGCGGCTGTTCCAGGATTTTTCATCTCGGTCTTTTCTTCGTCGATCCTATGAACCCACATTCGTCCGAATCGATGGAATCGGTTTCCAATCCGCGCCCGTCAAAGCGATTTCGATTCTTCGTCCCGGTGGATTTTCAGTCTGAAATCCTGCCGAAGCCCGCGAAACCGGCGATATTTCCCAATATTTTACTCGTGCCCACCATCCCGTGTTGGTTTTGGTGACCGCCGGCCCCGTTTCGAGCGTTTGCACCAGGTCCCGACTTTTTTGATTTCTCAATTTTTTCGCCTGTCCCAAAGTTTTTCGACTCGGGTTTCCTGTTTCCAAGGAAGAACAACAACCGGACTCACAACTGCTGCCACTCCTTCGGGCAGGCCAACTTGGGAGATGAGTCTTTGAACATCGTCAGGTGTTTGTGTGTGTGTGTAATCTCAACGACGATGACTTCCACCAGATCAAGTGGCGGGAAATCCCTGCCCGCGACGCGAGGCAGCAGCATCAAGAGCGGGTCTGTCAGCGCCCTGTTCGTATGTGCGATGGCACTCGTCGTCCTGTCTGGTGCGTTCAAACCTCAGGTGGACATGCGTTCGCTATCGCCAGGGAGGAGGGAAGAGATCAGGCGATCCAATCTTTGGGACTCAATCAAGGCGGTGTGCGCCGCTTACCTGCTGTATTCAGCCCTGCAGGGTCCGGACACGCACATGGTGAGGCCACACCCGGCGATTTGGAAGGTGATGCACGGGCTGTTCATCCTCTACCTTCTCTTCCTCGTGTTCTTGCTCTGCCAGGAGACGAACGATGCGAGAGCAGTGCTACAGTTCTTATCGCCTGACCTCGGCACAGAGCTGCCGGAGCGGGCGTACGGGGAGGACTGCAGGATATACACCCCGGAGGACCCGGACTCGAGGTTCAGGGTGCTGCGAGACACGGTGTTTGACGAGTTCTTCGTCGGACACATCCTGGGATGGTACGGCAAAGCTATCGCCCTTCGGAACATGAAGCTGCTATGGGCGTACTCCGTGTTCTTCGAACTGATGGAGCTGACATTCCAGCACTGGTTAAGGAACTTCAACGAGTGCTGGTGGGACTCGTGGGTGCTGGACGTGGCGTTTTGTAACTTCATAGGCATCCACCTCGGGATGATGACGGTGAAATATATGGAGGGAAGCATGTACGACTGGACCGGGACAGGGAAGAGGAAACGCCCGAAGGGTCTAACCGGTCGGATCAAGAGACTCCTCGCCGTGTTCACGCCGAAGACCTGGGATAAGTACGCATGGAGCCCAACTTCGAGCCCGCTGCGGTTCTTGCAGTGCGCGTTTGTCGTCGCCCTCTGCCTCGTGTTCGAGCTCAACGCTTTCTTCCTCAAGTACGTGCTGTGGATTCCACCTCCGCACATACTGAACCATATCAGGCTCGCACTTTGGTTCGGTATGGCGAATGTAGCCACGCGGGAGTACTACGTCTTCATCACCTCAAGGCAAGGCATGGCGTTGACTAAGATGGGTGCCAACGCGTGGTTAACAATCGCAGTTGCTCTCGTGGAAATCATGATCACAATAAAACATGGAAGAGGCATGTTCGAAGCCCCTTGGCCGAGGCACGTGCTCGTTTTCTGGTTCATCTTCCTGGTCTGCACAGGCGTTTGGCTTGTGCGGTGGCAGTTGCAGCTGAGGACACTGACAAAGCGTGACTGAGATGTTTTCTTTCTACCCTATGATTTAACTTAGCTAGCTAGTGAGTACGCGACCCTCATAGTTTCGACAGAAGAGAGTGCTTCCCCTTGTTCCCTCGCTTCTGAATCACGATTCCCTTGTGCCCAACGACGACGCTCTTCGGGGGCAGGTCATGCAGGATGGACGCACTCGCACCTATTTTAGAGTCGTGCCCGATGGATATGTTTCCAATCACCGACGCGTGTGCTCCAACGACGACTCGTTTCTGCAGTTTCGGATGCCTGTCGCCGCTTACCTTTCCTGTCCCTCCGAGAGTGACTCCATGGAACAGCGAACAGTCGTCATCCACCACGGCCGTCTCTCCCACAACGATGCCTGTGGCGTGGTCGACCAGGATACCCCTTCCGAACTTGGCGCCGGGGTGGAGGTCCATACCGAAAACCTCGGATATGCTCGACTGCACGAAGCACGCAATCACCGTCCTTCCCTTACTCCACAGCCAATGCGATACCCGCTGCGCCTGTAAACCCTGGAAACCTTTGAAGAACAGGAACGCGTGCGTATAGCTCGGGCACGCTGGGTCTCGGGACAAAATCGCTCTCAAATCCGCACGTGCGGCGTCCGCGATAGAGCCCGTCCCCGGAGCCGGACTCCCGCGTCCTCCCATCGAAGTTTCCTCTTCCGCACTGGATGTTAGTGCATCGATGAAAAGGTCGTTCCACTGACTGGCGAGAACCGTGCTACTCGCGAGCTTGGTGGCGAGCAAGAAAGCCAGGGAACGCTCGAACGTCGGCTGGTTCAGAATCTTCGAGTAGACGAACCCTCCGAGAAGCGGTTCCTTCTCCACCAGCTCCTGTGCTCCCTTCCGCATCGAGTCCCACACGTCATCCTTACCCGTTGACGCCATTGTCGCATGACGACTCATTCCAGCACGATTTGGGCCGGAAGGTCGCAACGCGTTCCACGTTATGGGATAAACGCGTTGGGTGGATTTCGTTCGAGGGTTCCGGAACGAGCGCCGAGATAATGTATTTTGGAGCACTCCTCGAACACGTAAACTAAAGGCTATAACGTGCTTTGTCCAAGAACACATTCAGTACTCGAACGCATCCCTGCCTCGCTGCGTCTGATGAAGCAAACCATCTGCCGCGGACATCACATCCTGGATCCCAAGCGACTCGTGCGCACTCACGGTGACGACGGGCAGGTTTGTCTTCCGTCGCAGCGTCTCCGCCGCGCGAGACGAGTGCGGCAAGTCCGATTTGGTTCCAACCACGATGGCGGGTCGAGCAGAGAGGCCCGGGAGGTACGCGTCAAGCTCCTCCATCAGCGTTTGAAGCGCGTTCCAGGGACGAACTCCCGGCCTACCTCCCACACCCGCGCCAAGGTCCACCACATACACAAACGCGGCGCATCGCTCGACATGTCGCAGAAAGTTGTGTCCGAGTCCGCGGTTCTCGTGTGCACCCTCGATGAGACCCGGGATGTCTGCGACGACAAAACTCGATATACCACCATCGGTCGTCACGGCACCGAGTTGCGGGGATATAGTGGTGAAAGCGTAGTCCGCCACCTTCGGTTGGGCGCTGCTTATCGCTCTGAGCAACGTGCTCTTCCCGGCGTTTGGGAAACCAACCAACCCAACATCGGCAACGGATTTGAGCTCCAGAACGATGGTTGCGTCCTCACCCTTCCCTCCTGGATCGGATGTACCCGCCCTCGGTCCCTTGGGCATTGTTTTGTTGCCTCTGCCTCCTCGCCCTCCCTTCGCGATACGTACTTTGCTGCCGTCTTCGTTGAGGTCCGCCAGAATTTCCCACTCGCCCTTGTGGATACCACGCGGTCGAGTGCCAAGATTGGGCTCGTTTGCCACCTCTTCCACTTCGTCCTCTTCGTCATCCTGAGACACGGGACTCGATGAACCCCATGTCGAAAAATCTATCTCGCTTTCGTCGAAGTCATCGTCCATCTGCTCCTTCAGCAACTCTTTCCAAACCACGGTGCCGACGGGAACGCGGAGTTCGATGTTTTTGCCTCGCCTCCCTTGCGACCCTTCCTTGCCACCCCTGCCTCCGTTCGAGCCCACCAGCCTGAATGGGACGTCACCGAGCCCCTTGACGTGTCTCACTGCATTTATCCACACATCTGCGCCATCGCCCCCGTTGCCGCCATCCGCACCTCTGCGCATCTTCGACCCTCCATCCATCCTGAAGCTGACAGCACCCGCCCCACCGTCGCCTGAGGTGATGACCACTCGCCTCCTATCGATGAACCTCTTGTCCTTGCGAAGGTCGTCATCGATCCCGTCTGAGTCTTCGTAGCCTCTGTCTTCGCTTGATGAAGCGAACTCACCGTCGGCGAAGGTCGACGCTGCGGCCCGGAGCTGCGGGGCACCCACGGCAGCGCCCCAAGTTCGCAGGGGCTGATTGCCAAAACCCGAAGCCGTCGCCAACAACCCTCGCGGGCAACGCCGCACGTAAGAAAGCAAAGATGCCATCTTGGAGGCTGTCGTCGCAAATATACCACGATCCCGCGCCCGGATCTACGATGCCTTCGCTCCACTAGTTCCGTCGCCTCCAAGGTACCCGACTCTGGCCAACTCCTCGGTCGGCACCGAAACCCACTTCTTTCTGTCGTCGCCTTTTCGCCGTTGGTTTCAGGGCAGATTCCAAAAGCAGCCTCTTGCTTCCACACCTCAGGCACGCACACCGACGGCGCGTGTGGGGTCGCCGTTTTTGTCATCTGAGCTTAGAGTTGAACGCACTGGCAAGATGACGGCGCCGATAAGGAAGGTTCAGCTGGAGAACATCCCGGTCAACCCGGGGATGACCAAAGAGTACGCTCCCGGATTCCACCCTCGAAGCGACCGTCCGCCCTCTTTCTCTCGTACCTCGAGACGATCCTCACACCGTCCCTCTTTTGCCATCCGCAGAGACATCGCGGCGTTGTTCAAGCTATTCGATGCCGACGAGAACACGCGCAGCGCCATCCTAGTTGACCTGTATTTCAACACCCTGGCGTACGCGACCAAGAGCGGCTTCAACACGGAAAAGTCCTCCACGTTGTTGGCAATCGTCAAGGCAGTGCACGAGAAGGCGACGAGGGAGTTGCAGACCATCGGGAACAGCTTCGAATTTTTCAAGCTGCTCATGCTTCAGAGTAGTGTCCACCGGCCGCCGTACAGCTTGGGCATATTCACCTTCGCTGAGATGAAGGACCTGACGGAGTACATGCTGAGCACGTACTTTCGGCACTACAAGCTGTACCAGTACGCGTTTACGAAGCTGGTGAGGATGGACGTCAAGCTGGCGGCACCCGTGCTGGAGACGGCTCCGACACCCTTCGAGCTGTTGGGATTGGCGTTTACCGACGCGGAGTGGGAGGAGAAGCAGGCGGAGATCAAGGCGAAGATCGAGGAGGAGAAGCGCAAGGCGGAGGAGGAGGCGGCGGCCAAGGAGGAGGCGGAGCGCGAGGCGAGGATCAAGGCGGAGTACGACGCAGCCATCCCGGAGGAGGTGAGCACGAGGGTGTCGGAGGCGCTGGAGCAGTCCATGAAGGAGATGAAGGAACAGCTGGAGGCGAGGTTCAAAGAGCAGGAGGAGGCGCTTCTGGCCAAGATAGCAGAGCTGGAGGCGAAATAGAACAACAACTGGGATTACAGAATTCTCAACTGCGTGCTCTCCTACTCGGACCCCGGGGGCTTCGTGTTTGCCTCCACCTCAGCGGAGGCTGAGGAGAGACTACGAAATTTACTCGACACAACCGATGCGGAAGGATCCTGTCCCACGTCCACAGGGGCGGTCGCATCGCTGGAGGTCTGCTCCTCTGAAATCTCCGCATCACTCGTCGTCGGCAACTCCGCCACAACCGCACCCGCGCTCTGTACGCTGCCAACCTCGCCCGCGTCCGGGAAAGCCGTGACATCGGTGATTTCCTTGGCCGGTGGAGGAACGGTTTTGGATTCAGATTGAGCATTTCCATCCACATCCGCTTCCGCAGCCTGCATGGCGCGCTTGGCTAGCTCATAACCCGCAAAGTTCATCGCGCCAAGCGGTGCAATCCACAACATGCGGGGAATGACACCCTTGAAGAGCGCGGGAACACCCTCCTTCTTCACGATGTTCTGCATCGTGACCCACATCGCCTCACCCGCAGCAGTCTGACCAGTCATCGCACGCGTCTTCAGCACATCCGCGGGCGTCGTCGCGGCCGCGGCGATGGCGCCGGACATACCACCCAGCGCGATGGTCTCCCATGCGGTGAGATCTTTTCGCTTCGCCGCCGCCGCAGCCAGCTTGAGCTTCTCGTACGTCACCAGGCCGATGACGTAAAAGGGAATCTCTCGAGAGAGCGTCGCGGCTGTGCCCACAAATAGACCCTTCGTTCCATTCTTTGTGACAGCCTTGAACGCTTCGACAGCGTTGTCGTACTGCCCCGACTGCAGCCTCTGCTTCAGCACCTCACAGGGGATCCTTACGCTGGTGCCCACGAGGGTGCCGAGCCCTGACCCGAACCCCTGGATCTGAATTTCCGTGATCAGCGGCAGAGCCGTGAGAGGAACCAGGAGCTTACACGCTACCTCGTACGTAGCCGTCCGGAACCCGTGGCCGGATGCCGCGCCGACCACCGCGGGAATGATACCCCGGTAAAGTCCCTTTGCGCCGATTTCCGGGATGGTCTTCAAAAACGCCTTCATGCCCGGGCCCTTACCGACGGTGGTTTGCACGCGCGTTTTCAGCGTATCCAAAGGATGCATCGCCGCCGTGGATGTACCCGACGCCAACGCACCGGCAAGAGCCGCCTGGATGGCCAGCTTGACCGTCGCGGACCTCTCGCTCTTCGGCTGATTGATCTGCACCATCGTCGACGACTCGAACCACAGCACGCTCGGGTCACTTGACGTGGCCACCCGCTTTGGCAGGAGCATCATGAAGTTCCTGAACTGGCCGTAGGTCACGAACCCATCGCCTTCAAGATCCAGGTGCTGCAACATCGCCGTGGCGTTCTCGTCTGTGGAGGGCAAACCGAGGCGCGCGAGCGACTTCTTCACGTCCTCCTGCGTCATCCGGCCGCTCCTGCTCAGGCCCAGGGAGTTGTACGCGCGAAGCATCGTCGACTCGCGCTCGTTCATGGCGCTCTCGAAGTCATCCCAGCTGAGCGATCGCGAGAAGAAGGTCGGCTTGGCCTTCTCGTAGAATGCCTTTGCGTACCATTCCGGCATTTTCCTCCTTCGCATCGCAACCTACGAGCGCGGAGAGGGGGATTTGAGGTTAGAAAAAATGGTCCACCCTGGCGTTTGTCAGCTGCCCGAACACCGTCATGGAAAGTGGTCGTTCAAAGGGCTCTCACCTTCAGGTCATCCAGCTTCAGCTTGCCGTCGTGATCGCGGTCCATCTCGTCGAAGAAACGTCGTCCTGGGGAGAAATGAATAGTCGGTGTGAGTCATCATGAATCGGCGGGTTCGGGGGCGGGGAGGGGAACTCCGGAGGGAATCCGGATGCCCATAGGGTTGCCGTCAGATCCAACGTTGGTCACGCACCTTCCTCCTCCGTGTACCGGAAGAAATCCTCGACGGAGCTCAGCCTTCGCCGGTCGGGCTGGAACGTTGGGTTCTGAAAGTCATCGTACGCCTTGCGAATGGTGTCAGGGATCTCAATCTTGCTGTCCTGGAACGCTTTCACCACGGAGGCGGGGAGCCGGATCTTCGAGAGCCGGTCCGCGACATCATCCGCGTCGATCTTGGCGAAGAACATCAGCCGCTTCCTCATGGGCACGTGCACGTTGAAGACCACATCCGCCGCGTGGCCGTCCTTGGCATCGTCTCGAAGTCTCCTAGGGCGCCTCAACATCGCGCAAACGACTGCGAGGTCGGTGCGGTGACCGCGCTCCACGAGTCTGAGGGAATTCTGTGCGTCAGCAATTTGTCACGACGCGGTTTCGCGAGACGCCTGCCGAACACAGTTTCTGCTTTTTAGTCGGCGGCGCTCGCCAGACCCGACTGCGCGCCGACGCGACGCTTCATTGGTGATAACCCACACGATGGCCGCCGTCTCCGCCTCCACCGCCGCGACGATGCTCGTCGCGACGGCGAAGCGCACCGTCACTCCCCGCGCGGCGAAGTGCCGTGTCGGCTCCGCCCCCGCGCGACGCCGGATAAGCATGCGCGCCGGCAACAATACCAGCGACCCGGTGGCCGAGGTGGCAAACATGGACAGCCTCATCGACCTGCTCATCGACGCGGACGAGGAGCAGCTCCTCAAGCTCGTGGCCGAAAACGTCCTCTCGTTCGACCAGAAGATGTGGATCAGGATCGCCTCGAGGAGCGACGCCGCTGAGTCTCAGGAGGATAAGGACAAGATCATGGAGCTGGCGGGCAAGTGCATGAAGATCATCGAGACCATGGTGGAGTCCACGGAGGATACCATCAAGGTTTCGAGCAAGCTGCTCCAGGATATCGTGGCGGCGGCGGCGGATCCCGCCACGGGGGAGTTCGATGTGCCGCTCCAGGCTGACGCACTCGCGAGGATGTCCGAGAAGATGGAGGGTGCCGAGGTTGACGAGCGCATGCTCAACACGGTCTACGCGTGGATCCGAAAGTCGGACGAGGATAAGCTCGACGGTATGGTGCACATCCTGCAGCACCTGCTCCAGTGCTACGCCGCGCGTGAGTTGGACACGGGGAGCACCGCGCTCGACACCGTCATCCGCGCGTCCGCCACCGAGTGGCCGGGGAAGTTTGAGGAGATCATCGCCGGCGGTTTCGGCGAGGAAGCTTTCAACAAGGACCTTCAGCAGAGGATGGAGAAGGTGGTTCTCAACCTACCCAACGGGTCCTACGCCCAGCGCGTCCAGGCGGAGTACCTTAAGGAGGTCGAGGACCGCGGGAAGGACATCTACAAGGCCAAGGAGGAGGCCGCTTGAGTCGCTACAGCTGCTATATTATCATCAGTGCTAAAGTCCATATATGCCTCGTACCCAACTCAGCACGTCGTCTATGTTCGCCCCGCTCAGCGCGCTCGTTTTCAGCACGACCATGGCGTCCCCGATTTCTTCCCTGAGGCTGCTGATATCGAAAGTGGCCTCCACATCTTCCATGGGCACGACGCACGGCGCGTCTGACTTGTTCAGCGCCAGGAGCACGGGCTTACCTCTAATCGCGGGCAGCGAGAGAATGTGGCGCAGAGCCGCGGCGGAGGCTCCCAGCTGGAACGAGTCAGACGCATCAACCACGTACACAAGTCCAGCACAATCCTTCATGTACATCGGCCACAGCGGCATCATTGTACCACCCACCTCCTTGCACACCATGTTCCGTTTCTTGTCAATCGGGAAGGTGTTGATGTCCACGCCAACCGACGGCACCACGTCGGCGTCCACATGCGGGTCCTGGTTTCCGGTCTTGTGCAGGGCTAACATTCTACGAAGCACAAGTGACTTGCCAGAGCCGCCGATCCCTGCGACGACGAGGTTCGGTCGAGTGAGTCTCTTCCGCAGTTGAGGAGAAGGGCGTGTTTTTGAAAAGGAATACTCACCGAGGACGACCACTGGGGAGGTAAGCTCCGGGACGGTCATGCCGGCCTAGATTCCCCTCAGCGGGAAGAATGACAAGACCCGATATACGAAGAGTTGCGCCGCCGTTGTTTGGTCCCGTGTGGAGCAGCTCTGGCCCGTTCGCTGGCCGGAAGTGCGGTGGCGTCTGACTTTTGGATTTCGAGCGTGCCGAGTTTCGAAGACCTGCGGCTTTTCTCCCGCCGGGGTTGCCACAACGTGTGGAGACGCCATGGCCGTGGGAGATGCGAACGCGCGTCTTTTACTCGCGGTGACGACCATTGCATTCGGATATTTTCTCCGGAGGATCGGTCTGGCGGACGTGGACGTCGGCAAATCCCTGCTGAAGGTGCTGTTCAACGCTACCCTCCCGTCCGTGCTGCTGTTGTCCATCTTCAGCGTCACCTTCGACGCGCAGTCTGCCGCGGTATCCGCGTGTGCACTGGGTCAGGCGATCGTACTATTCATCGCCCATCTCGCCTTTCGCGGCCAGGGTCGCCCACCCAAGGAACTCGCGCTGCTCGCCGGCTCGTGCGTGGGCGTCAACCTCGGCACCTTCTGCTACCCATTAGTTGAATCGGTCTGGGGCAGCGAGGGGCTTACCCGGGTCGTGCTGTTCGATGCGGTCAACCAGTGGTCGTTACTCATCGTGGCACCGCTTATCTACGCTTCGTGCATAGCGGGCGCGTCTTTCTCTCCGGTCAAGGCGTTGGCGAACGTGAGGAAACAGCTCATGAGCCCGTGTCTCCTTGCCATGTTCTCGGCGATAGCGCTCAGGCTCGCGGGCCTGTCGCTGCCCGAGCCTGTCACCGCGTTCGCGTCTTCGCTCGCGCTGGCAAACAAACCCCTCGCACTGCTCGCACTCGGGATTTTGTTCGATCCACAGCTCAACAAAACTCAGTTCAAGGACATCGGCACGCTACTCGCGCTCAGGTACGGCACCTCGCTCCTGCTGGGAGCCGCAATGATGGCGACGCTTGGCGCGTCAATGGGACCCGAGTGCACGGCGGTGGTGATGGCCGCGCTGATATCACCCGTGCCCTTACTGACTGTGACCTATGCGGTGGAGTATGATTGCGACGTCAAACTTAGCGCATCGGCAGTGAACGCTGGGAACTTTTGCTCGTTCGGGCTGCTCCTCGCGGTCGCCAACACCAACTTCACCAACGCCGCGTCGCTGGCTCCCGCGGTGGCGGCGGCTGGGACTGCGCTGGCTCTGATTGGAGTGATGGGTGCAAGAGGGAAACGGGCGAGCAGGGATCGAGTTACACCGGCACAGGCGAGTGCATCGCGCTCCTCACGCGCGCGTGGTGCTCATGTCCACGGCCGAAGGCAGGTGGGAGCATGCAGGGTTCACGACGTTGGACTGGTTGGGAGTCTTGGCGCGGTGAACGTACACGTGCAAATCGCAAAGGGACTTTCGGCACGTCCTAAACGCGTTCCGTTTGCGGCGAAGGTAAGGAGCCGGGGATGCGTTACGTCGAATCGTGTGCAGACTGTCGCAAGTTCGGTGGCAACAGGACGATTTGTTTATTTATGAGTAGATTTTACATTTAGCTAGGAGGGTTTGTATACCAACACCGCTGCAGCCAGAGGATCTTTCAGCACGGCGACAACACCTTTAGAAACTTCACCCGTACCGCGTGATGCGGATACCGCGATGATATCGCCTTGCACGTGGGACTGCAGTTTTGGGAGTTCCAGGCTTGCTTTACCGTCGAGTAAGCGAGCCACGGCGACAAACCCATTAGCGATGGCCCTCTGCTTGAACTTGGTGATGACAGTTTCTTCGCCCTTCGACACATTGCGAGGCGTTCCCATCGGTCCGGAACAGTGCGCTAGGTAAATCTTGTCCTTGCCGCGACGTGCGAGATTGCAGGTGAACTCAAACAGCTCTGAAGAGTTCGCTTCTACGCCAATAACAAAGGAAAGACTGCCCGCCGGTGATTTCACAGCACTCGGAGCTTTGGAGTGGTTCTTAATGACGAGGATGGAGCACGGCAACTCTTTGTCCTTCTGTCCCGATGCGACTTGCGCCTTACAAAGCGCAAGAGCTACCGAACCGACTTTCGCCTCCCTGGATCTGTCGAGCTTCTCAGACGCAACCACGATCAACGTGGCGTTTAGTTGTATGGCTTTGTTCGTGATCGCTTCTGCTGTCGAAATTCCTTGCTTCTGGTGGATGACATGACGCACAAGGTGCACCACGTTGTCGACGTCATACTGAGAAATCATCGTGTTTGCTCGCTTTAAAGATTCAGCATTCTTGCAGACGTGAACAAGATGGAATTCATCGACCCCGGGGATAAGCAAGGCGTTGACAACATCAAGGATTCTGCCGCAGGCCTCGTTGTCCGTGACCGCCACGACGATCACATGTCGACTCCTTCCACTCGAGCTCATCATCACCATACCGGGACCCTTCATACCAGTCATATTCATCGTGGATTTCTTGACCATCGTCTGAAAAGCAATGGTGCGATCCTGCACTTTCGCCACGTGTTGATAGGTTTGCCCCGGATCGTCAATGGTTGAATTACCGAGGTCCATCGGCGCCTTTTCCTGCGAGCTTGAGACACAAACAGCCCGTATCGCTTTCACACAAGTCAGATCATGCGCATGGACCTGCGGGTATACGGCCGGCGCGGCTCTGAGACGCCGAAGATTGGGCTCAGCTTCGAGTGAGTGCTCGAGGCGGAAGCTCGGCGTGAACCTCGCTGTTTCCATAGCCTCCTGCAGCGCGGAGAGCTCCACCATCCAACGGCCGGTTGCGCTGTACAAAGTCTTGCGATTCTCTGGCTGCGCGGTCAGCATAGCTTCAAGGGAGTTCATTCGTTCGGCAGGAGAAATCGAGTCCATACCGACGATGCGAGCGAACTGTGAGTTGCTCGTCGAAGTCGTGGCGACGTTGCCCCACCTACAACTGGTCTGTGCACTTGTCTCCACGGTTTCAATCACCATGTTTGCGTCGCACTTCTCTCTCAACGCAAACGCATGCGCTGCGAACTTGGTGTCAAAAGCATCCTCTGCCACCGTCCTGATGTTTGTTTTGTAAATCCACTCCACCCCGGCACTCGTCAGATAATCCAAAACGCTCTCGACAAGGTGAGACCTCTCCCGACCTTGCTTGAACATGAAAGCCTCACCAGGATAAGTAAGCTGCTCAATTGCGAAACCTGATCCATACCGAGTGCTTCTAGCCGTCGGATCCTCACGAAACACCCTAAGTTCAGGGACGTAGCGGAATCCAGGATACGAATGCTGGTTGATGAACAGGACGTGCTGCTTGGCGAACCCATAAAAATTATTCGCACGCATGTCCTTCACAACTGTGGACTGTGTTGCATCCGATACCACCATGATCAGTTTGATGGTCTCAAAAGCGTTCGCGCCGAACTGTTCTGATATGTTGAGTTGAAGCTGTGTCATCATTCGAGCACCGACGCACATACCTTCGATGTGTGTGGTGGACGGAAGCGAGGTTGTCTGCCTGTCCTCGTTTGCTTCCATATGCATCGCCGCAAGGTCTCGCTCTCTCTGCTCTTCATACAACTCCCCGAGAAGGTCGAAAGGATCGATTGAGTAAAGTGGACGCCGCCTGCCTGCCTCGCGCATTGGTCCGAGATCGCCCGCGAACACGAGCAGGGCTATCGTGCCATACCCACCGCCAGATCTGACCTCCGAAATCATCCTCATAACCTCCGGTTTGTTCTCTGGCGCGCTCATCCACATTTCCTGCGACTCTGCATTTGGACAGCGTATCTGGACATTTTGAATGACCGCATCTTCGTTTGCGCGGCTCAGATATCCCTCCATCGCCGTCAGACTGCTTGAAATACGGCCATCCGTCACCTCGACACCTTCGCGAGCGTCGTGCAAAGCCTGCGCCGAGTCAACCGCGGCTTCCTCCGTGTTCGCCTCTTCCGGAGTCTTTGAACGTCTCTTCTTGTCTTTGCCCGTCGCTCGCCTTGCTTCTTCAAACACTTTCTCCACCTTTGTGCACTCCGCGACGAAGCCCTCGTAGTCCACGTCGAGGCTCTCCTCCAGGGACAGAGGCATTGAGTCGAAGTAGTTGCGCGTCTTCCTCACGTCGCTGCTGAGCCCTGAGCTGAGAAGACCGGCGACTGAGATGGTCGCACCAGCGTTACTCATCGCTTTCTCCACGCGATTGCGCCAACCACTTCCGCCACCCGAACCGTAGGGCTGCTTCGCCCCCCCGGCCCTCCTCATCTGACGAGTGGGCGCCTTGGATTGCTGCGCTTCCTCGGCCCGATTGGCAAGCTCGCTGACGCGCTCCGCCACCTCATCTGCGACCTGAACCTCGCCGTTCTGCCGTTTCTGCGTCGGCACATCCCTCCCCTTTGACGGTGCGAACTCCAGTCGCTTGCCCCCGGGGGTTGCCTGGTTGCCGTTCACACCCTCGAGGCGCTCACTGCGGGTGTGGGGCGTTGTCATGATTCTTCCTAATCCGTAAGTGTCCTTGGTCACCGCTCGACCGGTATCCGATCTACTTCGACGGGCGGTCCTCGGGGTTCGAGGAGTACCATAATCGATGGACCCGTCGGGGTTCACCCTCGCTCCCTTGAATGCCGCGCTCCCCATCGGAGGTCCGGCTCGCGCTGGCAAATGCGAAATGTCCCGATAATTTTGCAAGTTCACATTGGCCAAATC
>JACLAB010015042.1_pt1 | contig 33547 bp, 37 predicted proteins | sample 8027921 | NCBI WGS metagenome assembly JACLAB01 (sample SAMN15725117, study PRJNA655200) | protist metagenome | isolation source: fluorescence activated cell sorting (FACS) single amplified genomes of... | place: USA: West Boothbay Harbor, Gulf of Maine | collected 2000-07-19 | reverse complement strand
AGTGTCCTGACGTCGTCCGTCACGGACCCGCGGCGAGGCACCGCGACCGTGTTGCGACGGGGGATGACGCCCCGCGGACGCGGCGGCGTCTCACGCTCCGTCATGGTCCACACAGAGAGCGCCGCCCTCGACTGAGAGAGACGGCCTTTATATTCAGCCTTTATTCTGTTACGCAGAGGCAACAACGAAGCGAGCTCTCGATTTTTTTAAAACGCCAGTCCGCCGCGCGCGCGCGTCGTCGCACCTCCGGGCGGGCATGGGCGCCCCCATGGCCGATCGAGCCGGCTCGATCCGCGCGGCGCTCGACGCCAACACGCGCGCGTGCGACGGCATCGTGAACCTCGTCGCGTCCACCGAGTCTCAGCTCGAGGAACTCCGCGACATCGTCCGCCCCATCAACGCGCGGACGCTAGATCTCGACCGAGCGCTGAGGAACCTGAGCGTGGTCACCCTGGAGACGGAGGGGTGGCTCGCGCGCATCGACGCCGCGAAACGCGCGGAGCACGCGCTGCACGATGCGGAGCGCCAGCGGGTCATCGCGGATCCGACGACGTGGATCACGCGGCTCGATGACCTCGCCTCCGCGGAGGTCTTCTTCGCGGAGAGATCCGAGATGTCGTCCTCAAATGCATCGAAGGGTGCCAAGTCGTTCTCCATGCCCGGCGCGGAGAGCGCCCGGGCGCGCGCGCGTGAACTCCTCGCCAGATGCATCGCACGAACCGAGGGCGAGTTCGCGAGCGCCATGCGCGCACACGACGCGCGGGCCATGGGCATCGCGCACAGACCCGACGGACCACGAGCGATCGCGTCCATGAGGAGTTTAGGCATCAGAGATGAAAACTGGGACGAAGAAGACGAAGAAGGTACTTTGAGCCCTCGTGCGTCGAGCTCAACGCCGTCGACGCCGATGTCCCCGACGACGGCGCGGCGCGCGCACCGCGCCGCGCTCCTCGACGTCGACCCCGGCCTCAAGTCCGTGGCCGCATGGCTCCTCTCGAACCCGCTTCCGTCGGTGAAAAACGACACGAAGGCGACGTGTACACAGCTGTACGTCGACGCGAGGACGGCATCGCTGATGGACGCGACGAACCGCGACGGGCTCGCACAGCTGTGCGCGGAATCCGCGGAGGATACCTCGGTGAATAGAGGTAAAGGCGATGGGGCTAAGTTTGGTCTCGGCGACGGCGAGGTTTGGATTGAAAAAACTCGACGATGGAGCGAGGCGATTGCCAATTGCGTGAACCGGTGGGAGGCTGAGCCGGCGCTGGCGACAGCTGTGTTGGGTGCCGAGGGGGGTGCCGAGGGGGTGCCGAGTGTCGTCGGGGAGGTGTTGGGGCGTGCCGCGAAGCACGCGCTCGCCTGGCTCGACACCCTCACCTCCCAACCTTCATCGAATGCGGGCGAAGAGGAGGAAGCTGAGAAAAAAACTGACAAGAAGCTCGGCGGTCACGAACGACGTGGCAGCGACCTGTGGGCGATGGCAAAGAAGCTCGGCGGGCACGGAACGGCGTCGGGCTCTTCGGTCAGTGACGATTCACGTGCCGACGATTCACATCTACCTCGGCCCGAGCGGATATTCGCGTGCCTGGACGCCCGCCGGACTCTGCATGCGTTGTTACCGCAGATCGTTCGCACCCACGGGGTTGAATCCGCTGTGGCCAGGGAGTGGAACGCGGCGATCGTGAAGGCGACGGAGGGTGCCCACGCCGCGTCCGCCTCCTTGGCGCCCACCGTGCGCAGAGAGGGCGGTCGGTTACGTTTGTGGGCCAACGCGCTTGCGGCGAACGCGGGTATCGAACCCGTGACCTCGGAGACGAAAGTCTTTGCCGTAACCGTCTCGACTTTCTGCGCCGCGCTCGCGAAACGGCCGGACGCGCGCGCGGTGCTCTTCGGCGGCGGCGATTCAATCGAGGTGGAGGTGAGGTACCTTGGGTCCCCGGGGTTGGGTGCGCCGGTTGACGTCCAACCCGCGCCGGTTGGAATCATCGAAGGTCTCAGCCCGCCTCAAGAGCCAAAATCGATCGAGAAGCGCGTCAGCGTCTCGGACTCCTTAGACTCCGACGGTATTCTCGACTTCACCGACAGCGATGCCGAAGAAGAAGATACGGATACGAATCTTCCGGCGACACAAGCACACGGGGGTGCCGTGGGGGGTGCCGAGTCAAACGACACAGCTGTGACACCTCCATTTGACGTACCTACGCCCGTTCAAACGAAAGCGGACGTCTCCGAGGCTTCGTTTTCCGCGATGTCGTCGCTTCTCGCGTCGGCGCTGGACGCCGTGTCGTGCTCGCTCGAGGACGACGACACCGCCGGGAAGCACCGCGCGACGCCCAACGACCTGGAGGACGCCATCGCTAAGCAAAGGCCCACCGCGCTCGCCAAAGTGTCGTCGATGGCTTCCAAGAAGGCGGCGAGCGCGAGGGGGGGCGGGAAAGCGACACAAAATAAAAATAATTCGGCACACGACGCGGCGGCGCACGTATCGACGACGAAGGTGTTTCGCGCTTCGCTCGGCGCGGTACGATGCGCGGTGGGTGCGGACGCGGTACGCGCGGGTGTGCTGAACCCCGGAAACGAGGGTTTACTCTCATCCCTGGACGACGAATGGCCGAGCCGAGCGGGCGCCACGGTCCGGTACTACGCTTCGAGGTATTCGGTATTAGCGTGGGACGTCGCGCTGCGAGCTATGGCGGACCAGTCAGGCCCGGATCCTAATTCCGGTATGAACGATAAACAGCGGCAGCGGGTGAAGGACCTGTGGAGCGTGGTCAACGAGCGCGCGGACGCCGCGTGGATCGTCGCGTCCAGAGCTCCGTGGAGAGTCCCGAGTTTTTCATTGCAAAAAACTTTGGTGGAGGAATCCGTGGCTTTAGTCGGCGAATCGTACGCCCGGTTCCACGACAGGTACGCCACGAGTGGGTTCACGCGTAAGCACCCGGAGAAGTACATCAAGCGCACGCCTGAGGAGTTCGAGTCGTTGCTGCGATCCATGACGACTTCCGGGGACTAATAGGCTTTAAGCTTGGCTATTTCATTATTACCTCCGCGCGGCTACTGCGTACGTGACTCACTCATCGCGCGGGCATGAGCTTGAGCTTGGTCACCTCGGACTCGTCCGGGAAATCGTCCACGAGCAGCACGTCCCCGCGCCGCGCGCTCTCCTCCGCGATCTCATCGACGACGCCTAACCAGTACACCACCATCCCGGGCCCGAACCTATCTACGTACGCTTGAAACTGCTCAGTGCCTGTTAAGTAACACGACGTCAATCTAATTGCCATTACATAAAATACAGGAATAAAAATAAAAATATACTCACCCTTCTCGTAGTGGACGATCGGGTCGCAGAAGGACGCCTTGGAGTCTATCCAGTTCACCACCCGGCCGCGAACGGCGATGGGCAGCTCCAGTTTCACGTCCGGGGTCTTGGCGTGGCCCTCCGCGCGCAGTGACCCTTCGGAAACGAACGGAACGCCGAGCGCGTGTAGTTTTTCTGTTTTTTTATAAAGAAAAACGGCGTCAGTCGATTTGCCCATACGGAAATAAAAATAAACTTATACCTTCGAGTAAGTCTTCGTACTCGCGGCCGGCGGTGTGCCTGTAAACAAAACACGACGTCAAAATAATTGCCCATACGGTGATTAAAATAAACTCGCCGTGAGGCGTCGACGGCGGGTGACGCGACGTGGTCCCACGCGACGCATCGCACCACATCCGCCGTGATCCGCGCGCACAGATCCGCCTGCGCCGTCTCGTCCCCCGCGTGATGGATCGCGCCCGGGCTTTCGGGCGGGGGCCGTCGCGGAATTTTGTCGTGCGGATCTCGAAGAAGCGCCCCCACCGCCTTGTGCCCCACCCCGAGTAAGTGCTCGATGAGCAACCGCAACAGCTGGCACGGCGGGAAGTCCACGTCGTGCGCCACGTGGAAGATGTCCTCGCCTGAGAGGTATCGCGACGCGTGGACCTCGATCTGCCTCGCGTGCCGCCCGTGGTGCGCCTTGATGCGCCGCGAGCTCTCCTGAGAACTGATGGACACCAAGGTGTCCAGACTCACGCCTGGGTGCTCCTGCTTCAGGACGTCCATGTCGGGGTATCGCGCGCACGGCAGCGACAGCAAGTGCGCCCGTATGGATTCGTACTCTGCCAGACGCATGTCTCGGTCGGGGCCCGCACGCACGCCGCGCGCCCCTCGTTTGACGACGACGGAATTTCGAAACTGAACTTCGACAGCTCAAAAAACCTTATTTATATTCAATCGACTCTAATAAGCACTAAGCTCCGTCGTACGCGGACCCCCCGGGCATGTATTTCATGGGCGCGAACGTGCGTCTGTGGTACGGGCACGGCCCGTGCTTATGAATCGCCTCCATGTGCGCCTTGGTCCCGTACCCTTTGTGCCCGTCGAATCCGTACTCCGGATGCTCCTCGTGGATCTTAACCTGTAATGAAACACGGCGTCATTCACATTGCCCATACGTACGAGAATAAAAATGAAAATAAACACTCACCATCATGCGATCCCTGGTGACCTTTGCCAACACCGACGCGGCGGAGATGCACACGCTCTTCGCGTCCCCCTTGACGATGGCCTCCGCCCTGTCCACCAGCGGCGGCGGCACTCTGTTACCGTCGATGAGAACCCAGTCCGCCGCGGTGGACAGACCCTCCACGGACTTGGCCATGGCTTCCATGGTCGCCTCCAGGATGTTAATCTCGTCGATTCGGGTATGATCGATGACGCAGACGGATTTGATCACTTGATCGTTCGCCATGAGAGTCTCGTAAACCTCCTCGCGTTCCTCCTCCGTCATCTGCTTGCTGTCGTTGATGGCGTCGATGACGAGGTCCTCCGGGAAGACGCACGCGGCGGCGACGACGGGGCCCGCGAGGGGACCGCGCCCGGCTTCGTCCACGCCGCAGACGAACTTCTTACCTGTAAACAAAACACGCCGTCAGGCTAATTGCCCGTACAAATTAATTTTAAAAGAAACTCACCCGCGTCCCAGCATCGTCGCTCGTGGTCCCGCGACGGGCCAGCCTTCTTGGGTTTCTTGGCAGCTTTTGTCGCAGCCTTGGCGTCGGCCTCCGCCTTTGTGGTGCGCTTGCGGCCTGACGTGCGCTTGGCGGATGATGCGGACTTATCGGTACCGTCCGCCGTCGCCTTGAGTGGGATGTCAACCTTGATGTGGTCCACCATCTTGACACCCTTCTTCAAGAACGCGCCGAGGCCCTGCTGGGTGGACTTGGGTGGCATCGCGGCGGAGTTGATGAACGCGCGGGTTGGAAGGAAGTGTGGGACACACGCGGCGCGGAAGGCGATGCGGGATGCGAGGACGGTGAACCGGGATCCGATGCACGCCATGCGGCGGGGGGAGACAGTGGCGGTTTTGAACGGGATCATCACCATCTTGAAAGTCTTTTTTTTGGCAATTACAAGTAGCTCAGAATGCGGAACTGAGCATCAACGAGTCTGCTCAGAATCTCCAGACTGTGTACACGACTATTCGTCCCCAGTCTCTTCCTGCGATTGTGAACTACGACGCGTCTTCCAACAGGACTGATAACCTCATGTTCCTCGGTGGACACGGTGATCACGCCTTGGCTGATTCTGATGCTTCTTATAACCAGACTGCAAAGGTTAAGTCGATGCAGTTCTCTTACGACACGATGCTCTTCCCTCAGAAACGCCTCGAAACTTCTGCTCGAGACGCGAAGGCTGCCCTCGTGCACGCCGTTGGCTCGCTCGACCTCTGGGACGGCGAAGCGTTCGTGGGTTCCCTCGACCCGTCAGGGAAGGGGTACTGGGATAACTCTGGCGTGTTCGCAATCGTGCAAAACTTCAAGACCAGCAGAGACGACTATGTTAACGGTCTCAACAGTGCTGCGACCGGGGCTCCTCTGATGCTGTCCCTTCAGCTCGCGAAGCCTGCCCAGGTGCCTCTCAGGGTCGAGTCATTCTGCAAGAACGACTACACCCTCAACGTTACCAAGATGGGACAGGCCACAGTGCTCAACGGGTCCGCTCGTGAGTCCCCCGTGGATTAAATAAAAGAAAAAGGCTCGCACGAGAGTGTGGCGAGAAAGTATCACAACAGGAGCTGATAGAAGATCGTCTAAGGATATTTGGTCTCCACAAAATGCGAGAAGTGAAACTCCTGACAAATTGAGTGGTGCTTTGGTCTTTCTCTAGCCTGACATTTTTTTATTCGTGATTAAAACACGTGTGACCGTTACCCAGATGCGGAACTACACTTGCGCAGAATACGTGAACACCGCCAACCTCAGGCGGATCCTCAGGGCGAGGAAGGTCGACCGCGACCAGCTCGCGCAGCTCAAGTCCCTCGAGAAGAGGCTCAGGGCGCAGGGCGGCGACCACCACCGTCTCGACTTCGCGCAACCCGACCCCCAAGTATGCGTCGACGACCTGTTCGGGCGCTTGTACCCCAAGAGGGAGAGGGGCGGATCGACGCCGAGCCTCCAAGGTCTGAAGAGGGACGTCCGCAAGGCCCTCGCCCACGATCAGTACACCGACGTGGACATGGTCAACGCGCACCCCGTGATCCTCAGTCAGCTCTTTCTGAAGCTCGGACTGGCGTGTCCCGCCCTGGAGAGGTACGTGGCCGAGAGGGAGGCGGTGTTGGCTGAGACCGGACTCGGCCGAGACGAAGCGAAACAAGTGTTCCTAACCCTGATGTACGGCGGCGAGCGGAAGGACCCCACGCCGTTCATGGCCAACTTCCGCGATGAGTTCCTGACGAACGCGACCGTGGTCCTCGCCTCAGAGGCCTACGAGCGGTACCGGACCCTCGCGGAGGCGAAGAAGCCCGCGAACGTGCTCGGGTGTGGGATCTCCTTCGTGGCGCAAGACTTGGAGAGGCAACTCGTGTGCTGCGCCATCCAAACCCTTCAGAGCAAGGGCTACGAGGTGGGGACGATCATTCACGACGGGTTCCTGGTACGGAGCCTCGGCGTCAAGGACCAGGACCTCAGGGACGCCGAGGAAGCCGTGAGGCATACGCACGGCTACGAGGTTCGGTTCATCAAGAAGAGCCTCGGGGACTTCGACGAGAGCGCCCTTTGGGATCCCACCGACGAGTACGAAGGAGACGCGGACGCCGCGAGCCACACGGACCTGGCGAGGGCGTTCTTGGAGTGGCTCGAGGACCGAGGACACCGCCTGGTCCGCGCCGAAAAGAAGATATACTGGTACGACCCGGAGCACGGCGTGTACCTCGAGAGCGAGAAACTTCGCCGGGTGAGGAGGTACATGAACGCGTGCCCGGCTTTGCCCAAGGCGAACCGAGGAGAGACGGGGTTCCAGTCAAAGCTCATCGTGCAGATCGAGAGTCTCCTGGAGGACGACCCCGCCTTCCACGACAAGATCATAGACACGACCCTCAGGAAGATACCCTTCAGCAACGGCGTGTACTGCTGCGAGACCCAGAGGCTCGTGGACTACGACGCGGACATGTATTTTCTGGAGAAGGGCTCGGTGGAGTACGATCCCCAGAGCAAGGCGTTGAAGGCCGATGTGTACCAGCGGGCGTTCCTGGACGTCTTTAGCACCGAGGAGATCGCTCGCTACGTGCTCAAGTCCCTGGCAAGGGCCATTGCCGGGGAGACGGAGGATAAGGTGTTCTTCATCGTCAAGGGCCGCACGAACTCCGGCAAAGGCTTGCTGACCCTCCTCATCTCCAAGGCGTTCTTCAACAAGTTCGGGAACATCAACGTCACCAACTTCTGCCAAAAGAGGACCGACGGGGACATGACGAATATGGACAGCTGGAAGTGCCAGACACGGCACAAGAGGATCGGCGTGGCCAACGAGGCGCCCAAGAAGAGGGGGTGCGGCCTCAACGGCGACGCCATCAAGAGGGCCTCGGGCGGGGACCATCACACGGCGAGGACCAACGGCGTGGACGAGATGACCTTCTGCATGGAGACGACGTTCTGGTTGTTCGTGAACGACATGCCGTCCATCAAGGACTGCGACGAGGCGACCGCCGAGCGCCTTCGGGTCATCCCCACGGCGTACAAGTACCTCCTCGACGACAAGTACGAGGCCGAGAAGGACAAAGCGTACGTGCGGAGGGCGGACCCCACCATCAAATCGGAGTGGATCAAGCGCCCCGAGGTCATCCGGGCGTTCGCGCAGTTGGTGTGCGAGGCGTATGAGAACACGCGGCCCGAGGCGCCCGCGGCCATCCTCGAGACCAGCGCCAAGTACCTGGAGGACGACAACGTGGACGCGAAGATACAGGCCCTCTTCGACCCCGCCGATCCGGGCGAGTACGTATTGGTGAAGGACTTCAACGCGGCCGCGAAGCGCGCGGACATCAACATGAACTCGGAGAGCCTCAACGAGAAGCTGGGGGATTGGGGGTACAGGAAGCAGCAGAAGAAGATCTCGGGACGGAACCAGTACGTGATCCACGGCATGCGCCTGGTCGTGGAGCGTCCAGAGTATTGAAAAAATATGTGCGATACTTACAACATGGGAAACGAAACGCCGGTAGGCTACAGACTCGTCCGCGTCGGGGTGAGAGGGCGCGTGCCCACCCTTCACAAGCGGGCACCCGATGACCTGACGACCCGACAGAAATACGACCTGAGGTACAGGGAGAAGCACCGCGCCAAGCTCCTGTCGTACCATCGCGAATATTACAAGAAGAAACGTTCTTGTTCCGACAGATAATGATGCATCTTCAGGTCTCTGAGACAATATTAATTGAGGAATGGGACACATCATCGGCATCGTCGTTTTGATCATGCCCCTTACGAAGCTTTAACATGAATTCTTCCTGACTAAGTGAATCAATAGCGTTGAGAATCTGACGCCGCTTTCCAATTGAAGCAATCCCAAGATCATCTCGAAGCTGAATCTCTGTTAGGCCTACAAGAATAGCACCATCAACGTGATTTCTTAGCCGAAGTCTTGTGACGACTACACCGTATCTAGCTAGCCTCTGTACATTATATTTGCGTTGTCTACGTCTCTAAAGTCTGGCACCTCGGGAGGCAGCTCACCTGGTGCGGTGATTAATTTCAGGTTCTTATTGCTCGATCTCTCCCTGATGGTGGTGTGTGTTTTCTTCGCCCCCGACGCGAGAACATTGGCGAAGACGAAAATCATGCCTCCCGCGATGACAGCGAACGACGCGAACATCTGGTACATCGTGAGCGACGAGTCGTCATTCGAGGCGTCCTCGTTCGGTCCAGATATGCACGTGTCGGTGTTTTGAAACTTGCGTTCGATGGCGTCGAGCGTCCCGTCGTTTTCGATTTCCATGAGCAAACCGTCGAGGACGAGGTTGATCTTGTGGGTGCACCCGCGCAGGGACGCCATGAAACCGCCGCCGGAAATTTGCACGTTATTCGTGATGAGAACGTCGCAGTTGTTATCGTTACGCACCGCGTTCCTCGCGATGACGTTTGGCAAAATCACGGCGTACGCATCGTGCGCGTTCATGAGCGCGGACAGTTTTGTCGTCTTCATCGTCCCCATGTTCGCAGCCTCCGTGACCTTCAGGTAGGGATGCGCGGACATCATGCGGTTCCTCATGGGCTCACCCTCGAACATCAGAACCCGCCCGCCTCGCTCCTTCAGGTCCTCCAGGGACCGAATCTGGCTTCCCGCCCTGCTGTCCTGAACGACAATGATAGCCGCGAGCTTGGCGGTGTACAGCGAGACGATGAGGAGGGTGAAGAGACCGAACACGGACATCAGCAGCCGCCCGTTGTTGGTCTTGGGTCTCTCGTGGTGATTGCCCCCATTATTCAGTCGCTCGAAGGATATCCACAGCTCGGAGAACGATCCGTTGACGAACCGCATCACTCGCGTCTTGCCCAGCAACTCGTCATCCTTCCAGTTAGGGTGTTCCGTGAAGAGCATGAAGACCGAGTGCAGCATGAGGACGGATAATAACGCGTACCACACGGACGGCGAGAACGGACGGATCATGAGGGTGTAGTCGATCCCCTTGTCGTCGTCGGAGCGCTTCACGATCAGCACCCGGCTCGCGTCTGTGTGGTGGTGACCGACGACGAGGCCGAGCTTCCGCCGCTCCTCGGTGTCCGTCCACCAGTTGGCGAGCATGTCGAACCGCGAGTCCGTGGTGAAGTTGACCGACAACGGGGTGAACCTCTCGTTGAAAGTGGGGGATAAGTCCCGGGTCAGCGCCCACTCAACCTTGAATCCGCCCCTGTTCGCGATGGCTTCCATGACTTCGTAGTCCCTCCCTTGCAGCCCTCCGTGTTCGTCGCATTTGCGATCGGACAGCCACGGTGCGCAGTAGAACACGTCGGGGTAGGGGCAATCCGCGCAACTGTCCACGCTCTTGAACTTGGTGTGTTCCACCCGCCCGGTGTCCAGGTGCGACACGGCTCGGATGGTCTTCCCCGCCAACAGATTGCGCATCGCCGACTCAGCATCTTGGTTGGGCTTCAGCATTGTGCTGACATTTCCGTACCCGCCCGAGTGCTCGGGGAGATCCAGGTTGCACCAGTCGGTGACGTACACCGGCGTCGCGGCGTTCACCAGCGGCGCGAGGACGCAGAGAAGGGCGATGAGCGAGGCGAGGTGTCGGCGCATGGATGTCGCGATGAGCAGTGGGGCGAATTTAGACGACGGAAATGGATTTTTTTTCATTTATTAAGACCAAAAACAATGCAAAACAGAACCTAGCATTCATGTTTTTCGTTTTCCGACGCCACAACGCGCGCGCATCTTGCTTGGGACGCAACAGGGCCGGTGTGTCAAACCGCGCGGAATCGGCTGAAAATCGGCGCGCACAGAGAATACATCGTCTCGGACGACATACTCGAAACTCAGCGTCTACCTCGCACGGACGGCTGAGACCCGGCGTCGATCTTTTTGGTCGCGCGTCGCGCGGGCTATATTGGGACAGTTTCGCTGAAAGTTCCAGAAAGTTAAAAACTTTTTCGCTGAAAGTTCCAGAAAGTTAAAAACTTTTTCGCTGAAAGTTCCAGAAAGCTGAATTCAATCGCGCACCCAAAAAGAAGTTCATCAGGACCTTCCCATGAGCGGCAAGAAGGACGGAAGGAGCAAGTTGGCCGCAAGACTGGATGCCGCCAAGTTGAAGTACCCGGCGCTGGTCGGCTTCGCGGCCGTCTGGCTGTGCGCCGAGGAAATTGGTGCGTTGAGCTTTCCTCCGTTTGTTCGTTGGCCATATCGGGCACTGACACCTCCACTCCCCTCGACGCGGCGCAGTCGACATTACCTCAGACACGGCATGGCTTCTCTCGCTGACTTATGAAGCTGAGCCGTGGATCATGGCTACAGGTATCGGAAGCCTAGTAAATCACTGGCCCATCGTTTGGCGACTCACTCCATCCGGCGATTTGGCCTTTGCACCACACAAGGTTGGCTTTTATCAGCCTGGACACCACAACGGCGGCATTCCAGAGTACGATTTTGACTTGGTCACGGTCAAGGATGTTCCGGTCGTCGATATCAACGGAACTGTCGTGCGGAGCCAAATGTGCGGTGACGTGAATAACCCCTTCGCCGGAACGGAACGTAGATCTGAAGTCGCTCAAGGATGCAAGTGGTCACATAACTGGTCCGTCTCGCGCAAAGACTACGACCAAGACACCGAGGTTTGTGTCAAGTTCAAATACTATTACGACATTAACGCCGCGATCACCTCGTTCAACGGCGGGGTGGACGATAACGGTCCCATCTCCCTATCTAAAAGAGAAGATGATGATAACGGTCGCTACAATGCAATGGTCGGCGAGTTCATTGTTCCGAGTTTTGAAACTGGCGCGTTTGACAATGAGTCGTACGTGATTGGCGATACTGCGATGCGGTATGGTCACACGAGGGTTCACGGTCCAGTACGCTTACCGTACGCGTTGAACGGCCAAGGTGTTTATTATCAGCTCGATATGCGCGACTACAAGAGAGCAGACGCGGTGCTATACGAGTCCAGGTCGACGAAGTTCGCCGAGGATAGCAAGATACAAACCCCCAGGTTTTGCGAGAGGCTCAACCGGGTTTATGTCCTGCTGTACACAGTCTACGCCATCACAATACTTCTGTTGTGTTGCAAAATTCTCCAAATGGCCATGGAGTACTACCAGAAACCCGAGCAGCGACGCAATGTATTGATAAAGGCCCCAGTCATTGGGATATTTTACTCCCTTTACTTGCTTTGGCGGGAAAAAGAAACTTTAACGGAGATTGAAAATCACAAACAGGAAAATGAGAGCAACTGGTCTGTCACGTCTCGAGTCTTTGGCTGGGACAAGTGGCTGAACACGGATCTCGAGTGCGGTGCGTTTACATACACTTCAACGCTCCGGGATGACGATCGGTGGCGAAAGTACGGCACTCTAGACCGTGCTGGAAATCCAAGAACGTCGGTCAAGCTTTGGGAAACTTTGGTCTACCCCGTGGTGCTTCCATATACCTCCACGTACTTCCGCGCGTTTTTCCCAAAAAAATCACCGTGGTACATGAGGTTCTTCATCTCTCCCCTGTTCATCCTTCCTCTTTATCTTATCTGCCGAATCATCAACGCGTGGGTGGCTCTTTGGCCCTTTGGCCTGGGATTGGCTTGGTCCATAATTATATGGTCAGATCACGCCATCACCATGAAGCTATTCGAGGACCTCCCACAGACGATGCTTGGCTTCTATTACGCCACGCAAATCAAGTACAACGAGGTAGCGATAATCGGCGCCACGATATCGTTGTTAATCCTCGTGCGTGTACTCGTCGCGGTGGCGATGTCCATGCGAAAAGAAATCCACGAGGGTATCAAGGAACGCAGGGCGATCTCCGAAGAGCAAAAGCTGCACCGAATGCACGGCGACCTCAATCTTGGGCGAGCCGTGTGGATGTCAACGGTGCAGCCGTTGATACAGATATGGGTGGTTGGGTTCCCTTTGCATCACATCTGGCTGAAGAACAAAAGGATGATCAAGAGGACGCCAAACGACGAAGAGGTGGCGTACAATCCGAAACAAGAGGTGCCTTAAAATCCGAAACAAGAGGTGGCGTACAACAAGGCCCTTTAACCAAAACAAGAGTTGGCGTATCTTATATCGTCGTCTGTTTTCTGAACGCACCATGAGTAGGATTCGGTTCTGTTTTCGGACGCGCAACCAGACAAAGTGCCGTCGGTGGTGATTCACACCCAGACACGCGCTTCCACCGTACGTACGCGATGGACCGACCCACCGATGCCGAGAAGCTCCCCGTCACGGTACGCACAGCCGCGGTGCTATGAGTGCCGTCGCTTCAATCAATTGTCCTTGTTTCCAACCCTTCCTTCGCGGTTCCATCTACTGAGATCAGGGCGTGAAACGCGGGACAAAGGCGACATCGACGCGCGGTGCCGACCCCGCATCGCGATTCACTGTCCCCTCGAGCGCGACCCGTACATGTCTTTGCGCATACGTGCTTTTCTGGGGACCCGCTGACCCTTCGTTCCCATCCCTTCCCTCACTTTGCTTTCAGATCGTGACGGGTTTCCTGGGCTCCGGCAAGACCACGCTGGTTAACCACATCCTCAAGGGCGACCACGGCAAGCTCATCGCGGTTATCGAGAACGAGTTCGGCGCGTCTCCATCGACGACGCCCTCGTCGGCGAGAACATCAAGTAGGAGGAAAACATCATCACCATGGACAACGGATGCGTCTGCTGCACCGTCCGTGGCGACTTGGTCAGAGCGCTGCTCACCTAAAGAAGTTCGACCACATCATCATCGAAACCACGGGCCTCGCGGACCCTGCGCCCGTCGCGTTTACCTTCTTTATCAACCCCGAGATCGCGGACCACTACCGCATCGACTCCATCCTCTGCCTCGCGGGCGCCAAGCACATCGGGCCGCATCTCGAGGAGGAGAAACCAGTCGGGGTGGTCAACGAAGCCGCGTCGAAGGTCGCCTTCGCCGACAGAATCCTGCTGAATAAGATCGACTTGGTGTCGGACACCGAGCTCCTAGGCGTGATGGACCAGGTGCGGTCCATCAACGGCGTGGCGGAGGTGATCAAGACCACCAACTCAGTCGTGGACCTCGACAAGGTTCTTGGCGTGTCCTCGTTCTCGATCGAGAAAACTTTGGAGGTGGATCCGGATTTCCTGGAGGACGAGGAGGGACACGCGGCGGCGACCGCCGCGCACGACGGCGCCGCGGTTGATACCGATGTCAGCAACGGCCACTCCCACGACGGCGGCATGCCGACGTGTACCGAGGACCACAGCCACAGCGCCGAGCCCGCACCCAAGAAACCCCGCAAGAAGAAGCACGACCTCACCGGCGTGTCCTCCGTCGGTATCCTCGCGGAGGGCGAGCTGGACTTCAACCAGGTCAACACGTTCATGGCGGCCGTTCTCCAGGAGAACGCCAAGAGCATCTACCGCAGCAAGGGGGTGCTGTGCTTCAAGGACCAGGGGAACATCAAGTTTATTTTCCAGGGCGTTCACGAGCACATCAACTTTGGACCCTCGTCCGTGGAGTGGGCCGAGGGTGAGCCGAGGGTGAACAGGATGGTGTTCATCGAAAGGGGCCTCAACCGCGCGGAGCTGGAGGAGAGCTTCAAGGCCTGCCTCGTCAAGAACTGAGAGAGACCCGTGGGCTTACAAATATTCCCGAGGCTTACAAAATCGTGCTCAACACCTGGTAAAATTCAAATCAAGAATGTAAAATCGCCACACATGGCGGGCAAATTATTTTCATAACGTTGGCAAGGACAGCATTGAGATAACTGTCTTGACAGTGATAACATGACGCGATGTTTACACCGCACCTATTTCCACATTAAACTTTCTGTTGTAATACGCATGGTAAACACGACGACTACATGACACCCTTCTCCGCGTGGGAGGACGTGAGCGCCTACATTCCTCGCCACCTCACCCTGTGGGAAGCCTTCTACGGTGACGGGACGTCAAGTTCCCACCTGGCCGCTCTCGGGTTCGATGTCATTCACGACGACGTCGACATCTTCACGCACGACCTTGGCGAGTGCGTGGTGACCAACCCGCCCTTCAGTGAGCTTCCCCGAGTCCTCGCGCGCCTGCATGAGTTTGGCAAACCTTTCGTCGCGATCATGCCGTGTTCGACGCTGACGACGCGATACTTCCGGGACCTGTTCTCAGACATCCAGGTCATCGTGCCTCGGAAGCGCATCCAGTTCAGGAAGCTGGTGGATGGCGTGGAGGTGCCGAGCGGGCGTTGCAGCTTTGACTGCCTGTATTTTTGTTGGCGACTCGGGTTGCCGAGGGACGTGGTGTTCTTGACGTGATGGCCGTTTCTACCCTCCCGTCAAAAATGAGACCAAAATAACCAGGTAGAAACCTTCGAATCCTAGGGCCGAACATAGGGCGGTCTTGGAACAATCGACGGGGAGCACCAGAGCGGAAAGTCTAAACTTGAAAAAGACACATATGTCGTGAGAATACTTATGAGCGAAGAAATGAAAAATGCACCAAGAAGATAGTTGGTCTGTACTACGAATCATAGATGGAGCGGTGACCTCCTATCCGTATTATAATGGTAATTGCCTCCCCTCAGATAACTGGTATATTTTTCGATAAATATTTTTAGGCTCTGGGGACGTTCAAAAGGCCACAGGCTTTTGCTCGACAAGCGCAACCGCGCTCACACGGAGGATGGCGTCGCCGCTCCGGGGTGCTCAAAGGATAAGAAGTGCCCCGCGGAGCTCCAGGCGAAAAGGGCCGTGCGCGCGTACTTCTCGTTGGACAAGACACGTTCCCTCGGCGTCGCGGCTTTTTTCCTGGAGATCCTCGCGTTTCCACCCAAGGATCGCGTGACCCAGTTGCTTTATTGCAGAGATGCTGTCCATCTCCACGGGCCTGCTCCTGTTCTTCGTGCAAACCCTGGCGACATTCGAGGAGGGGATGTCGAGGCTCGGCCTCGTCAGCTCCGTAATAGCGACGGCGGCGGTGTTGATGTACGTCGGCGTGAGCATCATGTTGATGATGTTCGGGTGTGGGTGGTCTGTCACCCTAAACCCTAAAGGCGTGCGGAGTCGACGCCTCTCACGGCATTTTCTTACGAAAATCACAGGAGTCGGGGTCCTTGGGGAGCTTCACGAAAAAAATAGATTTCTTAAAGGGGCTTACATTTTTGATACATTTCTATCCCCTTCACGGCCGCGTTGAAATCCACATCATTTTTACGAGATTTACAAATGATATTCCCACGGTGATTTGTTTTACACACCTGTAAAAGCATCCCATCATCATCGACTAGAATTTGGGACCCGATCAGGGTCTGCGCGTGGGTGTTGGTGCACCACTTCGGCAGGTCGTAATCCCGCTGCAGGCTCGGGCATAGCGCGAGGAGCTCGCGGGTCAAAGCCTTGCCGTCGTGCACAACGAATGGGGTGCACTTACGCGCATCCTTCCTCGTGCGACCCATCGATCCGCGTCCTCCCCGTCGTAACCCCAGAACACTTCCATCGTCAAGCCCGAGGTCGAAAAAGTCTCCATTGTCACAAACTGTGCAAGTAATACAAGTCATAGGTTATAAACCCATCGTCGTTAATGACGTCACAAACAAAATATGCACACATCACTGGATAACACAGCAACCACCACTGGGACCACTGCTGCCACCACTGCCACCGCCACCGCTGCCGCAGCTGCCACTGGTACCACAGCCGCCACCGCCGCCACCGCAGCCGCCGCCGCCGCCACCGCAGCCGCCGCCGCCACAACCGCCCTCGACGTACAGAATCTCATCGTTGCTTGGAATGTTCCCTGCGGTTTGGCTAAAGGCCATTGGACCGAGCATGTATCGAAAGCCTGTCAGCTCAGCTCCCAACGCCGCAGCTGCGTCCACGTCCACCCGGTGTGAAAACCGGGCATTCGGCCAGCAGCACATGCGACCTGGCTCAATCGCGACACGAAACTCGCGGCTGGTCACGTCGTCTTTGAGGACAAGTGCACTGCCTGGATGATGGGTGAGGTAGACCACACAGATCCAGCTCGACACACAAGCGCCCTTCCCGTCCGGCTTGTCCTTGTGCTGCGGGACACTCTTGGAAGCCGGGCACACCCGCGCGGGCACCTCTGCTAACAACCCATGCTCCTTCTCATGTTCCGTCTGTGACCGCCAGTCAAGTACGTGCTGACTTGCCACCGCCCCCTCGGCGTCAAGCTGCTCTTTCAGGCGGCGCATGACATCTGCGCTCACCTGACACACCATGTCCAATCCGCTGTGCGCATGGGCTCGGATGTTAGCCTCGCAGCGCAGATTCTCGAGCGCGGCCCCGAGCTCAGCCTTGGAAAGGAAGTCGTCCTGCACATGGAAGATGTCGGAGGGATCGGATTTAAACCACCAGTCCGGTGGCTCGCCGCGGTAGTTGACGCCGACCTTATCGATCGGACCGGACGCGTCGTCGCGCTCCAGCGCCCACATGTCATTTGTATCTTTCCAGCCATTGTGGAGCTTGCTCTCCTCGTGCCGCTGGTTCACCGAGTCATCGTGATCCACCCCGCCGGGGGCAGCGGCGAGAATCGCGGTCTCGCGGAGGTAGGCGGTCGTGCTGCTGAGCATATGCGTGTGCCATGCAAAATCGATGTCGTATGAGGGCACGAAGAAGTGGTTCTTGTAGCCGTGCTTCTTCATGAGGCCGAGAAACTGCAGGTACCGCGTGCTCGTAGCGGGGACTTCGCTGCAAGCTGGCTGCGAGACCTGCCAGAGGAAGGTGCGCTGACGTGCCGAGCAGGCCTCCACGTCGTAGTCAAAGCCGAGCGCGTTACGTACCCGGGCACACTCTTCTTTCACCTTAGCGCAGAGCGTTGTCTGCTTCGATAGTGGATCCCGAGGCCCCCACTCAGTATCGTCATAGCCGACTTGCTGGAAGAAAGGCTCGTCGCCAAAAAACTGCTGCCACAAACGCCAAGTCTCGTCGTCGGCGTCCGAGGCAGTCTGCGCCTGGAATGCCGCCGTTGCAGGATCCAGGACTCGCTTAAATCGATCCGTGCAGTATGTGGCGTATCGGCGCGGCGCGAGCCGGTGCAGATGCCACACCCACGCGATATCGACTGGCGGGATGAGAGGTGCGCGGCCCTGGCCCTCGTACCCCGAATGGCTGACCAGCGGGAGCCAAAACTTGACATATCGCTTTATGGCACCTGGTAGTGCGCGGCCGAGGTAGAGCTCGTCACCTCCACCAGGCGCGGAGTGGACGAAGCGCAGAAAAGCCTTGTGCTCGGGGAAGCGGAGCGGTGTCTCCATTGCGTGATGTGTAGTGGCCCGGGGACGTTGATGATGAATATCGCGTTTATTGCCAATTTTTGGAATTTTAAGACGACAGAAAATCGGACCAATGAGGACCCACGCTGATGCGCTGGCAGCTGACTGGACCGCTTTCGCGCGGGAGAAAGTTCTGATCTACACTGTTCTACGCGGTTCTACACTGTTATACAAACTTTGAACTTCATCGCGAGCGTGTAGGACGAATTCGGACGCCTACTTGTCTTACGACGACTGCCCGCTGTCTACGCCCTCGTCCTCCCCTGATGAACCATTGGGCCACCCTTGCGTTCCTACGTCGACCTTCGCGTCGCAGTCACGGTGGCAATGCCGGTCAAAAGCAAAACCGGCGTCTGCACGAGCCGACGCTCCCAGTAGTACCGCGGAGACTCGTCAACGCCATCTCCCCCCCGCGGCGACCAGCAGCACCCTCCCCTTGCGGTTCGCACGTCCACGCCGTCCTCCGGCGCGCCCGCAGGTGGTGACAGCACCAAGTCCGCCAAGATTGTTTCGACGATTTTTTTTGCGACGCGCGTCGCGAGCGAGCCGGCGGGGCACCGCCGCGGCCCGACCCCAAACGCCAAAATCGTCGGCCGTTTCGCCTCTTCCCCAGCTCCGTGAACTATCGTGTCGCTGCCGCCTTCGTCCGGCGTTTTTAAGTGTCTCGCCGGTACCCACCGATGTGCATCCGGCCATCGAAGAAAAGACGCCGCCGCGGAGCACACCGTCATCCGAGCGCCTGGCGGAACCTTCTTGACCCCGCCAGCGGCGGGTGCTTTTAACCCCCGGGGGTCAAGCACGACGCGGGGCAGCGACAACACGGGCGGGTAGAGCCGGAGGGTCTCCTTGATCACCGCTCGCACAAATGGTGATGATTCGGATTGTGAAACGTCAGCCGCATCCGCCACGCACGCGCTCTGGCACGCGTGGTCGTGCGCGAGGTGCAGCAGCGCAAAGAGAGTGACGACGGCGATGGTCTCAAATCCGGCGAGAATGAACGAGTGCGCGTTCGACTCGGCATCCGCGTAGGTTAGCTCCGGCTGCCGGATCAGCTCAACGAGCAAGGTCTCGATGGGGGCGTTGGGAGGACAGGAGTTCGAATCGGTCACTTCATCCCTCGCCGCGGATGCCGCCGCCGCCGCCGAGACGGCGACCCGAAGCCTTCGCGCGGCGGTGGCGGCGGAGCCTCTGTCCATCTCGCCGACCGCGACGCGGCCGCAGCGCCACACGTCGAGCAGGGCGTCCGCTACCGTTCCCGCGTGAGCCTCACCGACGACGAGGAGGGTCATGATACGCGCGGCGCTGGCGTATATCACGGGCTTGAGGTCGACCTCGCGCGATCCGGTCCCGGCTGGCGACAGCGCCGCCACCGCGTCGCGGGCGGCAGCGACGGCGAATGCATCCGCCAAACGTGCGAGCCGCCCCACGCTCCCCAGCGCCTTCTCACACGCCGAGCGCTGCCTGCGCCACTCTGCTCCCGGAGGCGCGTTAGTCAGGCCGTGCCTTAGAAGCTCGCCGATGGGGCCGCTGAGGGACTTGTCAGGCTTACCCAAGCCCCCCGCTTCTCCGTCGTGCTCGCGTAACAACGTCGCGGCGAGGGACGGGTCGCACACCACCGTCGTCGCTTCTAAACCCGATCCTGCGGTCGTGGCGTACGCCCCGCCCAGCGCATCTTCGTCGGTGGCCCACCGCGCGCGGTCACGGAGGGGGCATCTCGACGACCAAAATTCGCGCGAGGACGGCATCACACACGCCTGAAATGGAGAGATTCAGCGACATAACACGTCAGCTGCTCGTTACCGGAAATAATGTGCGGCCGAGGAAGAGCTCGTCATCTCCGGCAGGTGCGGCGTTTTTAGTGCGCCAGAGCGCAAGGTGTGTAGCGTTGCCTCTTTGCCTTTGGTAAGCCACCACCAGTTGCCGTATAGTTTTGAACGGCAATGAATAGACTGATTCTGCCTATACTCGCTTCGTCCGAGTCCACGCCGAAGTTTCCTAAGTGCCTATGCGCCGTCACGCAGTTTAAGAATTTTCTATTACGGCATATGGCTGTAAACTACGCGTCATCTACAAATACACCAGTTTGCGGCGTTTTGCGGCATTTTGGTTTTAGTAAGTACTTACAGGCAAACAGTTCGGTGGTGAACTATGCAATGACCCAAAAGGGTCTCCCTATTACCGACCATACGAAGGTATTTTTTTCTTTTGGTGATCTTTTGTACACATTGATGACGACGCACATCTTCTTCCAACTCGTTTACATCTTCTTCCAAGCCTCCTTTCGCCCAGGCGGCAGCTCCTCATCCTTCCGGTAGCTCTTGTGGTTATCGATCCTGTCCCCAGCCGCGTTCCCGCCTCCCATGTGCCCGCGGTTGTTCTCACCCGCCGCCGGGTCCCACTTACGCTCCAGCGCCATGAACGCCTCCGCCTTGGCGATGTTATCGAGCCACATCTTATCCACCGCCGGCGGCGTCGGTGTCCCGAGGTTGATACCCACGCGGTGCGAGTGTAGTGGCGTGATGGATCGCCCCGCCGCGGCGGACAGCATCTGGCACATGCCCTCCACGGACAGTCCCCCAGCGCCGGTGTACTCACCCTTGAACCGTAAGATTGCTGTTAAAAAAACACGACGTCAATCTAATTGCGCATGTAGCACTAAATATTAAAATAAACTCACCGGTTCCCGCGGGGGGCGTTTTTGGCACGGGCACGCGCCGTCCCTCCAGCGCGGCGTCCACCTCGCGCTGGTCCATGTGCGATAGGTCCAGCAGCTGCGGCCGCAGGTCCACTTTTCGCGTGTTTCCCTTCTTTGACGTCTTGGTAATCTTGAACGTATCGCGTGCCTGTAAACAAAACACGACGTCAATCATATTGCCCATACGATAATTAAAATAAACTTACCAACGCTTCGGCGACCCACTTTTTCCAATCGTCCGCGGTGAGGGAGGCGGCGAAGTCAGCCTCGGCGGCGGCTTCGGCGGCGGCTTCCGCGGTGGCAGCCTCGTCGTCCTCTTTGGCGGAGGCGTCGGGGATTCCGTCTCCGTTCTTACCCGCGTCGAAGAAACTGTGATGTTTACGGCGGGGTATTCAGTCGGGATCGGTCAGTCGGTGACATGATGAAATTGAAATGAATTGTGAGTCCGCGTGCTCGTGTGTGTGTGTGTGTGTGCGGTGCCTCGGTGGTCGGCGTCTCGTCAGCCTCATTCAACATGGTATTTATCAGCAATGAATTTCTGATCCGAAAGATGGTGTTTGACGCGTGTTATAATCATCGACCGACGAGATGGCGCCGACCCGGCAGCGACGTCACACACACAAACGAGAAACAAAACGACAACTGGGAAGACCGACAACGAGGGACGTTACGATGGATCGGGTACTCACGCTCCGCCGCCTTCGACGTCCCAGCTCGGGGCGTCGCCGCCAATGGCATCGATTGCGGGTTTGGCAACCGCGCCAGGTACCGCCACGTGGACGAGGAACTCCGCGCTCTCCAGCAGTTCGTTCATGGTCTCCTGCGAGGAAAAGAAAAAGAAAAAAAGTGTGGGTGATAGAATGAAATTCGTCAGTCGTCATCGGGTGGGGAAGGGTCGACGAAATCGAATCGGTGAAAACCATGTCTCTCTCTCTCTCTTTCTCCGCGGCGGCGGCTTGTTCTTCACGCGCGGGTCAGTAAACATCGCCAAATGAAAGTTGTGATCTCACGGATTTGTCAAACATCTAATTATGCCCGAAGGGCCAGTCATTCCCGACGCGTGTGATGAAGAACGATGCCACCGCGATGCAAAAGAGAGAGAGAGAGAACACGCACGCGCGACGAGTAGAACACAAGAGTCGAGCCGGGGTGGAAAGAAAGAAAGAAAGGGTCCTCCGATTTGTATCGACGTGATTGCGCACCATGTATCGACCGTTGAGGTACTTGACCGGCATGTCCTCGACGTCAGTCAGCCGCATACCCGCCGGGAGCTCCTCCGCCAGCCTCGCCCGGACATCCTCAGGTACCAACGTCTCCGTCAACACAATCTCCATCATCTCACACTCGGAACTCGCGCCGAGGGGGAGCGCCATCGCGGTCGAGATACGCGGGCGCGAGCTGTACGGCGATCGGGTCATGGACACGGGCAACGACGCTCGGCGGCACGCTCGCTCCAATAAACGGAGAGTGTCCAGATGTCCGATGAACGACTCCTTGCCATCCTTCGTGAACCGGAACCGCAGCCGCTGGGTCCGCCGCCCGTCGGGCTTGTAGTGACCTTGGAACACGGGTAGTGGGGGGACCTCAGCGACGACGTTTTCCCCGAATTCATCCCCGCACACGCCGCATTCGGTGCAAATCCCAGAGTGCGAACAATCCGGCACGGTGATTCCTTCCAGAGCCTTCTGTAAGTCAGCCTTGAGCCACCACTTGGCGATGCCGGTGTCGATGTGGTCCCACGGAAGCGGGGCGTCGAGCCGTTCGTCGGCCAACGCGCCGCGGTCCACGCGGCCTTTCCCGCCCCCGCCCTGACCCCTGTACTCCCCATCGCCTAGCTTTTCCATCACGTCCCATTCACCCGAGACGACTTGCCGGTATTTCCATGTTAAACCAGCCTCTTCGATCGCCCTGTCGAAGGACCTGAACGAAGAGTCGGCACCGTCCCACCACGTGGCTTTATGCGCCCCGAGCTCCCAGCTCCGTTTCACGACGTCGCACAACGAACGATCTCCGCGGCCGATGAAATCTTCCATGGCTGAGATGCGAATTGACGTCCAGTTGGACTTGACGTTTGGAACCTTACCGAGCGCCTCCTTTAAGAGCGCGCCGCGCCTGGCGAACTCCTCGGTGGAGACGCTGTGCCACTGGAACGGCGTGTGGGGTTTCGGGGTGAAGTTTGACAGCGTCAAAGTCAGGATAAGCCTATCCCTTTTCCTCGCCTTGTTTCCAGCAACCGTCTTTTGGAGCCAATCAACCGTCTCGGCAATTCCGAGGACGTCCGCGTCCGTCTCACCGGGCAAACCGATCATGAAGTACAACTTCACGTTTCTCCACCCGCGGTCGTACGCGGTCCGCACGCCGTGAAGTAACTCGTCGTTCGTGAGTCCTTTGTTCACGATGTCGCGGAGTCGCTGCGTACCAGCTTCGGGGGCGAATGTGAGTCCCTGTGAACAAAACACAACGTCAGTCTAATTGCCTATACGAGAATGAAAATAAACTTACAGCCTTGCCGGCGCCGCCGAGGATGTCCGCGATGGAATCGTCGAACCGATCGATCCGTTGCGACGGGAGCGACAGCGTGACGTTCTCATCCTTGAGCCTGTTCTTAATCTCTAAACCGACGCTCGGCAACGCGAGGTAATCGCTGCAGCTGAGCGAGAGGAGCGAAAATTCGTTATACCCTGTAAACAAAACGGATCACGTCAGTCTTAATTGCCCATGCTATACGGAAATAGAAATAAACGCACCAGTCTCTCGCATCCCCTTCTCAACCGCTTCCACAACCTTCTCCGGCGGGACGTCCCTGGCCGGGCGGGTCAGCATACCAGGCTGGCAGAACCGGCACCCGCGCGTGCACCCTCTTCGAATCTCAACCGTCAGCCTGTCGTGCACGGTGCTGACGTACGGCACTAGGCCAACCTGTGACCAAAACACACCGTCAATTAATTAATTGCCCATCCAAATGGTAATTAAAAGAAGCTCACCTGCAGCAGCGGGTCAGGGTCCGCGACGCGTCGTTTACACCGCGCGGGGACACCTTCCCGGATCGGGAACACCGCGCCGCCCCACCCGGGCGGGGCGTCGTAAAACCTGGGCGCGTAAATACCCTCAACCTCGGTGGCTAACCGAAACAAAGTTTCCTCCCGGTTACACCGTTCTTTCTTGCACTTCTTTAAACAGTCCCCGATCTCCACCATGACGTCCTCGCCGTCGCCCAACGCGACGAAATCGACAAAGTCCGCGACGGGCTCTGGATTGGACGTCGCCGTCGGACCGCCTATGAACACCAAGGGCCAAGACCTGTACACAAACAAAACACACCGTCAGTCTAATTGCCCGCCCGTGTGGAAATACAAATTGCAAATAAACGTACCCGTTCTCCACGTCCCACACCTCGTTAGGCTCATCGTCCCTTTCTTTCCACGTTAGCGGAACCCCCGACAGGTGCATCATCTCCAGCACGTTCACCGCGCCGAGTTCGTACGCCAGAGACATGCCGAGGGCGTCGAAGTGCTTCAAAGGCCGTTTGGACTCCACCGCGAACAAGTCCCTGTTTTTGGACTTTAGTAGCTGTAGCATGTCGTCCCCCGGGAGGTACGCGCGGTCGCAGAGCATACCGGGCTGGTTGTTGAGGATGGTGTACAGCACCACGTGCCCGAGGTTGCTCGCGCCCACTTCGTAGATTTCCGGGTAGGCCATCGTGAACCGCACTTGCGCGTCGTCCCAGTCTTTATGCCGCGCGCCGACTTCGTTGCCGAGGTATCGCGCGGGTGTTTGTATGCACGACCACTCGAGCTTGGTGAATCCCGCGATGGTTCCGTCGGATTCGTCGCCCGCGAGGAGAGCTTCCTCGGCGCGGCGCTCGGCGTCGGTGCGCGTGGGGCCTGGGGACGGCGCGCTCGGCGGGGTGATCACCGCGGCGGGGCAGAGACGCGATTGGGAGCGTCGGGTCCGGTTGGATGATTTGCCCGCATCAAAGAGTTGATGATTTGGGCGGCGCGAGGTGATGCGATGGGTGCGCCGCGCCGCGACGGTCAGCGCCGCCGACGTCTGCGTCCGCATCGCCGCGGACATGTCTTCGTCTGCGCGGTGACGACGGAACGAGGCTCGATGTCGGGAACGGCGCCGTCGCGTGGCGCGTCGTCCAGTGTCGCACCATCATCGACCTAGGTTATCATAAAGCAAAGCCGAGTCGCTTTTCGGCGATGATCGCGCGTGAGCTCTCGGCACTCTCGACACAAGTCACTCATTTATTCTCTTGGACATGACTACTGTACCCGCGGACATAACTGGCCGACCCACACCCTACCCCTCGGTACGATGGCTGGGGACGGCGATGATGCGGCCCCGGCGGGTATCAGGGCGCTCAGAGCGTTCGCGAAGGCTCCACCGCACATGGTACGCGCGTCCGATACCCACGCCTGATACCCGCGACTCGCAGATGGAGATGACACAATTTCAACCAACGACAATCTCGGCGTCAATCTAGACTCACCACCCGTCCTTCTCTCTCTCTCTCTCTCCATCCGTTCAACTCAGACGGCATCCAGCGCCGCACGGGAAGGCATGTGCGAGCTCGCATACCCGGTACGCGAGGGTACGTCGGAGGAATCGTCCGAGAAGTCCTTGGCGGAAGTGCTCGATGCATGCGCCGAGACCCTCGAGCGGCTCGGAACGAAGATGAGTGGCGCCACCGCGCATGACATGACCGAACTCGCGATGATCCACACCGCCGCCAAGACGCTCGTGCTTCGATGTAGCCCCAACACCACGATCAACCCGATGTGGACGAACGATCGGGTGAGCTCGAACCGCGGCTTACTCGACACGTGCTGGCTCACCTTACTCCACCGACGATGCGAGTGCGAGCACGAGTTGGTCACACGAAGGTGAGTTTATTTTAATCATCGTACGGGCAATTAGATTGACGTCATGTTTTGTTCACACGCAGGCACCAAGCCGTCGACGAGCTCGCCGCGGTAATGGCCCACCGACGGGACTGGGACAGTCTCAAAACACTCGCACAGCTGTGCGCCGCCAGCGTGGCACCACCGGGTGCCGAGGGTGCCGACACAGCTGTGAACAACAACACGCGGTTCAAGGAGAAGGACCTGCTGGACGTGAGGTGCGCGGCGAATCTAGCGGTATCAATGGTGCAAGTCGCCGCGAATGAGAATTTGGAGATGGCCACCCCAGGGTCCGCTCGAGCCGCCGTGTTGACCACGTTATCGTCCCTCGCGGACGTGCCGATGATGACGATGAAACAGGGTGCCGAGGGTGCCGAGGGTGCCGAGGGGGGTGCCGACACAGCTGTGCGTATGAACGAGTACCCTCGCGAGTACGTGGCTTCGACGCTGATTCCAGCCGCGGTGAAAGCGGCGGATGCGGCTCCGAGCGGCGGTAAAGGCGACGCCCTTCGCGCCAAGCTACGGCAAACGGTTCTCCGTCTCGTGGGCGACGATAGTGGCGACGATGGGGAGGCTGCGTTTGGGTTTTATCTCCTCTCGACGCACACTGCGCTGGTGTTGGGTCCGCCCGGTTCCAGTCGAGCCGCCGTCTGCGGATCCGATTCGAGCCTCACTAACTCGTTGGCCGCCGGGCTGGGTTCCGACGATTCCAAACGACGAAAAGCGGCGATCAAGGCGTTGACGCACGGGTTGGGTTCCGAAACGGCTGGAAAACGGCCATGGCTGGAGCTCGTCGCGACAGTGGTCGCGTTCGACGATTTCGCCGCGCATCTCAACGACGCGGCTCGGAATCACATCGACGCCGTTCACCCCTCGCGTGAGGGATCATCCAACGCTGGGTCCGACGGTTCACGCGCCGAAGGAGCCGTTACTGATGAAGATGAATCGTCGGAATTGGCGTCCGTTCAAATGCAAATGCCGTACGTATACGCGCAGAGCATGTGGACGCGGGGGCTGAGACACGCCAACCCGACGGTCCGAGCGGGAACTTTGCGAGCCTTTTGCGACCGCGATTGGGAGGAGACGCACCGTGACCGGCGCGGAGGACCCGAACCGTCGCGGATCGGGTCGTTGACGGAGGAGTTCATCGCGCGCGTGTTGCTGCCGTCGGCGATGGAGACGCCCGCGCTCGCGGGTGAGTGCGCCCGGGTTTGCGAACTGTGGATGAGGGACGCGGTTGGTGACGTTCAAACGGCTGACGAAACGGCCGCGCCAGCCGATGAAACGCCGCGCGGGACCCGTCCCGGAACGGCGTTTGCCAGGGCGCGGTGCCTGGCGAGCGCGCTGGCAAAGTTGGCGGATTCGACCAACGTCGCCGGTCTCGACGCTGGGTGTCACATTTTGGCTGCGGCGACGTCCGCGGCAATCTCGAATGAAACCGCGGCTTGCGTCGCTTCGTCTTCCGTCTCGGACGGTGACGCGTTTCTACGCGATGTCGCCGCCGTGATTGAAGTGTGTGGGGCTAAGCGTGGGGACCCGGAGGCGCAGACGCGGCAGATCTCAAACGCGATTTCCGCGATTAAAAATATATGCCCGGCGACTGGGACTCGGTGCACCCCCGGGGCGGTTCGCGCGGTGCTCTCGAAGGTGCCGGTTCACCTTCTCGACGGTACATCTCCCGACGGTATCGGGTGCCGCCCCGGTTTCATCGCGTTGTTCACCGAGGGAGCGGACGAAGACTTCGTGGGCGACGCGGCGAGACGGTTCACGCGAAGTTTTTTAGCCACCGGGTATGAAACCCAGTCTTCAACTTTGTCATCGGGCGTCGAGGATGAAGCGACGGAGCTGGCGTTGATGTTCACGCTCACGCGCGGCGCACACGCGGCGGAGTACCTCGGCTCGATCGTCGAACGCGTGACGCACGAAGATGAAGGCGTCGAACGACGCGCGAGGTGAGTACTCATTTTTATTTCCGTATACGCACGGGCAATTAGACTGACGGCGTCGTGTTTTATCATATTCACAGGTGCCTCCTGCGATCTTTATATCGCCTCGGATCGTCCCTTGCGAATAATAACGTGAAGTGCGATTGGCTCCAACGAGCTCTGCGGAAAACGCTGGTGGATTTAGTGATCCCGTCCGCGATGGTTAACCTAGTCCGCGGCGTCCGTGATGCCGCGGGTTCGATACCCAGCGAGGCCGCGACGTGCCTCGAAGCCGTCGCCAGGTGGCGCGGCGCCGAGGTGAACACGCGGGGCGATAGAATCTCTCCCCCGGCTTGGAACTTCGTGGCGGCGGACCTGTGCGACCTTTGCGTCGATTTGAGTTCCGTGGACGACACCATCGTGGGCGACGATTGGGATTCCAGCCGTTACGACCGCGTGTGTGTCAGGCTGAACGCGCTGGGCGGCGTCGCGAGGGGCCTCGCGTCGGTTGCCGTCGACGCGACGGATTTCGAGAAAATCGGATCCGCGATCTCCGTATCAATCGTGAACCTCGAGAAGGTCATAACGGCCGTAACGGCTTCACGGCATGAACCGACACGGGTAGGGGACGCGCGCACCGCGGGGTGGACCGCCGCCGCCGCGCTCCTGTCCGTTCCCATCGGAAAAGGGGGAGGACCAATAAAGTCCGAATCCCTCTCGGCGCTCGCCTCCGCCGCGACGGTTCGGCTCCTGGACGACGCGCTGGAAGGGTTACCGGCCGTTTCACAAAACGCGTCCCCTGGTGGATCCACAGACGAACCGTCACACCGGCTCCTCGCCGGCCTCCGCGCGGTCCACGCGCTCGTCGAAGTCGTCGTGCCGATGTACCCGCGCGAACCGGAGTCGGGTCTGGGCCGAAAGATCGCGATCGCCGTGGAAAAATCGGTTAAAAGTTCTCGGTTCCGAAAAAACGCGCCGGCGTGGGCGGCTGCCACCGCGTGCGTCCTCCACCCGCGCCTGTTCGGATCCAGCCCACGGATGCATTCACGGGATGCAACGGATGACGGTTCATCTTCGTGCGCGATCGACGGCGTCGGCGCGTGCGCGTGGTTCGTCAGCGCGGCGGTGAAATCCGGGGGCAAGAGTGGTGGGTCACGAATTTTGAGAGTCGTGTCGCACGCTCTCGCGGCCAGGCTCGTTCGTTGGCCGGAGCACGCGCGTCACTACGCGCGCGAGGTGTGGGCGCTGGGTTTGTCGGGCGAGGGTGGGTTCACTCGCGCGGAGCGATTGGCGATGGCTCAGCACTGGCACGAAAGGGAGGTGGCTGCGGAGGTGTTAACATCGAATGGAGGTAAGAACACGTACGGGGATGACGCGGGGGCGCTCGCGGATTGGCTGGAGGATGGCGGGTGCGGTGGCGCCGCGGGTGGGCACGTCGCCGCGCGCGTCGCGGCGCTCTCCCTGGCGCACGCGCTCGCCCGCGCGGAGGCTCCAACCGGTTCAAGTGACGGTTCAAATAACGGTCGTTCAAGTGACGATTCAAGCGCCGGTTCGCGAGTCGTCTCTGCGGAGTCGTATCGAGCCGCCGCGCTCGACGGCGCCGAGGCTTTACTTCGCCACGGGTTAAACGCGGTCTCCGGCGGCGATTCGGATCTCACGCGGGATACGTACCGCCGCGGGTCAATCACGCACAGGCGCAAGGTGAGGGCGTGGCAGATGCTCTGCGCGTTGACGCCCGCGATTGATTCGTTGAGTCGGTGAGTTTATTTTAATTCTTTCGTATGGGCAATTAGTTTACTGACGTCGTGTTTTGTTTATTACAGGGTTCGATCCGCGGAGAAGGTGAGTTACTTTTTACTTTCGCATGTATGGGCAATTTGATTGACGTCGTCATGTTTTGTTCACAGGTTCGTCGACTTTTGGCGAAATCGCCGATGTTTCAGTCGCTGTCCAAGAACCGCGGGTTCGTCCGCAAGCTGGGCCTCACCCCCGAGCTTTTACCCAGCCGGCAATTAGAGTACGGTAACGGAAAAAGCGGGTCGCTGCCCTCACTGCCGGGCGGTACGGACGACGAAAACGACGAAGACAATTCAATCGCGTCCGCTTTGGCGAGGGCGGCGCCCGGCGCGATGGCCACGCATAACCTCCCCGGCGTTCGGTACGCTTATTTCAATTACCTTCGTACCTTCGTATCGTATTGGCAGTTAGACTGACGTCGTGTTTTGTTTACAGGTATTACGCCGAAGTTTTCTTCACGTTAGCCGCCAGGTCGGTGCCGAGCGTGATCAATGACGTGGCGATACCCGCGCTGCGTTCGGCGGACGTTAAACCCGCGGTGGCGTCGTCGGTGCGTTTCTGTTTGTTCTCTGACTGTTTGCCCATACTGACGTTTTGTTCAACACAGTGGATCCTCGTCGCCGCCGGTCACGTCGTGCGATCTAAAAACGATAAATCTTTTTCCAATAACGCTTCTTTCCGGAATAGTGTGGAAGATTCTCTGGACACCGCGAGGAAGGTTCTCGTCGCCGTGGTGCCGTGGGCGCTGGCGCATAACCACTCCTTACGGGTCTTCGCGCAGCTCGCGACGCACGCGTTGCTCGAAGCCTTCGGTGCCGACGCACTCGAGGCCAAAGCTTCTTCTTCTTCTCTCGATGATAAGGACAAACCCCCGGTCGAATACTCCGAGCGTTCGGTGCTTCGTTCGATCGAAGCGTTGCTGCGCACCAACTCGGAGATGGCAAAAACGCGCGTGGCGTGCGGCCCAGTGTTCGACACTCCGCTCCTTTGCGCGCCGAAGGATCTCTTAGCCGGGGCGCTCGACATCGTGAGTGGGCGGCGACTTGTGAGTTTCTTTTTATTTCGTACGAGTATTGGCAATTAGAGTGATGATGACGTGTGTTTTGTTTCACAGGAAAATACCAACGGGGGAGGTGAGAGCGGTCCCGACGCGGCTGGCTTTGAAGGCGCGCCACAATCCGCGCTCGTCTCCGTCGAAACGTTCCTCCGGACCAGCCGTGAGTCCCTGCGTTCGCATCGAGCCATAGAGGATGCGTGGCTGTGGAGGGACGCCATGGAGAGCGGTTGCGACTTGACGGGGGATAGAATTACCGGCGTCGTGGCCATCGGGGAAGATGATTCAATCGTCGGACACGGAGGCGTTTCTGGTAACGGCCGGGCTGGGGAGAACACGAACACGGACGGAGGCGCGTCGAGTGGCGGCGCGATGTCGCTGCAGAAGAAGGTGGAAGGTGTCGGGTCGGGATTGAACCCCGAATCGGAGGTTTATCTCGATGGGTTCGACTCGATGGCGCTCGCGTTGCGCGACATGGCCGAGGACGTCGACCGGGCGGGGATACGAACCGACACGGACACCAACCGCCGCCCGCCCGGCCTCGTTGTCATCGCGTCCTTAGTGGATAAGATCCCGAACCTCGCGGGACTGGCTCGGACGTGCGAAGTTCTCGGAGCCGAAGCGCTGGTAAGTTTTATTCTCGTATTTAATTTCTCGTATGGGCGATTAGGCTGACGTCGTGTTTTGTTTACAGGTGATGGCTGATCGAGATCGAACTGTCGCTCACAAAGACTTCACCGCCGTGAGCGTCACCGCCGAACAATGGCTCCCGATCCGCGACGTCTCCATCGCCGGGCTGGTGCCTTACCTCCTACGGCTACGGCGCGAAGGGTACACGTTGGTGGGCCTTGAGCAGACCAGAGGCGCGGTTGACGTAAACGCATTCGATTTTCCGAGAAAAACTGCGCTGGTTTTAGGCAGGGAACGGGAGGGAATCGACGCGGACGTGCTGAGCGTGCTCGACACGTGCGTGGTGATCGAGCAGAAGGGGATGATCCGGTCGTTGAACGTGCACGTGTCCGCGTCGGTGGCCATCGCGGCGTACGCCAGGGCGCATTAGTAGTTAGTGTGATCGAATCGAATCGCCTAATCATAACCGTAATTAGTGATCAATAGTACCTCTCGAACAACGCCCCGGGCCCGCGAGCAGATCCGAGCGACGCGTCAAGCGCCTCCAGCTTATCCAGCAGCCTCACACCGCCCCCAGGCTCCTCCTCATCCCCATCCCCATCGTCATCATCCCCTCTATGAGTAAAGTGACTGAGCGTCTGCGCCTTGGTCCCGACTGGCGACGCCGCCGCTCGGCCGCTATCTCCGAGCCCGGTTGAAAACACGCCTGTAATAAACAAAACACGACGTCAGTCTGTTTAATTGCGCATACGAGAGAATTAAAATAAGAAACTCACCAATCTCATCCGATGATGCGAAGACCATCCTGTCCATCGACGCCTCGCGCCGCGCCAACTCCGTCTCTGCCTTTTCCTCGTACACGATCGCACTCGCCATGACGCCGTCTGTCGCGTCGGCTATGTGTTCAACCTTCGATCGACGGTTCGAGAGGTACACGTACTCATCCTCCGCCAGTTCCTCGGATACTCTTTGCGATTCCTGTAAACAAAACACGACGTCACTCCAATTGCCCATACACGAATTAAAAAATAAACTTACCGAAAGTAAACGAGCCTCGAGCTTCGTGGACGCCTCGGCGAATTTGACGTGACGTCGCCGCGCGATGGACGCGCGCCACTCCGCGTCCGTCGCGCGTGCCTTGGCGCGGGCGAGCGCGGCGGTCTTCTGCGCCTCCTCCTGCTCCGCGGCGCGACGCGCGAGCTCGGCGACGTGTTCCGCTTCAATCGCCTCCTTCTTTTGGCTGTACACAAAACACGACGTCTCAGTCACGTTGCCCGTACGAGAGTTAAAATAAACTTACCGAACCGCGTCGAGTCGCATCGCGGTTCGTTCGCGCGTCGCTTCGCGTTCCGCGTCGAGCCTCGCGAGGTGCGCCTCTTTCCTCCGCGCCACGCCGTCCAACCTTCTCTGTTTCTCAGCCACTCTGCGTTCCTGCCGCACCTGTAAACAAAACACATGCCGTCAGAGTCGAATTGCCCATACGAATATAAAAATATACTCACCAAGGCGTCAGCCTCGCGTTGAAGCCTGGCTCGAGCGATTTTCTGTGCGGCGAGCTGAACAAAACACGATGTCATTTTAATTGCCCATATGCAAATAAAAATAAACTTACCTCGGCTGCGGCTGCTTCAAACGCGGCGCGTTCTTCAGCTTCCACGAGCTCCAGCTGCTCGCGCTGCGCCGCCCTGGCGCGGGCTTTGACCCCCTTGTTATCGGACAGGTCCGGGATGACGATAGACGACGGAGAGTGGGAGGACGTATGACTTAAGGGGGAGGCGGCGTGTGGCGGCGCCGAACCCGGTCTTTTTTTCTTCAGAGTCGGCGTCGGCGAAGGCGCTCCGGCGAGAGGTACGGAGTACCCGGGTTCGATTCCCGTCGGGAGCATCGCGCCCGCGTTCCGTGCGAACGCCTCGCGCGTCGTCGCCGTCGCGGACACCCTCGCATCCTCCGCATTTCTCTCCTTCTCCTCAACCGCTCGTTCTTCCTCGAGTCGTATGCGAGTTCGCTCGCGCTGTTCACAAAACACGACGTCATTCTAATTGCCCACATGAAGAAAGTAAAAATAAACGTACCATGGCTGCTGAAAACTCTCGGTCCTCGACCCGCCTTCGCTCCACCGAAGCCCTCACCTCCTCCTCTATGCGCGCCAAATCAGCCCTCTTCTTCGCCAGCGCCTCTTCACGTTCCGCATCGGCGCGTGTCGATTCGTATTTTTCGCGCTCCAGCGCCTCCAGCGTTCGTCGTTCGATCTCCGCGTGGTCGACGCGAGAACGGCTCG
>JACLAB010013072.1_pt1 | contig 33588 bp, 16 predicted proteins | sample 8027921 | NCBI WGS metagenome assembly JACLAB01 (sample SAMN15725117, study PRJNA655200) | protist metagenome | isolation source: fluorescence activated cell sorting (FACS) single amplified genomes of... | place: USA: West Boothbay Harbor, Gulf of Maine | collected 2000-07-19 | reverse complement strand
GTGGGACGGGAAGAAAAGGTCGGACGCGCACAGAAAGCTCCCCTTCGCGCTGCACGAGTATTTATACGAGCACTTGCGCGAGAAGCACGGCGGCGCGCACACGGCGGTGGTCGAGGATGGGTACAACCTCATGGAGGCTCTGCGCAAGTTCTCCTACGACGCGGACGTGGCGTTGTTCCAGGAGGTGCTCACCGGGGCGCTGTGCGAGGACGTGTACAGCGACCGCAACGTCATGACGACCGCGCTGGAGGAGTACCTGCCGCTCGCGGCGGGGCACAAGAACCTCATCGGGCGCGAGGACCTGTACGTCGCGCTGCGGGAGTTTTTCCCCTCCAAGTCCGAGGCGTCCCACGCGGCGCTGCGCAAGGCGCTCTCCAAGGACCAGTCCGAGGGCGAGTTCGTGGACTTCGTCAAGCTGTTCGAGGAGGACGCCAACCTGAACCAGGGCGAATTCGTCACCCTTCTCTCCGAGCAGCACTGGATGGAGATCCGCGCGTACGCGCAGGAGGTCTCGGACGCCATCGAGGGCGCGGAGCGCGTGGAGCCGGGCTCGAACCTCGCGCCACTGGCTGCCGTGCGGGAGGCTTTGCGGAAGCACGACCCCACCAAGAGCCTCGAGGACGTCGACGCCGAGTGCGCGCGCGGCGCGCAGTTTGCCATCTCCAGCAGCGTCGCGACGCAGTGCGAACTCGGCGCCGTCGTGGACGTGGACATGTTCAAGACCAAGCTGCACGTCAGGCTGGTGAAGCGCGCGGACAACTTCGACCTCAAGGCGCTGCTGAAGTTCCGCGCGCCGCCGGAGCAAAGCGGGGGGGACGCAGCCCCGGCGGAGGCGTGAGCGGGGCGAGCACTCGATTCCCGTATACGTTCTTGTAACAGCGACGTGTGCATCAAAGCGGGGGGACGCAGCCCCGGCGGAGGCGTGAGGGCGTGAGCGGGTCTCGTCGTCGGCGCGCGATGTCAATCGGAATACACGCTAGAAGTCTCGAAACGGCATCTCAAAAAGAGAAACACCCAATGCATATGTAGTCTCACAAAAAGGGAAATCAGAGGCCGCGGGCAACGAGCGGCCTGCATCCTCCGCGGCCTCCGTAAAAGTGCGATCGACGTCAGGCCCGAGCGTCGCGCTCGTCCTGGCACAAGTCCGCACGCACAGATCGCGCGCGTCACGTCGCACCCTCAACCAAAGGGTATCTTAGGGACTCTCTTTCCGCACCTCCGTTTACCATGGGCAAGGTCATCATGGTCACCGGCGGGACCGGTCTGGTCGGCTCGGCCATCCGCGAAGTGATCGAGGCGGAGAACAACGCCGAGGAGAAGTGGGTGTACCTGAGCAGCAAGGACGGCGACCTGACGGACCCTGCGGACACTGCCAAGATCTTCGACAAGTACCAGCCCACGCACGTCATCCACCTCGCCGCGCAGGTGGGCGGCCTGTTCGCGAACATGAAACACAAGGTTCAGTTCTGGAGGAACAACGTCGCGATGAACGACAACATCTTCCAGGAGTGCCACAAGCGCGGCGTGCAAAAGCTCGTGTCGTGCCTTTCCACCTGCATCTTCCCCGACAAGACGACGTTCCCCATCGACGAGAAGATGATTCACGACGGGCCTCCCCACTTCTCCAACGAGGGTTACGCCTACGCCAAGCGCATGGTCGACGTGCAGAACCGCATGTACAAGTCTCAGTACGGGTGCAACTTCACCGCTGTGATCCCCACGAACATCTTCGGCAAGCACGACAACTTCCACCTCGAGGATTCACACGTGATTCCCGGCCTGATTCACCGCGGCACCAACTGCCTGAAGGAGGGCAAGGACTTCGAGATCTGGGGCTCCGGAACGCCTCTGCGTCAGTTCATCTACTCCGTCGACCTGGCGAAGCTCATGATCTGGACCCTGCGCTCGTACGAAGAGGCGGATCCCATCATCCTCTCCGTCGGCGAGGAGGACGAGATCTCCATCAGCGACGTCGCGTACGCCGTGGCGAAGGCGATCGGCATGCCCAAGGAGCAGGTGAAGTTCGACACCTCCAAGGCGGACGGGCAGTTCAAGAAGACGGCGAACAACGCGAAGCTCCGCAAGTACCTCCCCGACTTCAAGTTCACGCCCTTCGAGGAGGCGATGGACACCACCGTGAAGTGGTTCATGGAGAACTACGACGTCCCCGGCGCGGTGCGTGGCGCGGTGCCCAAGGCGTAAACGAGTGCGCCGCGTCGCATATGCTATTCTCGATACGATTTGCGTATACAAACGACCTCGATAAAGTACCTCGCTTTCCGCGCGGCGGGATGTCGCGCCGCGTCCCCTGCGCGCCGAGGTCCTCCCCGCGGACCCGCGCGTCTCTCTCACGCTTTCTCGACGCATCGCTCTCATCACTTGGACACCTCGGCGGGTGTTTTCGTTTCGATGCCCTGCACGGCGTGCACGCGCTCGGATTGCATCTCTTCCCAGATGCACTTGTACACCAGGCGCTGTCGGTTGATCGGGCTCTTGCCCTCGAAAGCTTCCGACACCACCCGGATGCTGACGTGCCGAGCATCCCCGGACACGTCAATCACCTCCACCTCGTCCGCCCCACCCAAGCCCTCCCGGATCTTGTCCTGCATTTGCTCGACGAGGGGACCCGTGCCGCTCGCGGCGGCGGCCCACGAAGACCCACCCGCGTTGAACTGGCGCACTTGCCGAGGCGCCCAAGCCGACGATTCGGCGAGGCCACGTGCGCACGTCGAGGAGCCCGCGCCCGCCCTGCACTGCGCGCTCCCGAGTTGAGCCACCGCCGCGAGAAGCTTCCGCGAGCTGCCACGAAGGTGAGACGCCATGGTTGGTCGACCGCTGTGCGATACGCGAGAGTCGTGCGCCGACAAATGGCCGACCTGGCACCGAAACGCGAACGCAGCAGGCCAGCAGTGCTTCTCGGGCCTCCTCGAAGTTGAGACGGAACGTCAACTTTGGTTCCAATTGGCACTTGTCCCCGCGCCCACCATGAGCGGGTTCAAGAAGAAGGGGACCTTCGGTCGAGGGAACGTCCGGAAACGCGCGGCGGCGTCGTCGGACGACGACGACGACGTCATCGACGACGCAGCACCCGGCGTCTCCGCGTCGGCGCCCGCGGAGAAGAAGAAGAAAACCCTGCTCGGCGGGTCGACGAAGGACGACCGAGGCAAGATCCAAGTCTTCGCGTTCGAGGGCGACCGCTCTCTGCAGCAGCGCGGCGACGGGGGTGCCACTGCGGAGCTCGAGATAGACACGGAGGCGGACAAGGACGGTCGCGCGATGCGTGAGAAGGTTTTAGCGACCGCGGCCGCGCGCGCGGATGGGTTCGAGGATGACAAGATTTACAAGGGCAGCGCGAATTATGTGGATTACCGCGCTGGGTTCCGGAAAGAGCACACCATCTCGAGTGAGAAAGGAGGTGGTTCGCACGGCCCGATGCGCGCGTCCGCGAACGTGCGCTCGACGTTCATCATGGACTACAAGCCGGATATCTGCAAGGATTACAAAGAGACGGGATTTTGCGGGTATGGCGATTCGTGTAAGTTCCTGCACGACCGCGGCGACTACAAGCACGGGTGGCAGCTCGACCGGGAGTGGGAGGCGAAGGAGAAGGCGAAGAAAGAGGCGATGGCGAGATTGGAAAAGATGGAGCGCGAGCTCGGCGAGAACGGCGAGGCGTCACACCCGGAAGACGAGGATGATGGGGAGGACGAAACGCCCACGGCGTGCGCGATTTGCGGTTCGACTTGGGCGGACGCGAAAGATCCCGTGGTTACCAAGTGCAAGCACTACTTCTGCGAGCACTGCGCGCTGAAACACAACGCCAAGGAGAAGCTGTGTTTCGTGTGCCAAAAACACACCGGCGGCACGTTCAACACCGCGAAGGAGATCGTGAAACGGGTGAAGGAGATGAAGGCGACGGGCGCGACGTGGGCGAAAACTCGGCCCAAGACGGGGCACTCCGCGGCGGCGTCGAGGTCCGCCGCGGAGTTCGACAACTCAGGCGCGCAAGGGTGGCTTTTGGGTTGACAGGCGCGTACGGTGGTACATCTCGTAGTCTCCATAGCCTTATCTGTAGCAGATGTCTTTCACGAATGCGTGCCATACGATTGTTCTCGTAGAATATCCTATGTAGCTAAATAAACGCCGCGCGGGCATCGCGCTTAGAGTTGCGCGACCCAGTCGCGAATCACTGGGGTCACGGCGCGCGGGTTGTCGTCTTGCAGACAGTGTCCTTCCCCCGGGAACACCTTCAGGGTGGTGTTTGCGCGAGTCGCGGGGAGCTTGATGAAGTACTGGCCGAGCGGAAAGTCCATGGGCGTGATGCCGTCCTCGTCGCCCCAGAGAATCAACATGGGGCACGTCACCGCGTCCATCATCTCCTCCGGCCTCGGTCCCGGCGGCCCCGTGAGGATGCGGACGAAGGCGCGGAACGCCCCTTCGCGCTTCGCCGCGTCCGTGATGGAGCTCACGAGCGCGTCGTCGACGCGCGAAGGGTTCTTGTACACGCCCTGCAACGCGTTCATGACGTTTTCCTCCGTGCGCACGTTATCGAACAGAGGCTTAGCCACGGGTTCGATCTTGAGCACGAAGTCGATGAGCGCGAGCACGACGGCGAACACGGGCACGACGGCTTTGTACTGCCACCCGAACCCGTCGAAATCGCCGGGCATGCGCTTCACCTTGTTGTTCATGCCTCCCGCACAGTTGATCAGAATCACACCGTCGACGCACGAAGGCTTGGTGGACGCGACGTGAATCGCGGCGAGGCTGCCGATGCTATTTCCGCACAACACCGCGGGCTGTCCGACGACGTTGTCCACAAAATCGATCACCTGATCTCTCCAGAACTCCATGCAGTACTCCGTGTCCGGCTGGTCCGACGCCCCGAAGCCGACCAGGTCGAGCGCGTACACCTTATTTGTCTTTGCGAGCTCTTCCACCGTGTCGCGGTACTGGAAGCTGCTGACGCCGAAGCCGTGGATGAGGACAACCGGTTTCCCAGCGCCAGCAGTTCGGTACGCGCAACTCATCCCTTTCCAGTCGTATCTGCTCAGCTCACCGGCCGTCGCGGGCGGAGCGCCCGTCGAGGCCTGGCAACGCACGGGCGCGCATCGGCGTTGCCGAGAGCGAGAGTGAGAGCCCAAACTGAACGCGGGGCGAGTGCCCGAGAGCTGCGACACGAGTGCGCTCATCGTTATCCGGCATCGTGCATCGCTGGCAGTATGCTAACTATCGACTCAAGGTGCCCATTACGTCGATGTCACGCGTGGCACAATTTCGCCCGAGCACTATGATACCTGCAGAGAATTTGTTCGCGGCGGCGGTTGGGGGCTTCCTCGGCCCACACCCTCGAGCACAGGAAGCTGCGCGAGTGGCATTTGGATGAGCTTGGTGGCTGCCGTATCTGCGCCGTTCACCGGTCTTTCCACCCCCGGATATCGCGGGTCTCGCACGTCCGGTTCCCGTGCCGTCCGGCCAATCAGATCTAAAAGTACGCCCCGCCGACGGAGACAGAAAAGCGCCTCTGCAGCGATGGGGAAGATGACGAACGACGGACCGGTGGTCAAGGATTTGGTGCTCATCGGCGGAGGACATAGCCACGTGTACGTTTTGAAGATGTTCGGAATGAACAAGCTCCCCGGCGTGCGTGTCACCCTGGTCGCCAAAGAAGTGAACACGCCGTACAGCGGGATGCTCCCCGGCCACATCGCGGGGCATTATACGTGGGACGAATGTCACGTCGATCTCCGGCCGCTGTGCACGTTCGCGGGACACCGTTTGATCCACGATGAGGCCGTGTCCATCGACTACGAGAACAAACGCATCGTTCTTAAGAATCGGCCGTCCATTCCCTACGACGCGGTGTCCATCGATATCGGGATCACCCCCGCCGCGAGCCAAGTCGCGGGTGCCGGCGACTTCACTACCCCAGTGAAGCCGATCTTCGGGTTCGGCGCGCGCTGGGAAGCGCTCTTGGACCGCGTGTTGACCACGAAGAAGCAAACGCGAGTGGTGGTAGTGGGTGGAGGCGCGGGCGGCGTTGAGCTGGCGCTCGCCATGCAGCACAGAATGCTCTCCGAGCTGCAACAGGCTGGGCATCCGAGCGACCGCGCAGAGTTTAAGCTGGTCACGCGGGGCGAACTCATGCCCACGCACCCGTCCGCCACGCGCGCGACGTTTCGGGACATCTTCGCGGCTCGAGGCATCGAGCTCATCGAGGGGGACGGCGTGAAGACCATCTCCAAAGCAACGATAGAGTTGGCCAGTGGCCGTGAGATTCCCGCGGACGAGTGCATCTGGTGCACGCAAGCCGCGCCGCAGCCGTGGTTAGCCGAGTCGGGCCTGGACGTCGACGGCGGGTTTGTGCGAGTCGCACCGACGCTGCAATCAACGAACGCGTCGGGCGTTTTCGCGGCAGGTGACTGCGCTTCCGTCGTCGGACATCCTCGCCCGAAAGCCGGCGTGTTTGCAGTGCGTCAAGGCCCCCCGCTGGCTGATAACTTGCGTCGCTATCTGCTCGGAGAGGCGCTCGTGGACTTCACCCCGCAGAAAACGTTCCTCGGTCTCATCAGCACCGGGTCAAAGCACGCCATCGCGTCGTGGGGCTCGCTCAGCCTAGGTGGCGCGACGAGCACTGGTGCTATGCTGTGGGCATGGAAAGACCGTATCGACAAGAAGTGGATGAAGATGTACCAGGAAATGCCGGAGATGCTCGCGCCCGAACCGGATGTCGCAGAGGTTGCGCTTGCCGCCGGTCCGGCGACGATTGCGGCGTTGCGCGCCGTGCCCATGCGTTGCGGCGGCTGCGGGGCGAAGGTCGGCGCCAGTGTGCTCAGTCGCGTGATGGCGCGGCTCGACATCCCGACGAATCCCGCAGTCGACGTCGGACTTGACCAGCCCGACGACGCTGCGGTTATCACCGTGCCTCCGGGAAAAGTTGCCGTGCACACTGTCGACTTTTTCCGATCTTTCGTCGACGACCCGTACATCTTCGGGCAAGTCGCGGCGGTACACGCTCTCGGTGACTGCTGGGCTATGGGAGCAGAGCCTCACGCTGCGCTTGCCATCGCGCAGGTGCCATACGGACTTGAGCCGCAGGTGGAGGAAACGCTTTATCAGATGATGGCCGGGGCCACGAAAGTCCTCAAAGAGGTGGGGTGCGCGCTCGCGGGGGGGCACAGTTGCGAGGGCACGGAGTTAGCGCTCGGTTTCGCGGTGCACGGCGTCGCGGAACGAAAAAAACTGATGAAGAAGGGCGGGATGAAGCCTGGACAGGCTTTGATCTTGACGAAGCCTATCGGAACTGGTACGTTGTTTGCAGCTGACATGCGCGCGAAGGCTGAGGGGCGATGGGTGAGCGCCGCGCTCGACAGCATGCGGCAACCGAGCGCAGCTGGCGCGGAGATTTTGGTGAAACACGGGGCGACTTCGTGTACAGACGTCACCGGGTTTGGACTGCTGGGCCACTTAGTGGAGATGTGCAAGGGCTCGAATTTAGCCGCTGTTCTTGACCTAGACGCCTTGCCGATTTTGGATGGTGCCGAAGAGTGCTTGAAGCTTGGGATCACGTCGTCGCTGCAGCCTGCGAACGTTCGCTTGTCGAGGGCGGTGGCGAACCAAGACGAAATGTCCGGAAACCCTCGCTATCCGCTCATATACGACCCGCAGACCGCGGGCGGTCTATTGGCAGCGGTGGACAAAGACAAGGTTGATGCTTGCATCCGAGACCTCCGCGAGGCGGGCTATCATGCGACGTGTCGTATCGGTGAGACGTATTCAAATCGTCCGGCGGTCGCGACGGCGCCGGAACAGGTTGTGTACGTCCAGGACGCGAACCATATGTTTTCGGGAGAAGGAAGCGAGCGCGCTACGGCGGTGTCGTTAGACAACTGCGACACCGGGGCGTGTGAGATACCGTCAAAGTTCACGTCAACTTAATCTTTACACTATGATAGCTAATATTCAATTTCTAATAATCAAGCCTTCCGTTCGCTTCATCGTTACCAAGCAGTTTTGGCGGAAGGTTTCTCACGAGCACGTCCGTCAGCACAATTTGATTCAGTGGTTTCGAGACGTAGTCGTCCATACCTGCTTCCAAACAAGCGTTTTGGTTCATGCTTTTCACTCCGGAAGACACCGCGACGACTGGGACGCGGCTCACCCTCAGTTCGTCCAGGTTACGAATCGCAGTTGTCGCCTCCAAGCCGTTCATCACTGGCATCTGACAGTCCATCAAGACAATATCTGGACGCGGAGCCTCTCCTCGAGTGCACTGCTCGCAGTATTCCACCGCTTCCTGTCCATTCGAGACGCAAGTCAAGTTTACCTGACCGATGCGTTTCATCAACCGTTTCACGATAAACTGCGTCGGCATGCTGTCTTCCGCGTATAACACCTGGAGCTTTCGCGTAGGCGTAAACATTGAAGCGACGCGCATGTTGAAGCTTTGAGTCTGACTCTCTTGAAGCTGCAACAAGATTTCGTCGTTCTGTTCCAGCCGGAAGCTCGCCGTACGAATCAGTCTTTCCCTCCCACCCGTGTCCTTTTTCAGCGCTTCCATCATGGCGTTTACGGTTACCGTAAGACACTCTACGTCATCACGTGCTCTGACGGTGGCAGTGCGTTTTCCGACCGTTGTGCCGTTGCTTCGGATCGTCTCCATCGCAGCGAGCTCTCCAATGTACTCGCCCGCGTGACGCACCGCGAGAACCGCAGTGTCGTTTTCGCTTGGCAAGTCTGCGAGCGCGTCCATGAGAACCTCGCAATTTCCAGCGTTGATAAAGTACAACCTGTCTCCCACTTCGCCTTTGCGCATAATAACTTCTCCGGGAGCAAAGTGTTCGGTCTTGAACTGAGGACGAAGAAGCGCAGCCAGGGGATCGTGTCGCACGGCAGCGGCGACTTCCTCCTCTGAGACTTTAATGTGTTCGTCCATACTCGAAAGACTTTGCAGAGGGTACTGTCCATTCGACGTAATCCAAGGGTGCTGCATGATGAACTCTACACTAGCGCGCTCCTGTGGATCGACCTGTAAAATCGCTGCCATAAGGTCCATGAGCTCCGCTGAGAGCTCCGGATTCGGTGGAAAGCGCAGCCCCTGCCTCTTCGCCATTGCAACAATCTGAAAAATTGTGCGCCCAACAAACGGGAGTTTAGCGGTGCTCATGTGGAATATGCAGATACCGAGAGACCAAATGTCAGCGCTGTAAGGATCATAACCATCATCACCGAGTATCTCTGGCGCAATGAATGCAGGCGTACCTACGATCCGTTTCGAGGCATTAGGCGCTCGCGGATCGCTTTTTCTCCCAACGAAAGAAACGCCAAAGTCCGCAATCTTAACTGTCCCGTCTGCGGATTTCAGCAGGTTCTCTGGCTTCATGTCCATGTGCGCGATTCCTGCTACGTGGTGCAGATAATCAAGTCCTTGAATGATATCTCTGGTATACTTTAGCACCACATCCTCGCTCAAATGGGTACGGTTGTATCTCGTATAGATTGGACCCCCTTCAGCGTACTCCAGGACCAGAAGCAGCTCGCCGTTGTCCGGGTCGTCGACCACTTCAAACAGCTTCAGCACATTGTCGTGCTCGAGCTTTTTGAGAACGGCAATCTCTTTGCGCACAGCCGTCTCCGCGAGCACGGCGTTATTATTCGTCGCCTTGACAGCGTAAAAGTTATTGTTCGCAGTGTTGAGTGCGAGGCTCACCTTCGCGTGAACCCCTCGACCAAGATCCTTGATGATGACGTACTGGTTCAGCTGTGTGTAACTCGCTCCGTCGTGGGAAACAGAAGACGTCGTCACCGAGGCGGTGTGCTTCGCTGACCTTTGGGACCGTGATGAGTTCGAGCTCGATACCGTGTCGAGGGACTCACGGCGGGATGAACTCGTCGACGCAGAATCGGCTATCGTCGAGGTCTGTTGTTCGAGCTTGCTCACAGTCTCCGCGCTGAACACTGAAGTAGCCTCCCTCGAACTCGTCTTCCGCGGCCCTTCCTTCTCGGGCACGGGATCGACCTCCTTGGCGGCCGGACTCGTCGCTTCTCGTTCTTGTCCAGGATCTGCGAGTTGCTTCCCCGACTCGATTGACTGAAGCTTTCGGGGCGACAGCTCTGGTCTGTGGCTGGCTACGTGCCCTGCCGAGGTCTCGGCCGAAGCCTCGGCTCCCCGGGGCTGACTCGGATGCCGCGACTCGCTTGTCGAGACATTTTCTTGAGGACGTATCGAGGCCTCATCCTGCCTGTCCTCTTTGGATCCCGGTGTACTTAGACAGGGACCCATGAGTGCAAGCTATGAGGGGACAATGCGTCCCCGACGCGACAGCGCGCGTCGCGTTGCGTCGTTGATCGCCGTGGGAACTATCGCGGGGGGGGACGCGGCGAGAGAAGAAAAGACTAATGGCTACAATTTATCTCGAATGGATTGGGCACAGACGGGAAGTCTTAACCTTAAAAATCCAGATTTGGCGAGCCTATATTTTAAGCAGACAAATAACTTTTTTACCCGTCACGTTAATTAATTCTATTACAATAGAAAATTGATAGCACGTAGCTAAGATGTCACCGCGCTCGCGACGACGCGACTGTGCGTGTGAGGGGGTGCGTTGGCTCGTTCGTCGCAACGTGTCGAAGTAGCTTAGGCCGCCATAGCCTGATTAGCAGTGATTGCCGCAGTGGCGGGAACTTCCTTAAGAGGGAGCACAGCGCCTTCGACCGGGACAGAAAACTTCGCGTTCGGAACGGCCGCGGCGCCGAGGTCCGTCTTGTGCACGTGGTTGATCAGCGCAGGGTATCCCGGGCCGTCAGGACCGTCAACGAAAGTCTGAAACTCCTCCACCGAAATATCCTTGTCGCTTTCCCAGAGGCAGAACATGGGGCCCTCAGGAGCAACGGGAACGAAGGTGTGGTTGTGGAAACCGAGCTTGTTGTTCTTGGCGGTGACAGCCTTGAAGTCGAGAGAGCCCATCGCGTTCCAGAACTCGCCTGCGGACTCAGGGGATTTGAACTCGTGCTTCACCCAGAAGAAAGAGCCCTTAGTCTGGATGGGATGCTCAGGCGCAGCCTGGAAGTAAGGCAGAAAGAACTTGGTGCCGGGAAGCATGGCGCCCTGCATTGCCGGGGACACGTGGTTGATGACGCAGTCCGTCGCATCTGGGCCGTAAGGGCCGTCGATGAACTGCTGGAACTCTTCCTTGGTCACAGTGTTCTTGCATTCCCACAAGCACTGCATCTTCTTGTCGGTGCCCGCGGCCTGGGGAAGGAACTGATGAAAGGCAAAACCGAGCTCGAACTGCTTTTTGTTGGAGGCGTTGACCTTTTCGGCGTCGGAGAAGAGCTCTGCCGTGTTTTTCCACCACTCCTCAGCCTTCTCGGGCGAGCGGAACTCGTGCTCGACGATGAAGAACTTGTTCGCATCGGGAGTGTGCGCCTCGTCGAGAGTAGCAGCACCAGGACCCTGGTGCATCATAGCGTGCGCGATCTTACCGTTCACGACGGAGCAGCGGAAGATGCAGTCGTAGGTACCGACTAACTTGCCGGTCGCCTTGACGGTGTTGGTAAGGTGGAACAGGGCAAGAATCTCGCCTTCGTTGCACTCCACGACGTGCTGCACATCAAAGTCAGGCATGTCCCAGCCAGCAAGAATTTGGCACCAATCGAAGATTCCTTCGGGTCCCTTGAAGGGCTTGTCCAACACGGAGGTGGTCTTCATGGGGTAACGGAAGTCCACGACGCAGTCCTTCGCCCAGAACTTCTCAATCGTCTCGAGCGCGGCATCCTTGGGACCGTTGTACACCCCAGAGCCCCACGCTTGCATGTTGCCCCAAAAAGTCTCAAGGTTCTTGGCGAAATCCTTATCGGCCACGGGTCGCTCGGGAAGAGGAATCATCTGAGCGACGACCGCCTCGTTCTCGGAGACGAGAGAGTCCTGGTACATGAACGCTCCGCTGTTGTAGAACTTGAAGTAAGTGCACTTTCCTTCCTTGTTGAACCCGACGCGGTAAATGAACTCGCAAGGGAAGGGCATCTGCTTGCCCGTAGGAATGTGCAGGGGGGAGGCGGAGCCGGTGGTCCAGCATTCACCCTTGGGACCCTCATAGACGCCCAGCATGGAGTAATCGGGCATGGCCCAAGTCTTCTCCAGGAAGGCACACCACTCGAGGCAACCCTCCCGGCCTTCGTAGACCTTGAATCCGCTCGAGTTTTCGGTGTTGTAGCGGGCGTCCGTCACACAGTCCTCCGCCATGAACTTCTCGGCGACTTTCTTGGCGTCGGGGTTGGTAGTGTTGAAAGCACCGGAGCCCCAAGCGCCGAGAATCTCGCTGAACAGAACCTTGTTGCGCTCGAAAATCTTGTGGTTGGCTTCCTTCTCGAGTTCGCGCATGTTGTCCATCTTGGCGGTGTCCCAGGTCTGGTTCCAGCTCACGATCTTGTGGTCGGCGTTGTAGGTGAGGAGGGTGGTGAACTCGTACACGCCTTCAGTACCCGCGATTTCATCACCGTGGGCGTCGGTGTAGACAGAGTCGAAAATCATCTGAACGCTCATGGTGTTGTCGTCGACGGGAGTGACAACGTGCTTGATGGACTTGTTCTTGATGGCATCGAACATCTTTTTCGCGACACCCATCATTTCACCGAAGCTGCAATCCTTGTTGTCAGCCTTGCCCGGACCCATGATGAAATTGAACTTCTCGGTGAAGAAACCAGGGAACTTGGAGGCGAATTCAGCAAACATGCCGGCGTCGGCGACGCCGACTCCGATTTTCGCCTGGAGGGCCATGGCCTCCTCGGCGAGCTTGAGGTTGATATCCTTGGAGCTCATCTCGTTGTTGTTCTGAGTTGAATTAAAAGTTTTCCCTGAATCGGCAGAGGGGAACAAGGTTTTGGAAAGGTCAGCAAAAAGCACGTGGGGATATGATTGGCGACCAATTGCTCCGATGAGCGTCGCTGGCTCTCAACAGCTTCGTTAAGGTCTGAAGAGTCGACACAGGCGCTGAAGGACTCTCGCAGAAGGACCGCGAAAACGGCGGAAAAAAGTGCGAGACTTGCGGTGTCGGAAACGTTTTTAATCTTTATGTGCACTGGCGTGCGCGGCGGTTCTTGCGTGCCTTTGGAGCTGATAAAAAACGATTTAAGGGAGGGTCGTTAACGTACCTGTGTCGGGTTTGAGTAAGCTTCTCTTGGCTGGTCGTCAGTGTGACGTCCGTGCTGGTGAGAGTGTTGAACGATCCGCACATTCCAATAACGTTATATATTCTCAGATACTTTGCCAAAAAATCAACATTCTGACGTGGACGCGAAAAACCGACGTCAAAAGTGGATTCTACTAATTGAATCAGTCACAAAATACTGGAAAATACGAAGATTTCGGGACGCTCAAGAAAGCGTTTCGGTGCCAAAATCGGGAAAAGGATCAATTGCGAGAATTACCGAAAAGCGAAAACGATCGCGAGAACTCCGAAAATATAAATCAAATTTTAACGAGACGTCGACTCGGGGCGAGAAAATATTAGGCGGCGCCGATGGATGGTCTCGAATTTCTGAATTGTTTTTCACGAGCTAGAGCGCAATCACAAATAAAACAAACATGCGTAAAGCGGCATTGAATCATACAACGGGGACGCGTGAGGAAAATATTTACAATTGAGGCTGTCAGCTTCGCGTCGCATACACAATGGATGCGCGTGCCCCGCTTTCCCCAGATTCAGTCGAGCAATCGAAGCCACTCATTGTGAGAAGTTCTAAGACCTCTGCCAATCTACCGTCAACATCATGTACCTCAAGGACGAGCTGTTGGATCAGTTTCATGTGCGCTTTCGAGATGCCTCGAAGCACGAGAAGTTCACTGCCCTCTACGTCAATCTTCAGCAGGTCGATTCGTTCGATGTCGGAATACTCGTCATCGAGGATCGAAGAAAGCGTTCGCACGGCACATCGACTGCTCTGTCGATCCTCCAGCAGATTCGGATTCATCGATGTACTCTGCAACTCGAGCTTCTCTTTAATGTGCATCGTTGAGTTACCGGGTGCTTTTGCAAAGTACACGAAATCGGCGTTTCCGTCGGCATCTGAGATACCACATTGCACGATATCGTACCGACTAACGCCATGCGCGTTCGCGTTCTTACGGAGCGTGTCTATGTTCTGTTGTAAAGGCTCGAACGCGATGTATCTTTCCCATCCGCACTCTGTGTCAACTCGTAACTGCTCATGAACTGCAAGCAAAAACATTCCAGTGTTTGCACCGACGTCGAAGATGATGCCACCTCTCTTCGGTCGAATGCCGTTTCTGAAATACACACTCCTTCCCACTATCTCATCGTAGAGATACATCACTTCTTTGCGTGCTCGGTGATTGCAAGCGAATCGCCACCCATTTTTTAGTCTGACCGTGACGCTCGGATTCGATCTACGCGAGCTTTTCGTTTCCGCAAAGCTTTCTAGCAATTCCGCCGTGTCATTCACAGCGTTTGATTCATTACCCCTGATTGTCTCGCGCAAGTTTCTCGCATTCTCGCGAGCTTCAGCGCTATTTAGAAATTCAAACGCCATGAAGAGCTCGTTTTCGTCGATGTTAGTCGATTTACTTTGCTCTGTGCGCGATAGAATTTTTGCCACTGACAGCCACTGCATGCGTTCCGCCCAGTGCTGTTGATCGAAAACGGTGGGCAGTATGATCTGTGGTATTCCTGCACGAATAGCTTCAGCAACACTTCCAGAACCCCCGTGATGAAACGCGGCAAAGCAAAAGGAAAAGAGCTGCTCGTAGGGAAACGATCCCACGTACGCTTGTAGAACATCGTCTCCGTCCAGCCAGCTTGTCTCGCGCTCCACCTTTGAGTCGTTTGCGAGCTTGCGTTTCCTGAAGACACTGGTCCATGCTCTTCCGAGGACTGAATCCAAGGTGGACAGAAGCAAGAAACCCCGAAGACCGAGGGATTTCAAGGAGCTGTGGCATGCTCGTATGAAACGGATGGCGTCTTCATCGTTTCCAAGCGTTCCCATCTTATCCCAACAAGTCGACAGTGCGATGCACACGACAGAGCCCTGGAAGAAGTTTTGCATTCGAGTTGGCACGATGACTTCGCGTTCCCAGCCTTCAGGTGGAAAGAAAAACCCCGTGGCTCGCACCGTGTCAGGCAAATAACCAGGAATAGGATATATTGACGGTGGAATGGCATAAATCAGCTGGGTCTTCATCGGTCGCTCAAGAAAGGGCACGTCGTCGAGACCAAGCTCAGTGACTCGCCAGTGTGCCCATCTTGTCGTGTCGAATAAAACCCACGCCCAGTGCTCCACTTCGGCGTCGTACAAACCGGGGTATCCCAGCTTGATGTCCCTAACCACGTTGCGAGGCGCATCATACGGTATATGGCAAGGACTGACAATCGCGCATGGCACTCCCAGAGCCTCTGCAATGTGGAAACCCTCAACGGCGAACAGATTGATGACGACAAGGCACTCCGACGCCTCTTCAACAAAAGTTTCCCCGTCAGCAGCCTCTGTGCTTTCTCCACCCTGGTGGCCCGCTCTGCAGCCGAGCGCATCTTCAAGAAAGTCGACGCACTCCGCTCGGTGCTGATGTTCGCTTACGACGCGTGTCCCCCCCCGGGGCGTAACTGACGGCAGGCTCAGAAAGTCGACGCGCTGAACGCCGGCCCTTTTCAGGGGCGCTTCCGAGAAGCTGTTGTTCCGATTCGTGACGAAAAAAACGTCGTGTTTCGCTGCCAGATTCGCCGCTAAGATCGCCAAAGGTTGGACATCTCCGCGGGTTCCGATGACCAAGAAAGCAAATCTCTTCTTCGCTTCACCTCGTGGACGGCATGCTTCGCTCATGATTGATGACGGTCAACGAACGTCATCGTGCTCGAAGCTCAGGAAAGTGGAAACGCTTCGCAAAGCCGAGGCTCGTTCAGTCTGTCAGTCGTTTGATTATTTTTTTTCTTCTCAGTTCGCCGATCTTGCCGATGGACGCTGTCCTGCGAGTTCCCGTCTCTCGGGTTGTTTCCTCAACGCCCGGCACGGCACTCCTTCGGGCGTCGTGCACACGCGCTGTGCAGTCCTATCCCCCTGTATCCCAAGATGATGTCGCGCGTCGTGCGGATGCGTCCTTTGCTTCTTGTTACGCTCGTCACCGCTTTGATGCCAGGCGGGGCTTCGCTCGCACCGTCGACGGCTCGACGACAGGGCGTCAATCTCGAGATGACAACGCACCGGCATCCCTCGGGGCGTGACGACGGCACTCCTCTGGAGAAGTTCCGCGTCGACCTCGACGACCCTCCGCATGTGCGTTGGAAACATATCATGAAGGCGAACAGGGAAGGCGCCCGTGCGACGATGTTTTACTTATTCTCCAGTCTTCCTGAGACCGTGCACTCAGAGGTAGACGTGCTCATCTCGAACGCCGAGGCACGGCTTCCCGCGTGGGCGAGAGAGGAGATGCTCGGCGTCGCCGACGCTCTGAACGTCACTTTCGGTGACGTGGTTATCGTGAACCTTTTTTTCGAAATCACGCCGTTCTGCACCTCCATCGTTTCCCAGAGTGCGGCTTCCGGTTTGATCTATCACGCGAGGAATATGGACTTCGGGCTGGCCATGCCACAGCTGTCTGCAAGTCTTCGAGATATTGCCATCGACGTCGAGTTCTGGAACTCGGGCAAACTCGCGTTTTCGGCGACGACTTTCGCGGGATACGTGGGCGTTGCTACTGGCATGCGCGCCGGAGCCTTCTCGGTGACCGCAAACGAGCGCGAAATGACTGGTTCGATTCCTGTTCCAAACATCTTCAAGAGCCTCATAAATCTAGTGAATGTTTTGATGTCGACTGACGCGTATCCGGTGACGTGGGCGGTGCGAGAGTTGCTGGAAAAAGAGGATTCTGACTTTGACCGCGTAGTTTCCTTGCTTGGAGCTCGAAAGTTTGCGACGCAAATGTATCTGACTGTTGGCGGGGTCTCGGCGGGAGAGGGTGTGGTGCTTACTCGAGGTCGGAACGAATTGCTCAATACTTGGAGAATTAATGCTGACGACGGGGAGTGGTTTCTGGTGCAGACCAACTACGATCACTGGATCCCCATGCCGCCGTGGGATAACCGGAAGGCGCCAGCAGAAAAGGCGATTTTGGAGGTTGGCGCGGAGGAGATTTCTCCTTCGACGATTTACAAGCGAGTCCTTTCACGAGATCCCGTGCTGAATCAGCTCACTGTTTACTCCACCACCATGTCGTGCTCGGAAGGGACGTACGCATCACGCGTCAGAGATTGTCCGAAATGCTCACCGTTCCGGTGACTCATTAAATGTTGTAATGCTAGTAGCTAGCTAAATAGTTTAGTCTCTCAGTCTTGCTCCCTCCTTCGATCCCCGAACTCGTACGCCACCCAAACCATGGTGACGGCGAAGAATAACGGCGCACCATAAATCGCTTTCGCTCCCGCGAAGTCGTAGAGTATGCCTCCACAGTCAGCGACATAAATGGGCTGGCATTGAGGCAATGCGGGTCTTCCAGAAACGGGATCCGCGGGCTTCGGTCCACGAAGTGAATCATCATACGCGTCGTTTTCTGCGTCGTACCCGCAGCCCGGGAGAGGATTGAGATTCGCGTCCGTCGGAATGCGAATACCGTACAGACCACCGTCGGGAGGTCTCAACTCGTTGTAGATGAAACTGTCTCCGTATCCTGGGTGACAAACGCAGGTTCCGTTGACACAGATGCCGCGATCATTACACGTCGTCTCCTTTTTATCCGACGGGTTGGCCGGGCAGACTGGAATGGAGCAGTCAAGTCCAGTGTACGCGGCGCGGCCGTCAACGGTGAAGCACTCGCACCGTCCGTAACCAAGAGCGTTGGTGCGATAGTTGTCGCACACCCCGTTGCCGTTGCAGTCGTTCAGGCAGTCGTACTCACGGCAGGAAGGTCCAGAAGCAGGGAATTCACATTCACACTGACCAGTGTACCCGTTGCACGTCCCGCGGTTGTTGCACTGATTGCACACCTGCTTATGTCCGAGGTAATCGAATACACAGATATCTGCCGGACACGAGACATTCGAACAGTCCAGGCCCGTGAAACCTTCGTCGCAAACGCAGAAGTTGTATTCGCACACGCCACGTCGAGAGCAATCTTTCGGGCACGACGTGGGGAAGTACTGCCATAAATCGTCTAGTTCTTCGTAGCAGTACTTTTCACCATATTCGCTCGGGGTTTGAATCCAAAGATCCGGGTTGGTGTTCAACATCGGGTTCCCGTATTCATCAACGTTCGCACGCACGGTGATCCTCCCGTCACCGGTCATGTCGTATTGCGTATCCCATTGTCGGTCGATGTTGTTGATTCTATCCATGTTTGACTCGACTTTACTCTTCGTCGCATCGACATAATTTTCGCCTTTCAAGCATCCATGCCCGCCGTATATCAACGCACGTCCGGCCTGGTCCGTCGTTCCCGTGCGAAGCTGACTGGAATGGCCCACCGGGACCATGACGGCTCTGTACCGCCGCGACGGGAATTCGCCCTCACCCTCAACCTTGATCCATGTGTCGCCAGAGATGTTATAATACCACAGGTCACCAATCTCGTCGTTCCAGGTGTATCCGCCGTAGACCAGCATAACCACTTGCGAACCCTTGATGCTTATAGCTGCCGCATGTCCAAAGCGCGGCGATGGTCGAATAGGATACCTGGGATGTGGCTTTAGCTCTTCCCAGGTGTTAAACGTGATGTTGTACTTCCAGAAGTCGTTCATGTAATATTTTGTGCTGAGGCTTGGATAGTCGGTAGATATGCCGGTCGGGTAGATTCCCACAAAGTTAGTCGTGCCGCCATACGCATAACCGCCGAAAAGGTACAAAGCCTCGCCATGAGCTGCGAGTGACGGACTGTGCCTGCCGCGTGGTCCGAAAACGTCTCTCTCTGCGGTTCCGTCAACCTCCGTTTCGTTTTTGCACGTCACGCAGAAGGGCTTGAGATGTGACCACTCTCTCTCCGTGACGTTGTACGACCACAAGTCATCGAAATATAAAGGATCATTTGGATCGTACTTGGTCCTGTCGTCGTAAATTTCATGCGCTATCCTTGCTTGACCCGGAAGAGGTGGGCTCACGCGCTGTCCGTGCCCGCCGAACATGAAAACGACGTCCTCGTAGTCAACCATGGCGTGCTTCCATCGTCGAGCGGGCACCGTCTTGGTGAAGTTAGTGATCTTAACCCACTTACTTCGCGGGATGTTGTAATGCCACAGATCTTCACAGTAATCCACGCAGTCTATGCTGTAGCCGCCAAACATCACCAGGGTATCTCGTTCTCCCGTGAGCCTGTTTAAAACCAAGGCAACCTGATGCTCATGGCGTCCACTGGGTAACTCGCGCGCCGGTCGGTTCACGCCGTTTTCGAGGTTAGGCTCAGCGTACGGTCGCAGTCCAGTCCAGTCAAAGCAGGTGGTGTGATACTCGCACGTCGCACCAAACTTGCGAGATGTCACTGTGAGTGCTTCCCATTCCGCTCGATTGTCCTCCGAGCACTGGATGAATGTGCCATCGTCAGCTTTGATATACCTGTGACCTTCTTCGCTATTCGCGCGTTCGCTCGCGCACACGGCACATTCCTCGCACACCAGCTCGTTCGGGTTGTAAGCGGTCCAGTTTCCAGTGTTCCAGTCGTAGAGCCACATGTCGTTGAGGTAATCTCCGTTCGGCACGCGCACCTTGCCGCCGAATATCATCATGCGGGACTCGTCGGTGACCACGGCGGTGTGTCCGCTTCGGCCGGGAGGGCCGAAGTCGCCGTGAAAACCGCGATCACCCAGGGGCACCATCTTGGCAAACACGTTGGACGCCTCGACCGTCGCCGTACGCTCCACAGGCCCGCCTGGAAGGAAGAACGCGATGAACACAACTATAAGCCATCGTCGTAAACTCCCTGATGCCATGCACGCTCTCTTCATGGCGCAACCTTCTTGATCCCGCACCCCACCCCGGGAGGTGCGCGATGTCAACTCTGTTTCGTTCAAACAGATTTGGCGCCCGAAGTCGGGAACACGACTGTACCCGAGACTCTCGTTGATTGTCCTCACACTCGTCGCGGCGGCCTTGGCCGCTCGTCGAGCCGATGGTGCAGCTCGAGGCGAATCACGATGCCGGGTCGGATGATACCGATACGACATATCCTTGCAGCGCACTGAGAGCACTGGCTGAGCTGATCGAGCCGGCTGCCGCCTTGGTGTCGTCGACTGCGCGCGGAGATCCCGCGTTAGCGCTTGTCGCCGATCCCACCGCCGCGGGGTCTGCTTCCCAAGCCGCTGCCTTAGCCTCCGAACGCCTCGAGCGCATGGCATCGACGCTCGCAGCGCTTCCTTTGACACAGAGGTACCCACCTAGGCGGTATCATGATGCCCGACCGAGGAACACCTTGAGTAAGTCGTCGCCAGAGGTGCGGACCCCTCCACCGACGACATCGCGAAAGCCGCTCATAATCGAAATCGTGGACGAAGATGTGACCCCCTCGGCGCCGGAAGACGAGAAAGCCGCGCAACCAGCGACGTCCACGAGTGGTCGGGAGGATGAATACCTCAGCATTGCATCTGTAGCCGCACTCGCCGCCGCAGCGTACGTTTCCGGCGCTGAGCTTCACGGTGTCGATGCTTTGCCAGGATGGAGTTCCCCGTCCGCAGCAACCGCTGCGCGCGCGCTGCTTCAACGCGCGTTTGGATCAGAGACTGAACGCGCACGGAGTGACACGCTCGACGAACAAGCTCGCGAAAACTTGGCGCGGTGCTTGGGCGAATCTGCACCAGTTCTAGCGCACTGCCTTGCCTGCGCGCCCGAACCGCGTTGGGGTGCAGAGCCTGAAGAGGATGATCGCCGTGAGCCGCGCCCGCCGGCGCCCGAGCTTCCCCCGGAGCTTGCGGAAGCGGCACAACTGGCGTCGGCTGAATCTGCCCTCGTCGCTGCTACGCGGCTTCGACGGCTCATCGAGATGGTGGGATACCCTTGGATTGGCCGCATTGAAGGTGTGGTATCCCGTGTCGCGCCCTGTGTGCTTCGAGCGATGGATCATAAAAACGCTTCAGTGCGCCGAGAGGGCTGCGCTGCCCTCGTCGCTTTCGTCGCTTCCGTCACTCGTACCGAGTTGCGTTGGCACGGCGCTGCCCTTCTGGACGCCGCGGCGTCTACGCTCTCGGCGTCCACGCCAGAGGTCTTCGGGGCAGCCGCAGCGGCACATGTGAGATCCGCGCTTGCAGTGTGCTCCGACGATACACGCGATCCTGGGCTCATGACGGCGTTCACCGCCATCCTTGACGCAGCCAACTTGCGCGGACACGAGCCCGAGGTTGCGGCGGCGTGGGTTGTAGAGGTACCGCCTTTGATTGCCGCGCTGAAGCTCTCGGTTGCTTCGCATCTTGATAGACTTTTTCCGCCACTGCTGAGCTGGCTTCACGCGCGCGACGATGCCGTTGCGTGCGGAGCGGCCTCTTGCCTCGAGCTGGCGTGTAGGATGACGTGGCCGCGCGTTCCCGGCCACGCGGTGTCACTGTGGCCAGACATAGCGCGCGCGTACGCTGAGGCGGACGCGCGCAGCGTCGCAGACGAACTTCGGACCGAGCTCGAACGACTCGCGGCGGTGTTGCAGCTCGCCGCCGGAGACGCGTTCGAGGCGGTCTGGAGCCGTTCGAAGAATGGGCCCGTGCCTTCCGAGCTCGAGCCGCTGATTGCGTACCTCGAGAGCCTGCCGGCGCGGGAAGAGCGAGGCAAATGGACGGTTCCTCAATAAACGTAGCTAGTAGACTTTCAATTACATGCCTTGCATGCTAGGAAGAATCATCGACCAACGCTCGCTCCGGAAGTACGATAGCCGTCAAAGGTCTTTCCTCGTGCAACCCCCCTGATTTCACGCCACTTCACGCCATCTCACGCCAAAATCAAGAGAAGAAGAAAGTTTCGCGAACGTCGGACCGGATCTCAAAACGAAGGGCCCACACCCTGGCCGCCAGGGTTGCATCGAAATGCGGTAAACGTCACGATCGCGCACTAGGCATCGCTCCACGCTCTGCTGCGTGCAACCACACAACCGCGGAGTGGCGTGGCGTGAAGTCTGTTGGTTTCTCTCGAGCAACATGGGTGGTGTCTACGTTCCTAATGTGGAGCTTGCTGTAGCCTGTGTAGCCGTCACTTTCGTTCCTTTGACACACGGGGTGGCCGGGCACTTGCTGCACCGAGACGCGCAGAATTCTTGGCGCTTCTGGGCGCCACCTTTCTTCACCGGGGGACCACGGTTCATTTTGTTTCAGGGGTTCAGCTGGGCGTTCTTCGCGGTCGCGTCACTTTTTCTTTCGCTCGCCATCTGCCAACTGTATGTTTCCAAGATGGCCATTTCTGTGTCGGCGCCCAGGCAGCTCCTCACGGTTTCAGGGTGCTCCGCTCTGATAAGTGAGGTGCTCATGGTCTCTAGCCTCTTCACGTACCATCGCGGCCGGCGTTTGACGCGCCACCGGAGAGCCCCCTCCACGGGCACACAGACTATCGTCGAGGCGGGCACAAAAGTGACCGTCGCGATGTGTTGCGCGCTGGCGCTGGCTGGCGCGGCGCTGCTTCTCGTCGCGCACCACTTCCACACCGCCGACCCCTTCGCGCGAGTCGCGTTCGCGTCGCTCGCCCTGGCTTGTTTCGCCGTCGCCGTGCCCGTGACGCACGGTCTGGGGGGACGGCTCAAGTGGGCGATCAGTGGGAGCTGGCGTTTTTATCAACCCGGTCGAGGCGGCTTCCGCTTCGTCCTGCTCCAAACGTGCGGATGGGCCAGTTTCGCGCTCAGCGTAGCTGGATGTGCGGTGCTCGGCGCGATCGTTCTTCGGGCGGTCACGAGAGGGAGATTCGGCGAAGGAACCGAAGAGATGCGCACCGTGGCCGTGGTGTCTTGGGTCGCCGGAGGCGCTGGTTTCTTGGCACAAGTTTTTCTCGCAAGTTCCCTACCGCTGTTCAGGCCGAGCACCGCGCCCGGCGAAACCGCGCCCGCGCCCACCGCCGCCGTGAAAGGCTCCCAGACGTCGTCGGACTTGCGCGGGTTTTTGCAGATGCTCCTCGTGCTCCACGTGATCCACGCACCGCATCTCCTTCTCCTCGCCCTCATCGCGACTGTGTTCGCCGCGGCACCGAGCATCGCGTGGGGTGCCACGGCCTTCGCGGTGCTCGGCGCGGCGTATTCGCCGACGTTTTTTGGCGCGCCGGGATCGACGGGAATGCGCTCGTGGATGGCCTTTCAGGCCTGGGCCACGAGGGTGGTAGAGGACGCGGCCAGGCGGTGGCACGGCGAGTGCCGGATTGTGCGGGACGGCGAGGCGTGGCATTTCGTCGGGGGCGAAGAAGAGAAGGAAAAGGAGAAGGAAGGCGCGCGGCGCTTGATTTTCGGCTATCATCCCCACGGGTTGTACCCAGCGGCTGCGTGTTGGTTCCACCTGATGCCGCAGTTTGTGACGCTGTTTCCGTCGGTGCCGTCGCCGGTGACCTTGGGCGCGTCGGTCATTTTTCGGGTGCCGATTCTGCGCGACGTCGCGATGTGGGCGGGCGCGAGGAACGTCTCCCGCAGTACCTTTTTAAAGAGCCTCGACGAGCGAGGCGCCGTGGTGCTGTGCCCGGGCGGACAGGCGGAGCTCGTCGAGCACGTCGGCGGTCAGGCGGACGACACGGTGACGCTGTGCACCCGTCACAAAGGATTCATCAAGATCGCCATCGAGAAGCGCGCACATCTCGTGCCTGTGTTTTGCTTCGGAGAGAGCCAGGCGTTGACGAACCTGTGGAAATGGAAGGCGGCGCAGCGTTGGACGTACAAACGGCTCGGGTTTCCGATGCCGTTCCTCGCGGTCGGATGGAAAGGGTGCCTTCCACTGCCCGCGCCGCTGCCGCTCAGCTTCGTCGTGGGCGAACCGCTCGCAGTGCCGCCGCCCGGACCGGACGGCGCCGCGATGGAGGCAGACGTGCACCGGGTTTGCGACGAGTACTACGCCCGCATCGCGGACCTATTCGAACGATACAAGTCTAGCTCTGGTTTCCCGCACTTGCGGCTGGCTCTGAAACACGACTGATGCTGGAAGCGCGCTAAAACTACACATATCCTATCTACATTGCAGTAAGAAAATTAGCGTTTCTTTAAAACGGTGGTCGTCAACCCGTCTCACACAGATTCGAAGAGCTTCGCCCATCTCTCTTTGAACGACTGTCCCGTCCAGAAAAAGTGCAGACCGAAGAAGCTGACCAGCCGGTACGCGGCCGTCACCCCAAAGAGTAGCCAGAAGTTCGGCCACACCATGTCGGGGTCGAAATCGAGACTGCGCAGAATCTGAGAGCCCGAGAGCGGCACGCATCCTTCCTCTTCGACCGCGCGCGCGGTGCAGGTAAAGTCGTGGCGCTTGAAATCCGACGCGACCGCGGCTTCAACGGCGTACCCAAGGAACGAGACCTCGACGAGCCACCGGTAGTACACTGGGATGTTCCGGCGGTTGATCCAGTTGCCGTCGAACATCATCAGGACGATGAGGCACATCACGGCGAGCGCGTTGGTCTGCTCGAACGTTTTGCAGAGGGACCCGATCATGGTGAGGAACGCGGCGCCCGCCATGGTGACAGCGGTGATGATGAAGTAGAACGTAATTCGACCGTCCGCGCTGTCATCGAGCCCGAACATCTCGTACGAGACACACGCGCACACCACCGCGAAGAGAATAATGGTGACCGACTCCACGATCGTCCTCGCCCAGTAATACACGCTTGTCGAGTACATGCCGCCGTTCGACTCATGCAGAAACAGCCCGCGCTCTTTCGGGAAGAGCAAGAGCTGGTCGAACGCCGCGAAGGACTGCATGAGGACGATGAGCGAGATCGCGCTGAGTCGATCGTTCGCGCCGGAGACGGTGAGTGGGAGGTCGAAGAAGATCGAGCCGATGATCAGCGGCATCAAAACCGAGTTCACCGCTTGCGTCGCCACCGCGCTCGGCTCGCGAAGTTTGTACACGTACGTCCGACTGAACAGCGCGCCGAATCGCGTGCACCACGTGGCGAGATTCGAACGGCGGCGGAAGCTGGACCGTCCGAACGCGCGGGAGGGGTCCATGGAGGCGATATCGTCGCCTGCGCGCAAATACGTCGCGCGCCGAGGAGAAGTTAACCACCTCGCGGTGAGCTCTTTCACGACCACAGAGCGGTCGTGAATCTGCGGCTGCCCACCGCCCTCGGCGGCGTCGTGCGCCGCGTTCGCCGCGTTCTTCTCGCGCGGCGCGTCTTCGTCCTCAACGCGGGTGTTAATCATGTCCATCATGAAATCTGGGGGCGACTCGAACGGCGGGCACGGGTACCCGACGTCTTTCAGCCACCCCATGATGCCGTCTTCGCTCAACGCGCCGCCGGGGAGTGCCGTGAACGTCGGTCCGCAATACACCTCGCGGCCGTCCGCGAGCAACACGGCGGAGTCGAAAAGCGGCATGATGCTCGATCGTGGCTGATGGATGGACGTCACCACCGCCGCCCGATGTCCGCCCATCTCTCCGTTGGCTATGCTCCTGAGCTTGTTGACCACGAGGAGCGCGGTGGTCGCGTCCAAACCGCTGGTGGGCTCGTCGAGCAGTAGAATCTTCGGCTTGTGCACGCACTCCATCGCGATGACCAGTCTTCGCTTTTCGCCGCCGGATATGCCGCCTTGGCCGACAACGCCGACGGGCGAGTTCGCCGCTCGCTCGAGGTCGAACTCGTCGATCGCCCTGTCCACGATGGCGATAATAGCCGCCGCGCGCGAAGACGACTTGTCCAGCTCGCGCGGCGCAAGCCGCAGACGGGTAGCGTACGCCAGCGTCTCCCGAGTGGTGAGCGTTGTCATCAACACGTCTTCTTGCGTGACGTACCCCAGATCTTGTAACAACGAGCGCGTGTTTTGATGCGTCTTGCCGTTGATGATAAAGGTTCCGGTCACTCCAGTCTCTCGGCGTCCGCCGAGGACGTGGATTAGCGACGTCTTACCGCTTCCCGAGGGGCCCATGACCGCGACGACCTCTCCAGCCTTCACGTGACCGGAGACTCCGTGGAGAATGCGTTTCGTCTTGGAAACCTCGGGATCGTACGCGTTACCGTCTTTTTTGGGGGGTGGTTTGACAGCGACAGGCACGTCGTACACGATATCGCGCCACGCGATGCTGACCTCATCGTGATTGTCCGATGTGATCATGCTGTGCTAGATCTTACGTCTTCCGGTGCGGCTGTGAGTGACAGCCACCGGAAGCACAAACCTGTTGTATGTACTACACGTGGCACGAAAATTCACTTCAGCATGCTAATAGAAGCGCGTGCCGCGCTTCAGGTTCCTGGATTTCCTCTTCAAAAACATAACATGAACTTCACTCGCGATCTTGGCACCCCGGGCACAAGCTGCCGCGCGTGGCGCGTTCGCGTTTTGCTGGAGGACGAGTGACTTGCGCATATCGGAGCGTATCACACTTTGCGTACCTAGACGCGGCCTTTCGCGATGTCCAGCTAGGGAGCCAGCCTCCTCTACTAGAAGCGCCCAGCCAGACGCCGAGCTTGTGAGCTCGTGCAACACGTAGGATGGGGCAGTTCGCTGCTGCTGCCGTGGACCTCGATCGGTTCAAGGGTACGCAGTGGGAGACTGAGTACCAGGGGATTTACGACGAAGTGCTTAAGACGAAGACCTTGACTGACCCTCACAGCTACTTTGAAGCCATGCTGAGGAATGACCTGAGGTCGTTGAAGGTTCAGATCTCCAAGTGCGAGACGAACCACAAAAAAGTCTTTACTGATGTTGACAACAAGATTACGATTAGGATCGGCTGGTTGAAGAAGCTTGTTCCTCTGCAGCAGGCGTTCGAAGAAGAGCTCCACAAGAAGGCAAACGCGAAGAAGCGTTCCTACGACGAAGCCGATGGGGATGCTTTTGACTTTGATGAAGACGTCGCCGCCGCTTCTCAGGAAGAGCAACTGAAAGATCGGAACAGGAAGGAACAGGAAAGATTTGAAAAGGGGAAACCCGAGAAGAGGAAACCGCATCGTTGGGAAAACTTGGGATACAAACCGGTGATGCCTCAGTCATCTCGCCCGGGGGGCGCGTTTTTGGCTAACGCGCAGAAGAAGAACGCCGAGCCGGGGGCCCGAGGGCGCATCTTGCTCGAGCGAGCAGAACGGTCGCGAGCGGAACGGTCGCGAGCGGGCTCCGGTGACGTCTTTGAGCAATCCGCCCCGTATCGACCCTCCCGGAAGGAGCGCCGGCGCGACGGGGAGAGGTCGGATCTCAACGGAATTCGAATCACTCCCCCCGCGGAGGTCTCTCGCCCGCCGCTCGCAGCTCGCAGCCGCGTCCCGGAAAGCGAGAAGGACGGCGAGTGGAGGCCTCCGTCCGCCGCGGCGGCTGATTCCTCTCCGCCGCCGAGGACGAGCGCCAGGAAAGCGGCGCGCGGCGCCGAGTGCATCGAGATTCTCTCGGACGACGAGGAAGCGGACGGCGCCGGGCCGTCCGGGGCTATCGTCATTGGCGACGACGACATGCCGAAGCACTCGACTCGCCCGACGCGCTCGTCGGTGAAGCTGTCCATCCCTCAGCGCATAGGGAACATCAAGGTGATTTTCCCCCACACGCCCGCGGGGGACGGCGCGAGCGCGTCGACGTCGTCCATCGGCACCGTCGAGATGTCGTCGAAGGATCTCCTCACGCTGGAGGACCACGAGTTTCTCAACGACAGCGTGATCGAGTTCTTCATCAAGAGTTTGCAGCACAAGAAGATGCCCCCTGAGAAGGCGGCGCGGTGTCACATCTTCAACTCCTTCTTCTACGAGAAGCTCACGAACGTCCGTGACGAACGGAGCGAGGCCGCGGACGTGCGACAGAAAAAAGCGCACCAACGCGTGGAGAAGTGGACCAAGGGTGTCAACATCTTCGAAAAGGATTTCGTGTTCTTCCCTATCCACGGCAACACGCACTGGAGTCTTATGGTGTTGTGCCACCCGGGCCGAGTGCAAGATGAAAACGCCGAAGACGGCGAGGACATGCCTCTGGGTGCGCGACCGACTCCGTATCTGTTGCACATGGACTCGATGGCCGGCGGGCACAAATCCTCCGTCGTGGCGATGAAAATTCGGGAGTACCTCGCCATGGAGTGGCTGCGGCTGAACTCGGACACGGTCGTGGTAGGTGAAGAAGGCCAGGCAAAGCTTCTCCAGTTCGACAAGTCCTCTCTGCTGCACCAGCGGATGAGGGTACCCCAGCAAGACAACGGTTGCGATTGCGGAGTGTTCCTGTGCATGTTCTTTGAGAAATTCCTCGAGGATCTTCCCGACGTGATCTCGTCGCAGGACGTCCAGGCCGCCGTGCGCGGCGACGCTTCCCCGTACTCCACTTTTATGAAGCCTGGGTTCCTGCGACGCGATTGGTTCCTTCCTGAAGCGGCACTCGTGACGCGGTCGGAGCTCATGCGCGATATTCTGAACGAGCTGGAACGAGGCGTCCCGGATCCTGACACCGCGCGAGAGCAAGGCGCGGACGACAAAACCGTGACGACGCTGCGAAACCGGCGTTTCAACATCAACACCGTGAAAGATGAGCTGTTCGATCGCGTGTATGACCGCACCAACCTCCTGAGCGATATGATTTTGGCGCGCAAGCGAAAGAAGAGAGAGGAGGAGGAGAGGAAGAAGCAAAAGGCGCAGGAACGCGAGGCTGAGCACAAGGCTGAACGCGAGGGACACGTGCCTTTCACGGGGAGATCCAACGTCTCGGGACGGGCGACGGCGAACGCGGACGGCGGGGGTCCCGTCGGCGCGATGGCTTTTTACGGCGACGCTCCGTCGGGCTGCTGGGGCACGCCGGCGAGGGCGGCGCGACGCAAGTCCGACGAACCGGCGGTCGACTTGACGACGAAGCAGGAAAGCAAGGGCGCGGCGCGCGTTTCCACTCGAGGAAAATACCTCGGCGGAATACAGCCCCGCGACGCGAAGCCTCCCGTGAACACGGAAGAGGGCGCCGCGGAGTCGGATGACGACGATTTCCAGATCAGATTGCACTCTCCCGTTTCCACTCACGATCCCAGCCCGAACCCGAGTTCGGCTCGGGGTGACAAGCCTCTGGTTATCGACGGTTCGAGCGATCCCGTCGAGGACGAGCGGCTGCTTTCCGAGAGCGAGAGCGAGGAAATTAGGGAGACCCAGGCGTCGCCGCCGTCGTCGCCGCCGCGGACCCGACGACGCGACGGCGGCGACGGGTTCGGCATGAAAACCGCCGCCGCCGGCGCGCAAGCGGCTTTCTCCGAAATCGAGAGAAAGAGGGATAAGCACACGGGCAATGGTGGTGTTCTCAGGCTGACGCGCGGCAAGCTCACACGGCACGTCGAGCCGGACGTGGATCTGACTTCCGGATCCGGGCATCGGGACGACGAGGGCTAGCTCGGTGCGGAGGACGGTTTCGGGAGGCGCGGGGTGTGCGGCTGAGCGACGGCGAGGACGACGGGATCGAGACGATTGTTTCATCGCGAACGACGAATCAAAACGCTTACGCACGAATCTGCGACCTTCACGAGTACGTGGTACCTATGCTTCTACGCGCCGAATCATCGAAACGCGCGAAACGCGACTTTCGCGGGTTTCCGAGGGACGGCTCGTTCGTTCTCGCCCGTCGCGCGTCCGGCGCGGACCGCACGCGGCGCCGGCTTAGGGTTCCGCGCCGCGCTCGCGTTTTCCTCGCCGAACGTCCGACTCGCCAGGCGCCGAATGACATCCCCGAGCTGCGATTTCTGCTCGTCCCACACCTCTAGCCGCTTCAACTTCGCCTCCACGTCGCCCTCTTCTAGAGCCGATCGCCTGTCCTCCGCGGCGATCGTCGCTCGCAACGCGCTGAGCTCGTCTCTCGACGCCGCGAGCGAAGACTCCGCGCGCGCCGCCGCGTCTTCCCATCCGCGGCTCGCCGACCGTTCGCCGTCGAGCGCCGCGCGCGCGGCGTCGCGCTCGGCGCGCGTCGCGTCGAGATCGACGCACATCTGGTCGACCGCCTCTTTCGCCTCCTCCGCCGCGCGCTCCGCGGTGGCGGCGCGGGACGTCGCGGCGACCAGCGCACCCGCGGCGCGCTGCGCCGTGGCGAGAAGTGCGGCGCCGTCCACGCTCGCCGTGTCGCCTCCGAAGCCCGTAATCCCGGCGAGCCATCGCCGCAAAGTCTCGCCGTCGGCATCCTCGCCGCCGCCGACGGCGAAGCACTGCTTCATCGCGTCGGCGAGCGTCGTCGACGCCTCTGCGACCGCATCCCTCGCGGACGGGTCCACGTTCGCTAGATCCTTCGTCGCCGCCGCGTTCGCCATCGCCGCCCGCGCGTCCGCGAGCTGCCGGCGCAACTCGCGCGCGTTCGCCTTGTGCCGCGCGGCGGCGTCCGCGCGGCCGCGCGCGTGCCGCTGCGTCTCGGCGACCCGGTCGATGAGCTGCTGCGTCTTCGCCTTGAGCTCCACCTGCGCGAGCGCGACCGCCTCAGCCTTGGCGACCGCCTGCTTGGCGATGTTCGCGTGCGTCGCCGCCTCTTCTATCGCGGCAGACTCGCGCGTGATCGCCTCGCGGACGCGCTCGTCCGCGTTTTCCTTCAAAAGCGTCAACGCGCGGTCCCGCCGCGTCGCCGCCGCGTCGTCTCGGCGTCGCGCGACCCGCCGCAACTCGTCGCGAGCATCCGCGAGCTCCGCCTCCGCCGTCGCCGCCACCTGCTGGGACCGCGCCGCGGCGCGCTGCGCCTGATCGATGGCCGCCTGGCTCTCGCGACGCGCGGGTTCCGTGCTCTCGCGCAGCGCGTGGAGCTCGCGCGTCTTCTCCAGGGTCTCGCGTCTCGCCGCGTCGCGTTCCTCCCGCGCCTCTGCGCGCTCTTCACGCGCCAAGGCGACGTGCTCTTTCGCCTTCTCCGCGACGGCTTCCGCGACCGCGGCGGCGCGCTTCTCGTCCATCCACTTCTCGCGGTAGCTCGCCATCTCATCGCGCGCGGAAGCAGCGGCCGCTCGCTCGGCGGCCGACGCCTCGCGCTCCGTCTCGGCAGCCTCGCGCGCAGCCTTGAGCTCCGAACGCAGGATGCGAATCTTGGCTTTCGCCCGCACGGCGCTCTCCCGCACCTTCGCGGCGAGCTCCTTCCTCGCGGACGTAAGCGCCCTGGCGTTCTCCTCCTCCTCATCCGCCATCGATTGCCGCATTTCCAGCATCTGGAGCTCCTTCTCGCTGAGCGCCTCGCGGAGGGCGAGGAGCTCCGCAGCGTCGGCGACGCCGTGCGTCGCCGGGTCGTTGGAAACGCCGAACGAACTTTCATCGCCGTCGCCGTCGGACCACTCCTCGGCAACGGCCTCCCCGGGAGACGACCCGTCGGGTGAGGTCCCGGAGCTCTGCGGTGGTTCCGCGTGCTCGGACATGACGACACGTGTCGGCGTCGCTCGCCTTCACGTGTCACGCCTGCGCAGCCCTCCAATGCGGGTTTCCTCGGAGGCGCAGACGGGTTTCACGATTTTTGAACGCGATTTTCGTGGAGCAGAAAAAGAACCGAAAGTCCGAAACCGGCGGACCGGCGGGGTCGCGTCGTTGGTGACGACGTCGACTATGAGGACGGATGCCTCCGAGCTTAGGTGCATCGCGTGTCATCATTCATGTATCTTCGCTATGTCAAATGCAAGAAACAACCGCGTCCGCCTTCCACTCGATGAGCTCCTCCACGAAGGCCTTGGCCTCATCGGCGCCACCCTGTATTTTCACCCCGTGTTTCGCGAGCAACGCGGTGAGCGCAGCTCGTTCCTTCCCAAGCTCGTTCTCCATCCAGTGGCGCAGAGCCGACGCGCGGCGTCGCGCGAACTCCTCCTCCGTCGCAGGGATGCTTTGATCCTCCACGATCGGCACACGGCTTTCCGGAAGACCCCGCATCGCCTCGTCGTGCTTCCCACCAGCCTTGTCCGCGAGGAGCCTTCGCCCGCTGACGAGCGATTTCGGGGCCGCTCCGTCGAATTTCGAGACGGGGTCGTGCTGAACCGGTCTCAGCAAAACGCGCGTCACGCTGCTGCGCACGCATCGTCTGGCTATGATGAGTGACATCGACCTTCTCTCCGACCAGCCCGACGAGCGTACGTCCCGACTGGCTGCGCGTTGGTGATTGAGAGTCTACGAGATCGAGTGCGATAGTTTCCGGTAAACACGGCGTAGAAACGAACCCCGGAACCCGCGGAAGTCCCCGGAACCCGCCCGTTGAAAATCTTGGAACCATGCGTAATAGGGAAGGAGTGCCTCCCATCTACAAGTACCAGTCCTGAGATCGTGCGAGGTAGACAGGCGGGGGCGCGCCTGCACCTCTGGTGCGAGAGAACGGTGGTGGCGTCCGGACGGCGCGGATCTGCGCGATGAACCGCAACCGCTCGTCACTCGGTAAACGGCCGCGCGAGGCGTTCGCTGAAGAGGACACGCCTGAGGCGCAAGCGCACCTCGAGTTTACTCCCTCGACCGATGCCGCGCAGCAAGCCGAGCACGCCCATAACTCGCCGCTGCGTCACACGCCGGGGGTCACTCCAGGTGCGTGCGGGACTGCGTAAAGCGCCGGCGTCTCCGTTGGGTCCGGACCGTGCCCGACTCTAGGGCCGCGTCCGCGTCCCGTGGGTCTTTCGTGGGCGACAACGGACCTCGAGACAATAAGTCGTCCCGAACTCGATGTCGACGACGCGCGTCGTGGAACTGACGGACGGATCTCCCCCTTTTTCCGGCCTCCCCTCGCAGGCTTCAAACTGCAGCGCAAGAGCTCGTTCGACGAGCTGAACGTCGAGTCCGCCGAGCGAGACAGGTACGGGCGCGTCTCTTCCGATCCGAGAAAATCCTTGGCACCCCTCTTCTCAGCTTGGCACCCTCCTTCAAACTGCCATTTTGAATATTTCCGCTCCTGCGCCGTCGCGCGCCGGGGCGGATACCGCCGAGCGGTCCCGCGAACGCGCGCTGACCCCGCCTTCGCCCGCGTTCCCATCCACCACGCGCTCCCTCGAAACACGATCCGGATCCGAAGACTGGCTCGCGAGGACGCCGAGCTTCTCGGGACGTCCCCGGGTTTGAAACGCGGCGCGGAGGATGGCACCATCGATCCCCGCGCGGCGGCGCACGTGCCGGACGCGGTGCGCCGGACGCCGACGCGGCTCACCTCCATGGACCCCTCCGCGTACGACGACGTGGCGCTTTCCCCCGGCGAGCTGGGCGGGTCGCAGTACATCATGTCCCCCGGGCACGAGCTGGCGAGCTCGCTGCAGCGGTCGGAGAGCACGATGAGCGACGGCCGCACGGCGACGGCGGCGGCGTCGGCGGAGGACGTCGCCGCCGCGATGGACGCGCGCGCATCTAACCAGCGTCTGTTCCCCATCTTCGTGCGCGGGCGCAAGGTGGTGCACCTGGTGCGGCACGGGCAGAGCACGTACAACGAGGCAATCAGCGGCCCCGGGTCCTGGGACGAGCCCAACATCTTCGACGCGCCGCTGACGAAACTGGGCGCGCGCCAGGCGAAGGGGCTGGGGGCGTTTCTTTCGAAGCTCCCCAAAGACGCCGTGTGGGTCACGTCGCCGCTGACGCGAGCCATGGAGA
>JACLAB010008422.1_pt1 | contig 33622 bp, 21 predicted proteins | sample 8027921 | NCBI WGS metagenome assembly JACLAB01 (sample SAMN15725117, study PRJNA655200) | protist metagenome | isolation source: fluorescence activated cell sorting (FACS) single amplified genomes of... | place: USA: West Boothbay Harbor, Gulf of Maine | collected 2000-07-19 | reverse complement strand
GACGAGGGTCTCGTGCCGCTCTCTCGCGCGATCTGCTGCGTGCCGTGTTTAGACGGCGTCGTGGATGGTGATGCAAAGATTGGAGACGTGTTCGCGCGCGTGACGGAGGATGTGGACGCGGACGCGCCGATTGGGGCGTTGCGAGCGATGAGCGTCGACTGCGTGGGCACGCGGTCGACGACTCGGACTGGTGGAGACGTCTCGTGCCCTGCTGGGACGTTTTTACAAGGATTCAAGCGCGTGAATAAGGCGAGCAGTGGAAGTGCGGCGTTCTATTATCCTCGCGACGTGGGAGAGTGCTGTAAGGTGAAGTTTGTGTTGCCGAGCGGGGAGGCGTTGGGCGCCGAGGCGTGCTCGTGCGCGCCCGAACGAGGCGTCGATGTGTCGTGTGGGGGCTTGAACACCGCGCGAGGGACGGCGGAGAACGGCGCGGTGATTACGGGGTTTGCCAATGCTATTAATGCCATGGGTGCGCTCGGGACACCGATGCGGGTGCCGTCTACGCCTTTGACGTGCTGCAAGACGTGCGTCAGCAAGGACGCGGCGCCGCAACCGTTGAGCGATGGGTGTTCGCAGTTAAATTTCTGTAGCGCGCACGGTGATTGCGTGATTGATGGACATTGTGAATGTCACGCGGGTTGGATGGGGGATGACTGTGGATCAGTGGATAGCAGCGCGGGTGGCTTGTACGGCGACGTCTGGCAGTACGGCGTCATGCTGAGCGGCGTTATTCTCGGATGCTGCATCAGAGCCATGCTGTGCCGGCACATTGAACAAGTAAACATGATGCGCGCGCAGCGCTTTATGATGCAAGAACCCTTGCTTCGGCGTGCCGCAGCGGCGAATGCGACGGTTATGGATGAGTGGGAAGAGGCGAGCGATTTGAGTACGTCAGACGACGACGACGCCACCGACGACGATGCCAATCATCATCGCGATGACGGCGATGTCGAGCTGGCGGATGCCATCGCGGCAAACGCTACTCGCGCCGGCGATGACAGCGATGCAGATGAAATTGTCGACAATGGTGAAATCCCGGCTTCGTCTTCAGTCGAAGTCTCTGAAGATGAAGAAGGCGAACCCGTGCTGTCAAAGAAATCTAAAGAGCACAGCGGCGTCCCCGATAGCGAGTGCGTCGTGTGCATGGCAAATGCAGTGCAGTGCGTGCTCATTCCTTGTGGTCACGCGTGCATGTGCCGTAAGTGCTCGAGGCGCATGCGCCGTTGCCCGGTGTGCCGCGTCATCGTCACTCGTCGACAAAAGCTTTACATGCACAACAGCTAGCAATGTCGTCAGCAAATGTCCGATATATTCTTACCACCACCATTTGTACGTCGTGTAATCCATGTGTAATGCAACTCAAGATTTTTGTACAACCGTTACGACGGACGCTCGGGGACACACGGCGTTCTCAACTAAAGCGTGAATTATTACAATAAAATGCCCTTCGCGATCGTTTACATACCACCCTTGGAATACGCCTGCAACACAACCTGCGAGATCATCTTCGTCGCTTCTACATACCGCTCCGTACACTTCGCCAAGCACGCTTGCTCGCTCGAGCTCATCGACCCCGACGGTTTCGTCACGCACAACTTAAAACATCGATCGCGCGTCGTCGTAAAAAACTCCTACACGCACGCGCGCGCGCACACACACCGAACACACACCGTCAGTATCCACGCGTCTGCCATCCTCACGCGCGCGCGCGCGCGCGCGAATGCGCCGAACAGCGCCACGTAAACGTCATCGCGCGCACTCGACCACCGAACGCGACACACGAGAATCGCGTCACCGCGTCGCACCTGCGCGTACGCGTTCGCCAACTCCGCCTTGACTTGATGCATCACCATCTCTGGACTCTGTTGCGAGCCGTCCATGGCGACCGTGGCGCTCGACCGAGACGTCGCGCAATGCGGCTGCGCGCCGCGTCAGTCTCGCGCACGTCACACGCCGACGCCGTCGACTGGAAACATGCCTCGTCGGTCGCGCGCCGACGCCGACGCCGCGCTCGACGACGCCCTGGCGTCACTCACGGCGTCCACGGCGGCGATCGAACGCGCGTCTGGGCTCCCATCGACGACGACGAACGGGAATGGTGTCGACGATGTCGATGTCGGCGGCGGCGCGACGAAAAAACGCGCCGCGGCGCAGCTCACCGCCAAGGCGCGCGAGCGCGCGATCGAACGCGACATGCGCGAGCGCACGAAAAAGTATAAGGTCTCGGGCGATCGCGTGCCGACGAAGGGCATCGCGGATAAGAAGACCAAGGCGGCGCTCAAGGAGACGCAAAACTTGGCGGAGGAGGCGGCGCGGGCGGCGGCGACGCGAGAGAAATGGATGGCGATCGACGAACCGGGCGTGCTCGAAGCGGATGAGGGCGAGAAGACGTTTCAATTTCAACAGCGCGACATCGTGAAGAATGTGGATTTGAATGCGGCGAAGAAGGTGTTTGATTTGGATGTGCCGAATACGGGGTCGTATTACGTCGATTATTCGCACAACGGCCGCGAGTTGTTGCTCGGGTCGAGCGAAGGGGCGTTGAGTATGATGGAATGGAACAGACATCGCATGCTCGGGGAAACGGATGTGAAGGAACGAATAAAGTGTGTGACGTTTTTGCATAACGAACAGTTTTATGCGGCGGCGCAGGACCGATACACGTACATTTATGACAAGCGCGGGTTGGAAGTGCATTGTTTGGAGGATCACGCGCACGTGAATAAATTGACGTTTTTACCCAGACATTTCTTGCTCGCCTCTATTGGCACGCAAGGAATTTTGAGGTATCAAGACACGACGTATGGGAAAATCGTAGCGCAGTTTCGTACCAAGCTCGGGGAGTGCGATGCGATGACGCATAGCAATTACAACGCCGTGGTACACTGCGGGCGCGAGACGAACGCACACGACGCGAATGCATAAAAGGAGACGCGCGATGGGCGGTGTGTGCGACGCAGGGTGTGTGTTCGGACGCGACACACGTCGCGCGAGCCGTGAACCTAAGAACTATACGCTACACATTAAAACATCATTCTTCACGCCTGCCCCGCATCGGCGTCGTACGGCGCGCCGTCACCGAACGTAAACGGTGTCCATTGCCCTTGTACGCTCGGGTGTTTCGTAAAATGCCGACTCTTGACCGGTTTCGAACCGGGTTTGCCCTTCTCCGTGCGCAACCATTCGCACTGGGTCGCCGTCGCCTCCGCCGTCGCATTCTTCAACCCCACGCTCTTCGTCGTCCCGCACGCATAGGTGGCGACGACGTGGGGATCTCCTCCTCGTCTGATTTCCGCGCGCACCTCCGTCGACGGCGACGACGCGAGTTTCGCGCGCAGGGCGTCGAAACCACCGCTGGCGACAAAGTGTTGCACCCCGCGCGAGCTCCCGGTGTGGTCGCAATAAATCAACCGCAGGGCGCGGAGTTGCGTGACGCCGCGCAAGCTCATGGCGCGCGCGCGTGCGATGCGAGTGGTTCTATCGTTCGGCGCGCGTGCGCGACGGGTTCGGGCGTTCGGGCGTCGACGGAAAGCCGTAGCCCGCGCGCGAGAGTGGCGCAGACGTCATCGTCTGACGCGCGCATTCGCTCGCGTTTTCGAGCGACGATGCGCGCGATGGCGATGCCGGCGGCGCGCATCGCGCACGGACGGTGTCCGATGGCGTTGTCGACGACGACGCGCGGGCGCGTCGGCGCGCGGGCGAGCGCGGTGGAGTTTAATGTCCCAGAGGATGCGCCGGTCGATGCGTTCGCGGCGCTTCGCGGCGTACCCGTGCGATCGGCGGCGAGTGGGGATATGATAGACTTGACGGAGTTGTGGTCCGCGAACGACACCGTGGTGGTGACGTTTTTACGGTCGTTTGGGTGATTTTTCGCGAGCGAGCGCGCGGTGGAGATGGCGCGCGACGCGGCGCCGGCGCTCGAGCGCGTCGGCGCGAAGTGGATTGTCGTTTCCATCGGCACGCTCGAGCGGTCGAGAGATTTCGCGAGAGAAAATACCATCCCAGTTGAGATTGTGTACGGCGACGAAACGAATGCGACGTATGACGCGCTCATGTTTCGTCGAGGCGTGAAGCAAACGTTTGGTGAAAAAGCGACGCCGGAAAGCATCGCCAAGCGCATTCAAAAGGATGGCGCCAAAACCTTGCTCGGTGTGTTGAAACGTTGGAAACCGTGGTTGCCACCCAAGCAAGAACAAGGTTTTCAACAAGGCGGGACGATTGTGTTCAAGGGTGAGCAGGCCGTGTACAAGTGGTACGACGTGTCGACCGGAGCGCACGCGCCAGTGGAAGACGTTTTGAAAGCAGCCGGCGCCGTCACCATGGCGTAAATTTGTACAACGAATAAAACACAACGCCGTTGCACATGTCGCATGCGCGTTGGCGGCGTGTGGCGCGATCGAGGTGTGAAGATTGAGACATTCGTGACGCGACGTCGGTCAAGGACGAGACGCTTTGGCGCGCTCCCCGACGTCGTCGATTTCCATTCAAATCTTCTCAACTCAATCGCGATCGGCACGCGCGATCATACATCACAGTAGCAGCACTCAAATTGCAGTTTTTTAATCACCATCGCTCTTTGCACGCGAGTATCGCAGGCATCATCGTTTTGTTGTTTCGATAAAAATATTGTTTCGATAAAAATACACTTCTAAAGACACAGCCGTCGTCTCGACCCTCGTCGTTAATGCTTCGAGTCTTTCATCGACGCCACGCGCTTCATATACCTACGATGGTCGATACAAACAATACACGCACGCAACGTCAGTCATTATCCTCGCGATCGTGCGATACACGCGCCTCTCGCGGCTCGCCTCTTCTCGCCGCTCGATCGATCGCCGCGGCTGAGGCAATCCACGCGCGCCGACGCGCGCTAACGCCCACCATCGCCCTCGCGCACGGCGCAATCGATGCAGCACGTACTCTTTATATTGACACTTTTCATACACGTGTCGCTCGTGCTCGCACTTCCACGGCAAGTAGAAGGATTTCCGCCGACACGCGTTCAGCGGAATGAGCAAGTGTGCGCAAAAATCGCGATAACCAATGTCTAACTTTGCCGCCTTCATCTCTTCGCGCGTGGCTATCATTTCATCCGTGCTCGATTTCCCCATCGCGTGCGTCGTGGACGTGCGCCGCGATCGAGGCGCGTCGGGTAGTGACGCGCTCGAGTCGATCAGCCAAGGGTATGGCTACAAAACGCGCGGGTTGATTTTTTGTCGCGCGCTTGACATTTGCGCGCGTACGCGTGACATGCGGCGAGCACATTACGACAGCGAGAGGAGTAAATAGTTGTATGTGTTGTATTACAACGCTCGGTAGACTGTCGAGTGTGATTGAGAGGCGAGATGACGCATCGAGGCAAATCATGGACGACGACGGGTGAGCTTCATCGGCAAGCCGCCGGCGGTGTGAATCGTAGCTCCCATCTCCATGCCAATGTCTTTGGGATCTTTCATGAGCTCAAAATCGTAACGACGAAGAACCATGGTCATGGCAATCGTGGCTTCGAGCATGGCGAATTGGTCTCCGATGCACTTGCGCGCGCCGGCGCCGAATGGAATAAACGCGAAATCAGACGCGACTTCGTTCGGGTACAACCCAGTCATGAGGTCTGGGTTGTAACCCGCCCAGTCTTTCACGCCAGGATTAGTGTACGGGCGCTTGAATCGGAACGGGTCGAACGTTTCGGGATTTTCCCAGCACTCGGGCGACCGATGCAAGTTCCAGACGCTGATGAAAATATCCATACCCTTGATGAGCGTGACTTCGACGTCCCCCGCACCCTTGGGAAGCTTGACGTCTTCGAGACATCGGCGAATAAGAATAGGAGGTTCAGGGTACAAACGCAGAGCTTCAGCGATGCACAAACGCACGGACTCAAGTTTTTGGATATCTTCGTACGTCGGGGTGCGGTCGTCGTCGCCAAAGACTTCGTCGATATCCGCTTGCACGCGCTTCAACAATTCTGGTTGTTGCACCAAGCAGTACAATCCCCACGTGAGCACCGCCGCGGTGGTTTCATGCCCAGCGATAAGCATGGTCATTAAATCGTCGCGGAGCTGCGTGTCCGTGACATCCGCGCCTCGAATATCAACCAAAAATCGCAACAGCGAAGGATCCTTCACCTTGCTGTAATCTCTATTTTGCAACTCTTCCAAATCATCCGTGCCTTCAAACTGCTGCGCTTTCTTAATCAAATCGTTCAACGTGTCATTGATAATGCCCATGTTCTTCTTGAATTCACGCTGACGAGGCACGATCATCGTTGCAAAAGGCAAGTTCCAATACGGCACGTAAAACGTACTGCGATGCGCCGCCTCTTGCAAACAGTTGTACACGGCGCTAATAATCGGCGACTCCTTCGTCACCGATCCAAAATCATAATTAAACACCGCCAAACCGATAATATCCAAACTCACCGAACAAAAACGTTCCTCCATGTCCACCACCTCCCCGGACGCGGCCACCTTGTCCAAATTTCTCAGCAACTCGTTCGAGCAGTGACCAAACAACCCAACCATGTGGTCCAACCACGCCTTGTGAAAACCAGGCACGAGCTGTCGTCGACGATTCTTCCACACCGCGTACGGAGCTGGAATCAATCCCTGGCCCATGATGGGCTCTAAAATCTCCGCAAGCACGCCCTTGTCGAACGAAAACGGCTTCTCTTTCAACACCTCGCGCACGATGACTGGGTCGGACAAAACCATGAAAACCTTTGGCCCAAACGCGAGCTTGAACACGCCCCCGTATCGGCGAAAGTACGGATACAGCGCCAAGAAGATTGGACCGCCCACTAAGTCATCAATCACGCCCTCGCACACCGGCGCGTTGTCCTTGGACTCCTTGTCGCCGTACGTTTGGAGAATTTGCGTCACCCACAGGGACACGATATCCTGAAACTTCAACTCCTCGGGCTTAAAGTTCTCATCCGGAATCGCGTCTTCGGTGTCCGGAGACTTGATGGCGCGCACGCGCGCGTCGCGTGTGACGCTCGCATCGCGCGCGGCGGCACTCGTCACGCGTGCGCGCGGCGGCAAGGCGGCGCGCGCGACGCCGCGCGCGACGCCGCGCGCTTTATGACACCGCGCGTCGCACCTCTGCGCCCCGGCACGGCGCCGCGCGGGCGCGATGGACGCCGCGCGCGCGGTGAGCATGACAACAGTACGTGTCGGCGACGGCGACGCGGGAGAGAACGACGTCGGTGCGTCGACGACGCGCGTCGAAATGCGGACTCGAGGCGTCAGTGTGCACCGCACCAGGTCGCACATTCGCGCCGCGCGTCGCCTTACGCGACGCCGCGAGCGATGCGTCGCGGGCGGTAACGACGCACCTCGTCTCGTCTCGTCCTTTGTCGCCGTCGGCGTCGTCACGAGCCGTGCGGCGCGCGTGTGACGCGTACCGCGCGTGAGAAGGCGCCATGTCTCGCGGCCGCGACTCTCTCGGACGCGTCGACGCATCGCTCGGCGCCGAGAGCGCGTCGCCGCCGCCGCCGCGTGATGCGGATGGGATTTCGCCATCGCGCGACGCGCCGCGCGTGCAAGTCACGGCGCCGATCGGGGCGAGAAAGCGTCGGCTGCCCGCGAGCGTGCTCGCCGCCGCGCGTCCAACCGAAAGCGCAAAGGCGGCGAAAACGCCCGGCAGTGGGCGCGGACGCGGACGCGCGGCGGCGAAAGCGTCTCCTGAACCCGCGCATGTGGTGCGCGAACCGTTATATGACGTCGTGAGCGCGAGCGAGAGCGATGAGCCGGCGCCAAAGCCGGCGGCGGTCAAACCGGCGCTCGCGCCGTCGACGCTGTCGTCGTCCGCCATCGAAGCGGTCAAGGATGTCACGGACGAGGCGCTGATGCGCGTGGCGCGCGCGCGTGCGGGAACAAAACCACCCGCGCCGCCCAAGCCGGCGGTGGTGACGCACGCGGACGACATCGACGCGTCGTGTCCCGCCGAGCCGTCGGAGACGGAGCGCCAACCGACGCGCGCGCCCGCGGCTCGCGCGCCGTCTCCACCGAAACCCCCGCCACCGAAGTGCGCCGTCGCGTCGGCAAATATCAACGTCTCGTCATTCGATGACGTCTTTAGCCTATTCACTGGCACCGCGCGCACGCAACCGACGCAAAGCCGCCGGTCTCCGTCGCCGCCCGAGCCGGCGAGCCGACGTCAGACGTTCACGCAAGCGCTCGCGTGCGGCGACGACCCGTCCCAATCCCCGCCTCGCGCCACGGGTAAACCAAAATCATCCTTCGCCGCGTTGCTTGCCGCGAATGTCGGCGACGTCTCGAGCGATGATGACGATTTCTAGCGCGTATTAGACGCGAGCGCGCCCGACGTAGTCGCATGTAGTTTCAGTCTTCATCACCTTAGGGCTCCGAGCTCACACGCCATTCGCCGACGCGTCATCGCCCACGACCGACGCGAAACGCACGAAACATGCTCGCGAATAGCGCACGGAGTGTTTTACGACGCTGCGCGCGCCGAGAGGTACGCGCGCGCGCGATGCTTGCGGCGGAAAACGCGGTGCCGATGTCGATCGCTTTGGATTGCGTCGCGATTGATGACGTCTCGCGCGCGCTGCTGGCGACGATACCGCGGTGTGTGCGCGATGAGTGATGACTGACGGGGTGGTGTTTCGTGCGTGTGACGATGATGACGTAGGGGGCGCAAGCGGTATGCGGCGCGCGTTCGTTCGCGTCTGGCGGCGACGAGAAGATGACGATCGAGACGCCGGTGCCGTTTAAAGGTCACAACATCGATCCGCCGTCGCAGTTCGTGGAAACGTCCAAGTCGGAGATTATTGACATGTTCACTACGGCGTACATGATGCGACGGTTGGAGATTGCGGCGGATGTTTTGTACAAGGGGAAGTTTATTCGTGGCTTTTGCCACTTGTACGACGGGCAAGAAGCGGTGTGCGTCGGGATGGAGGCGGCGTTGACAAAGGAAGATGCGATCGTGACGTCGTATCGGGATCATTGTATCCATATCGGTCGCGGTGGTACGCCGCTCGAGGTTATGGCGGAGTTGATGGGTCGCGTCGACGGCGCCGCGAAGGGCATCGGTGGGTCCATGCACATGTATCGACGCGAAGCCAACTTTTTTGGTGGTAACGGCATCGTGGGTGCGCAAACTGCGATCGGCGCCGGTTTGGGATTTTCGTTCAAATACAACAAACAGCCGAACGTGGCGGTGACGATGTATGGTGATGGTGCGGCGAACCAAGGGCAGTTGTTTGAGGCGTTGAACATGTCGGCGTTGTGGGATTTACCAGTGATTTTCATGTGTGAAAACAATCACTACGGTATGGGCACGGCCCAAGACCGCTCGGCGAAGAGCCCTGTGTATTACAAGCGTGGTGATTACGTTCCTGGCTTGAAGGTGGACGGCATGGACGCGTTGGCGGTGAAACAAGCGGTGAAGTTCAGTAAGGAGCACTGCGTGTCGGGCAAAGGCCCAATCGTCCTCGAAATGGATACGTACCGTTACCACGGTCACTCCATGAGTGATCCAGGCAGTACGTACCGTACGCGCGACGAAATCACAGGTATTCGCCAAGAGCGCGACCCGGTTGAACGTTTGCGTAAACTTATTAACGAGCACAGTTTGTTGGACGCGGCGGAGATTAAGAACATTGAAAAGGAACAACGACGCATCGTCGACGAGGCGGTCGAGCAAGCGAAGAAGAGTCCGCTCCCACCGATGGAAAACTTGACGAAGAACATGAACCAAGCGCTTGATAACGTCGTTGTTCGTGGCGTCGACTCCCAAACTTTCCACGCATTAGTCTAGATACATCAACGCTTGAATAACACGAAACAAAAAAACAGAAACGCGCGGTTCTTTTACAGCGTCGCTTAATTTACAACAAATGAATCTACTATCGCCTCAAACGTCACCCGCTTTTCAGGCGTGAGCAAATCGGTTCGTCCACTGACGCAAATTCCATACAGCTTTGATCCTTTGCGCACGACTTCGCCAAAATTGCTTCGTCTCACGTCGTAGCCGCTTCTCGTCGTCGTTTCAGATTCGAAACTAAATCGCGCCACAGTATCGCTCTCGGCGCTAATCTTCACCGCGCGCATCGGCGGAGCGTACAACTTACTATCACCCTCGTTGGCGTTATCCGAAGGCGCGACGAACGCGCCAATCATTGCTTCGATGTCGGTATCCGCCCACCTCTTCAACACTTCGACCGACGCCTTGTCCTGCGTGTCAAAATCACTCGCTATCGCCCCGGCGCGCAGTCGATTGCGCAACACTAACCATTTCTTTGGATGCGCGAACGAATAGTCGAGTTCGGGCGCGTCGTATTCCACGAAATCCGCGCTCGGAGACTTTGTGAAGAGTCCCGCGCGCGACGCTCGTGGCTGCGCGACGAAAAACGCGAGCACTGACGACGACAACGCCGTGCGTCGGCGCAACACGCGCGATGCAGACGGCTGCGGCGATTGTGGTTGTATGAGTTGCGCCACCGTGCGCGTCATGTGTCGCGCGCGCGAGTGTGAAAGTGAGGTGAGTTGTTTACGCTACCGTACGATATCCACAACGTCGACTCGGCTCGGCTACGACGATTGAAACGAATGAATAAATAAATAAATTACTTTGACACCGTGTCCACGAGCGTGCTCACGGCGAACAAAATGAACAGCGACCCACCGACGTAGGCGACGAGACGTTCGGAGATGTAATCGCCGATGACGTCGCCGAGCGCGACGGCGCCCGCCGTCGCGACGAAATGTCCCGCAAGCGCGCCTCCCACAACTTGCACAGGATCCGCCGCCGCACTCAACGCAATCGTGGCAAAGAACGACTTGTCACCCCACTCAGCGGCGAACACGAGCGCAAACGTGCTCAAAATCAACGCGCTAGAATCCGCAAATGAACTTCCCATCTCCGCCACGGCTTCCTTGGCGTCCTCCTCCTCCTCTTCGGCTTTCGCGTCCTCCGCCGAACGAATCGTTTGCACGCCGAAAAACAACAACAACGCCACGGCTAAATAATCATCCCACGGTACATCCGTGTTAAACGGTGACGCTTCCTCCGCCAAGTGCAACACTTGCCCTAAACCGACGGATATCAACGTCATCGCCGCCAACGCCCCAAACGTCCCGGCGAACACCGCCTTCTTCTCTTGCTGCAACGCCAACAACACCGCGATGAAAAACGTCTTATCGCCAATCTCAGAGAATAAAATCAAAAGTAACCCTTGCACGAAACCGCTCTGATCGGCGTCGGACGCGACGGCGGCGGCGAGGTCAGCCGCGGCGCGCGCGTGTTCGGGCGCCGCGAGCGTGGACGCCGCGACGCCCAACGCCGCCGCCGCGCTCGCCGCCGTGCGCGACCACGGCGCGCGAGGCGCGACGGGCGACGCGTGAGGCGTGACCTTTTGACTCGCGACGTCCGCGACGACGGGCGACGGCGCGCGCGCCGCGGCGCGCACGACGATGGTTCTGCTGGGCGTTTTGGATAACACAGCCGATGACGCCGACGTCGATGACGCCGTCGTCGAGCGGCGGGCGACGCAAGACGCCGACGCGCCCGTCGCGCGCGTGATGAACATGGTCGTCGTCCGTGCGGCGCGGCGCGGTGCGCGGCGCGGTGTGGCGGCGGATGATGACTCGGCGCACTGGTGCACTTTTTGGCTCACATCATCGACGGGGACAGGCGTCAGAGCGCGACGGGGAGGGGCGGTGTCGCGCGCGCATGACGGCGTTGCGTCGCGCACGCATTCGTGCGTGCGTGTCGGGTGCGCTCGCGCGCATCGCGTGGTTTGCGTTTGGATGGACGTGCGCGTGGAGCGTGGACGCGCGAGAGAGAGACGGCTGTCGTTGGCGTCGCACCGACGCTGAGGACGACGCTGAGGACGTGTTCAGCGCACGCACGAGTTCAGAGGCGTTAGAGCGCGCGTGTCGTGCGGTTGGCGCGGGGAGGATGGGGCACGTGCGCGAGAGTTTCGACGCGCACTTGCGACGCGTGGCTTCGACGTTGGCGTCTTGGGACGTCCCGGACGCCGTGCTCGTGGCTGGATACGGGCACACCGTGTACGGTTCGGAGCTTTTTCCGTTACAGCTCGCGTCGTTCGATCGCAGGTGTGACGTGCGCGCGTTGGTGGGCTCGAGCGCGGAGCGGTACATGTTTTTATACGCGACGACGTCTCAACGGTTGTGGTATCGAGCGGCGTTGCGACGAAACTCCGATAGCGACGGCGACGTCACGTCGTCAATGACGGCGGTAAATTTCTACACTGGACAAGAAATGTGCTTACGTGCGCGTGATGCGGCGATGCTCTCGTTGATGCATGCGGCTGACATTCTGTCCGTGTTGAAACCAAAGCGCGAGCCGACGCCGGCGTTCGCGTGCGTCTCGCGTCTCCTGCGGAACGCGGCTGAATCATTAGACGCCGATGGATCACCCGCGTGCGTAACGCTCGCGAACACTCTTCGAACGCGCGTCATCGCAGACGTATTCACGACGTCGTGCACACGTCACCGTCACGAAGACGACGACGCGTTCGCGGAGCGGCGCCCGACGGAGCGCTTCGACGCCGAATGCGAACGCCTCGCGCGTTCCCTGCGCGACACGCGAAGCGACATCGTCTTCGTCCTGCGCGCCACGGGCGTCATACATACATAGCGCATCACACCAACCATGGCATAGCACTCATAGCATAGCATAGCATAGAACGCACATAACGTCGCCGAGCCGATAAAAGTAACATTTGAGCGCGTCTCCAAGACACCATCCGCGCGCCTCGACCACATGCCTCGACATTCCACGCCACTCCCGACGCGCCACGCGCGACGTCACGCGACGTGCGTCATGCGACGCACGTACCGCCAGTCGCGCGCCGCGCGCGCCACCACGCGCGATGTCGTGCACGTCTTCCGGAATTTAATCCTCGAGGTGCGCCACTGGGTGTGCGACATCGAGACATGTGACTGACGACGACGACGTGTTTCAATGTAGCTCGACGCCAACGTCGACGACGACGCGCGGTCATCGACGTGGACGAGCGTGCGAACATTTTTCGCGTCCACCGTGGCGCTGATTGAACCGGCGACGAGCGCGAAGCGCGTGAGCGACGTCTTGAGGGATTTGGAGAGTGGATTTCTCGTGGCGGGACAACGACAGGTTTGGCTCGAACGCGGCCGCGCGGAATGGGTCGCGAGCGTGCGCGCGCTCGGGCGCACGGATGCGTGCATTGGGGATGATAATGTGTCCATGTATGTGACACTGCTTAGACAGCTCGCGGGGTCGTTGAAAGAGGAATCTTTTCGTGTGGAGTTTGTGACGCCGACGCCAGTGTCGGCGGATGTTTTTTTGGGCACGCCGTCCGCGTCGGAGGCGCTTTTAAACTCTGCGCGCGAGATTTTATCGCGAAGAGGTGTGTCGATGTACGAAAGGTGGAGAATGCAACTTGAAGCGCTCGTGGGGTTTAATGCTGCACCGGAGAGCGAGGACGAGTTATCTGCCGACCCATTTGCCACGGCGTACGGGACCGAGACGGATGCGCTCGCGCTTCCGAGGTTTGGAATACGAAGACTATCCACGAGCTCCACCGGGGAGGAAGACGACGACGAGGATGACAACGACGATACATATTTTCCCATGATTGATGTCGAACGGAGTACGGTGGACGAATTGTGCGAGGAGGTCAAGCGTCTGCGAAGTCGAGTAGACAACGCCGAGCGGGCGCTGAATTGCGGCATTTGCTTGGTGTCCAAGCGCGACGCCGTCATTTTCCCGTGCATGCACGCCATGTACTGCCACGAATGCGTACAGAAACATTTTAAGACGTGCAGCTCCCAGAATGCGAAAAAGTGCCCGTGTTGTCGAACGGTGATGACGGGAATGATGCGAATGTTCGTGTAAATACAGGTACATCCCCCTGACGGCGTCAAGAATCATGCGTGGGAAGCGTAGCGTGTAACATTACAATTCAACAAATTTGTGCTTTTATCTACTTTTAATCGGACAAAACTTTGCTCGACCAGCTCAACGCCAACTTACGAGCCAAATTCGGTCCGTCTGAGACGGCATTGTTGATCAATTTCTCCACCTTGACTTCCTTTTGTAAAAGAATGAGCAAACGAGAAATTTCATCAACTTGCAATCGGTCATCCTCCGTAGCGGCGAGAATGAGTTGCTGACGCAATTTGCTGTCGGTGAGCAACAAGCCGGCACCATCTGCGGCAGTTTCGGTCAGGTCAAAGTCGCCACCGCTTTCGCGCGCGAGACCAATCAAGTTTTCGAGGCGGCGCCACTGAAACTTGTTTTGCTTGAACAACACTTGCATCAAGCGCTCGCGAAGCGAAACGTCTCTGTCCGTTAATAACCGTTTCGCCACATACGGGTACGCGACTTCCAAAAATTTGAAATCCGGATTTAATGTCATACAAATCCCTTCTTGTGTCAACAATGAACGAATGACGAGCGAAAATCGCTCGGGAATACGAATGGGGTACTGGAACACGAGCTTGTTGAAGCTCGACGTGACGGTACGAAAGTTGAAATTCGCCAACGACGCCGTGCGGGCGTCTTGCCAAATGTTTTCCAAAGCCGGCACGATTGGTCGAACATCCGTGCCGGGCGCCAAAAACCCAAGACGAATAAAATCGCCCGCCATTCCGTCGTAATCTTCGTTCACCGCGTGCACCACGGCGTCAACCAAAACCTCCTTGTTGGTTTGCGTCAACTGCGCGACGTTACCGAAATCAACGTATGCGATGCGCCCGTCGCGCATAGCAAAGATGTTACCCGGGTGTGGGTCACCGTGAAACAATCCAAACTCCAAAAGCTGACGCAATCCACTCACGACGCCAACCTTGATAAACTCTTCAACGTCGATGCCGGCGGCGACGATACCCGTCGGGTCGGTGCAACGAATACCATCAATCCATTCCATGGTTAAAATCTTTGACCCCGAAAGTTCTTTGTAATACTTGGGAATTTTCACGATTGGATCATTTTTAAAGTTGTCGTAGAAGTCTTGCAAGTTGCGCCCTTCTTGCACGTAGTCGAGCTCCTCCAAGAGCTTTTCGCCAAACTCATCCACGATGAGTTGCGCGTTGCATCCGAGCTGTTTGATCGAGTACCCATTGATGAACCACGCCAACGTCCGGAATAACAGCAAGTCTCTATAAATGATCGGCTCAATCCCAGGTCGTTGTACTTTAATCGCCACCTCTTCCCCGGTCGAGCGCAACGTCGCCCTGTACACCTGCCCGAGCGACGCCGCCGCGATGGGCGATGGCGAAATCGTCGAAAACACCTCATCAATCGGTCGCCCGAGCTCATGTTCCATAATTTCAAACGCCTGAGCGTTATCAAACGCGGGCACATCGTCTTGCAACTTGCACAACTCCTCCATATAGTCGCTTCGCACGATATCCGGCCGGTTCGCCAACACTTGCCCCGCCTTGACAAAACTCGGTCCAAGCTCCGCCAATTGCACTCGCAATTGCTCCGAACGCGACACCACGCGCTCATTCTGACTCATCTCATCCAGCGCCAACCCACCCGCAAACCTGGCGGCGTTAAACACAATCTTCGCGCAACGCGCCGCCGTCTTGGCCACCTCACCCGGTCCTCGCGTCGCGCGTTCCCTCACCACCTCTGGCGAATACTTGGGCTTAATCGCGCACGCGCCGTTCTGTAACGCCAACTCAGCGACATCTCGCGCGTCCGGTTGCGCCTGACGCGTCGCGCGCGCCACCACGCGCGACGACGACGACCGTCGCGCAGCCGCCACGTTGTGCGCCTGCGTCCGCGCCCGCGCCGCGCTGCGCTGCGCGCCGACCGCCGCCGTCCCGCGCCGCGGCGCCATCGCGCGCGTCGTCGTCGTCGTCGTCGTCGTCGCCATCGCGCGCGTCGTCATCGCGCGTCGGCGGCGTCCGCGGCGGCGGTGGAACGCGAGGCGAGCTCTGACGTCACCCTTATCCGCCATTCGATGCCACGCGCGTTCGTCGTCGCCCTGGCGTGCGTCCTCGCGCGCGCGGCGGCGGCGGCGACGCCGATCGTCGTGACGGACGACGCGACGGCGCCGGCGGGGCTGGACGGCGTCGGGCGCGATGCGGCGTCGCGCGCGCGGTTGAAATGTAACGCGTGCGTGGTCGCGGTGGAATCCATATACGACGACGTCGAGGGCGAACGGGCGCGACGAGGGGGGCGGGTGACGCTTGAACTCGCGGTGGATGTCATGGAACGCACGTGTGCGCGCGTTGGGCGGGAGTTTGGGTTGCAGATGCGCGATGATAGGGTGACGGAGAGGTTTAGCGACGACGCGACGGTGGCGCGAGCGCGCGGGCGTTGGATCACGGCGTACGTCGGCGAGGCGTGTGGGACGTTAATTGATGGCGAACACGACGAGGCGTGGGTTGAGCTGGTGAATGGCGGCGGGGATAGGCGGCGGGAGGTGATGTGCTTTGAGCGGAACCGTGTATGCGAGAGCGCGGAGGCGGCGAAGAACGCCAACTCGGCTCGAGGCGCGCCGGGACGCGACGAGCTCTGATGAGCTCGTGTACGAGTGATTAGATAGAATTTAGATTGTTGTGCATGTATACTGTGTTTTACTCTTCGTATAAATGTGATCGCGGTCTACGCGGGGTGTCGTCAGTGTCGGGAAGGTGTTTGGTGTCACGTCACGAAATGGTGTACTGCGTCGACGGATGATCCATCGAACGTCGACTGCGTCCAGGAACGACGGGAGAGTCATCCCACAACGCAGTTGTTGCCGGTTCGTGCGTGTCGCTCAAATGCGTGAGCTGCGCATCGGGATGATCGGGCATAGAATTCGTGGTGAGTTGCGTCAATTCGTGGTCGGTGTCGAGCGACGAGCCGACGGTGAATTGCACCGCAGGATCTTCCTCGATGGCAACCGCTTCGTGATGCGGCGGTTCTCGTACGGAGCTCATGGAACTGCGTCGCTGGTTACGTTGTGCGGCACCCGCGGCGGCTTCGATGTCAGCCTCAATGACGACATTTTTTATCGCTCCGCCTCCGCTCATCGCGGTCAAGTTGCGTAAAAAGGCGGCTCTCTTCTTTTCCTTCTTCTTGTCTGCTTGACCTTCGCGTGACTGCAGCAACGCACTGCTCGGAGACTTTTTCTCGCGAAGTGGAATGACATACAAGAGCACGTCCGTCATGCACTCAAAATATGGGACTTCTTCGGGTAAGTCTTCCTCGGGCGCCTCCTTAGTTTCGGATTCGCTCGCCACGAGCATTTGGAGATTGCTGTGCGACGCCCGCGCGAGACCATTCTTACCAATTCTCAACGCACTCAATCGCGACTCGAGCTTGCTTTCGAGTAATCTCTCCGCCAATGATGTTGCAGTTTTCATGTCTGAACGCTTAAACGTCACCACAGATGGAGTAGGCAAGTTGCCGCACGTCGCCGAATACAGCGAGCCCTTGAGCAAGACGACGACTTGGCGGGCGTCGGGCTCGAGTTTGACACCCTGAGAAATTCTCACCAATTTTCCCGCAGAAACAAATTTGGCCAAGGTGATATCGGGTAAGGCTTTCTTCAACGACGTCTTGAGCACGGTTTCAGCGAGGAGGCCGACGGAGCATCGCCACAAGAAGTCAATCGTTTCTTGTTCGCGAAGGTCGTCGTACAGCTCCTTCATGAGCGCGTGCGGAAGGATGAACCCGAACATGTCCGTCTGTGCAATGGCGCGAATGCCACTTCGTGCTGGTTCGACGCCTTCGTCTTCGATAGTTGAGCGATTGGCGAGTTCTTCAAACATCGCCAGAGCCCACGCTCGCGGGTGCGATTTGCAACCGGCGGTGATGCACTGCGTCGGGTCGCGCGCATCTTCAATCCGGACGACGCCGTTACCGACGAGTAGCATGCCATTTCGGAGCTTGAGGTCCGGATCCAATATAGTCTCTCCCGCCTTGATTTCAATCACTTCGGCCTCGCGAAGGAAGTGCGAGCGCGTGTCTCGATTCTTAATCCCGCAAGGCTGCGTGGGATCAAAGAACGGAATGGCGGAGAGAATGCGACCCGGCGACGTCAGCGTCGGCGGAAGCGGATGCATGATCAGACGCTGCAAGTACGTATCGTGCTCGGCCTGCAACATCGAACCTTCGGATTCGTCTAAAAGACCAGTATGCGTGAGAAGCTTGGTTTCAGCGAGCGTGACTTCCAGAATTTCTCGAGCCAACGCTTCGGAACGCAACGAACGCGCAATGGCATTGTGCGAGTGCTGCAAAGCTTTAAGCATTTCAACAGCTTCTGTTACTTCCACTTCGGATTCAAGAATGACATCTCGCACGTGGTCTGACTTCATGGATGTTTCATTCGCGAGGTTTTCACCAGTAGCCTTCTTCATGCTAAACTGCGCCGCGAGTTCTTGCGCCATGGTTTCGTCCTCCTTGTTTTCCTGTTCAGCCTTGCCTAGTAATGTTCTAAACGTCTCCGCCGTGGATTGATGCGCGCTGATAAGAGCATGCAAGCCCTGCATTTCGCGGCGAATAGCCATCCACGGCTCATCTAGAAACTTTAAGAAGCGCGCAACTTTGAGCAACTTCGGCACGCGCTTATCCAAATACGCGACAACGCGCGCCTTGTACTGGTTGGGCTTGAGGAAGTTCAAAAACTCTCGGAGATCAGAAAGCTCGGTGCCCATAGGTAGATCGGCCGCGCGCTCACACGCAATGAGTAGCGCTTGCGCAACGCTGGCGTCGCACAAGTCATCCTCCAACATGGACCAAATTTCCTTGCACAATCCGGCGAGGAAGCGGCCGCGCATTTCATGCATGAGTTGCGCGTCGAGCTTGGCAATTTCCTCGGAAAACTCCACATCTGCGGTTTCAACTTGAGTCTTAAGAAATGGCACGAGCTGTTTGATGGCTGTGAAATCGGGTGCGCCGAGATATTGCGCACCAGTTTCTTTGAGCGTGTCTTCGTAGTGCTTCAACGCGCGCTCGTGAATGGCTTTACGTGCGGCGACAATCGTACGTTCGTGGCTCAATCCCGGAGTCAACAACCCCGCAAGACGAAGCATGAGCGCCGCCGTAGAGGCGTTGATGAGAAGTGTGCCGATTACCGCCGATGCCACCATAACGAGTGTCAAACCGCGTTCTCGTGGAGTAAACGCCTCTGATTCTTCCAACACGACGAGCGCAAGCGCCAAACCGACGGCGCCGCGCAAGCCACTCCATACTGCGATGAGAGACTCACGCAAGGTCAGCGTGTGACCTCGATAATGATTCATCCACGGAAACAGCATAGCGACAACGATGAGCCGTATGACATTAAGAATGAGATAGAGTAAAATTCCCCAGCCCAGATCTGACGCGCGGATGTCGAGCTGACCGATGAGAATGTCGGCGATGATTAAGAAACCAGCCAAAATGAAGATTATAGTATTCGCAGCGTACGTCAACACTTCCCAGAAATGATGCATGGAATGTTGAATGTCACCTTTAAATTGTGTGCGACCGTTTGCGGTGATGTACGTGCCGAGAACGACAACGGCGAGCACACCGCTGCATTTGACGACGGATTCTGCCACCATGAATGAAATGTAACCTGCAAAAAGCGTAATCGTGATCTCCACCAAGTGATCGCGGTGTGAATTGCTAATCCAGTACAAGCAGCACTGGCCAAACACCATACCGATGAGTACGGATTCAAGAGGCTGCAAGATGAGCGCCAAGATTACTTCCCCAAACGTCTTGCTTTCTCCAGACGCGATGGCGAGAAACACGTTAAACACAACAATCGCGGTACCGTCGTTCACGAGCGACTCTCCTTCAATCATGTGCCCGAGGACTTTACTCGCACCGACTTCTTTCAAAATGGCAACCACCGCCACCGGATCGGTGGCGGCGAGAATAGAGCCCACCATCATGCAAAACGCCCAGCTCCAGCCGAATGGAAAAATCCGCAGCACGCACCCAGTGAGTGCCATGGATAACAACACCCCAGGCCCAGCCAATATCAAAACCTTTGGTAGAACCTTTTTCAGCGTGTGCCACTCCATCGAAAACGACGACTCGAAAATCAACGCGGGCAAGAACACCGCCAACAGTAAGTGCGGGTTGATGCCGCTCCACGCGTCCAACGACTGCTCGAGGTGCCCGAGCTCGGTGTAATAATACACCACCGCGAGCAACATCCCGATGCAGAACAACACCACGGTGTATGGAATTGACGTCCCATGCAACGCCGTGCGCGCCGCGGTCCCTGCTGCGAGAGATATAAACGTAAACCACAGCACCGCCGTATCATCCGCGTGCGCCGTCGTCGAATGCGTCGTCGAATCCGTCGACGCCTCGCTCATAAGCGCGCGTCCGACGCGCGCGACCGCGCCATCATCATCCACAAACATCTTGTCGCGCTCGAGTCGCGCGCGATGACGCCTGTGCGTCGCGTGCGCGTCTTAAAACGCGTGCGACGGCTGCGCGCGTGCAAAACGCGTACGTGACGCTTTTTCACACACGCGCCGCGCGTTTGCGTCGCGTCGCGCGCGCCGACGCGCCAACGGAGCGCGTGAACTCGGGGGTGTTGCCTTTTCGCGTGCGCGCCACCAAGGCGCGGCGACGGGCGACACGGGTGGGCGAATGCGTGTGGCGCGTGGCGTGCCGAGTCAAAGGAGGAAAAAGTGACAGCTCAAAACCTCGACGTCGGCTTCAGATGATTGTAACGCGTATTGACGTGTATAGTGATGCAGGCGAAGATGTGCGATGACACAGGCGAGTGAGGATAGAGCGTGAATGAGTTCGGTGGATATTACACGTCACCGTAAGACGACGCCGGCGGCGGTGGCCATGGACGCGAGCGCGCTTTGACATTCTGGCGGTGTTTGCGCCAGCGCCGACGCGAGCGGCTGGGATTGGGAAAACGCGGAGAGGGCGCGAATGACGTGTACGCGGACATCAGTGACGTCTGGGACTGGGTCGATGTCTTTCACGGCGCCTTGTGTGAGTTTGGAGTAGGACGCGGCGTAGCCGGCGTTGGCTTCCATTTGCTCGAGGATTGCGTCGTCGTCGTCTTCGGCGGCGGCTTCGGCGTCTTCTGGTTTTTCGCATTGAGCGATGACGCCGACGAGGAGTTTGGTCCACGCTGACGGTCGCGCGAGAATACTAGGGCACTCGGTTAAGAACTTTGTGCCAGCCACGCACGCGAGTTTGCGTTCAATCTTGCCGCTGACGTTCCCAATGTCCGCGGCGACGACGTTTTCTACAATCATGTCAAAGATACCCTGTTGTACTTTGTTCATGCTATCCATGACCGAACCCACGCCGTGCTTGACGCATAACGCGCACGTGAAGACAATCAATGACTTGCTAAACTTCGGCGTGCGGCTAGCCTGCTGACGCTGGAAGAGAATGCTCCAAATTGTCGGCAAATGATCCGCCCACGCCTCGAGAGCGAGCGATTCCACAAAGGAGTTCAAAATATAAAATCCTTGATGATCTTGCGCCTTGCTCGACACGAGCTTTTGGAACACCCCTAACACGCCCTGTAAATGACCACCACTGACAATTGCTTGCGGGTTTTTGCTCAAGTACGCCTTCAATAGGCGCACGAGCGGTGTAACGTTGGCGCGTCTGTCCCACATGAGCGGCGTCAACAACGCCGGGAAAATGGCCATGTACGCTTCTGGTAGCGATGAACCAGTCGGGTAGCTCTCAATCATTTGCGCCAGCAACTGGAACACGTACGGGGTGAACTCAACCACATCAGCAGTCAACACGTGCTGGTACGCAGGGAAGAGCAATTGCTCAAACGAGCCCATAATCGCCGCGTCGCCACCGGCGTTCTTCAACAAGGACGCCACTGATTCAAACAAATAATGTGCAAAAGTGGGGTTTCTAGGATTCTTGCACAACTCAAGCAACATCACACTCAATTGCTGCAAGCAAATCGTCGCCACTGGTTTGACATCGGCGCCGCTAAATGCGATAACACGCATGACGCACTTCATCACATACTCATTCTCCGCGCTATCTGGGACTGAAAATGCTTGGAACAAGTTTGTGTAAATCGATTGACTCAACGGTGCGATGTCGCCAGACGCGTAACGTAGCACACTGGGACCTTCTTTGACGGTGAGCAAGCGCTCGAAGCAGTTCGCCGCGTAGGAATGCACGACGTTCTCCTCAGCCGCGAGCAACGCCACAAGTGCAGGAAGCAACGGCGCGACCACACCCTTGGGAATTTGTTGACGAAACATCGTCAAAAACTTCAACGCATCAGCGCGCACGACGGGATGCGAACCGCCTTTCGGTGCGGCAATTTCCGGAGCAATGTGCTGGTTGAAAAAATCCACAATGTTGACTAAGTCGTTTGTTTCCGTCGCACCCTTGACCAAAGACTTGGACCGAATCGTCAACGCCATGACTAAATAAATTGCAGCATCCTTGGCTTTCCAGAACTTCTTAGGATCGGTTGAATACTGCTGCAGTAGCGACGCGACGTAGCCCGTGATGGCGGTCGTGACATGCTGCGGAAACTTGGCCGTAAGAGCCTTGACGAGCTCGCACGCGCCGCGGCGGCGCGTATCCGCATCGCTCCCTTCCAAATCACGTCGAATGTATTCCACGTGATTATCGCTGAATAGCTCCTCATCGTCGTCTCTAAATTGCAAGTTCGGAAGGATGATGTTCTCGCATACTTGACGAAGCGTATCGGGGGATTCAAACAACTTGTGATGGACGCTACTCGCCACCGTCGTAAGGAATTTCACTCCAGACGTCACCAAATGGTCTCTGTTGGTTGCTAAATCGGTCGCCATCAACAGCGTCCACACGTCTTGGACGAAAGTTTGCAAGTAAGGTGCAAACTCTTCTTCGTTCTTTTCGATGTAGAGATTGATGTTGTCGCACACCGCGGCTTTTAATTGATCCGCTTCGCTCGCCTTTTCCGCATCCGAACTCGCCAACCCCGCCGGAGACGCGTACGTTAAAAATTTATGAAACAGCCCCATCCAATCTGCCATAGCATCTTCGAAAACTTCGGGCAACTCTTGGCTATTCAAGCTAAAGAAGATTCTACAAATCAAACGAAGGCACTGAAGCAACGGCGCCGCCTGCGCCGCATCTGCGCCTGACGCGTCCAACGCGGCAGAAATCTCCTGCGTCAACCCGAGCAAAGGCGCGGTGAACGTATCCAACACGTACTTCAACTCTTTATACAACTCTTCCGTCTTCGTCGCGCCGCGATAGCGTTTAAAGATTGTATTCGCTGTGCGTAACACACCCGCGACGTCGTTAAAGTCCCGTCCCCCCGCCGTTCCCAACCTCGTCACCAACTCCGGCAACAGCCCGCTCCATCGTTCGGGGAAATCAGACGTGCAAATGATACTCAACGCTTCGCTCATTTGCGCGGCGACGAGTTTAGGCGCGCGTAACATCAACCCTACGATCGCCCCGCGCACCGCCGCTTTTTCGCTCTCCGGTGTCTCGCGCGGAGCCTGCGCCCCAACCTCATCCGGCTCCACCGGCGCCCAGTGCTTCTTCACCACATTCTTAAACGCCACCGCCGCGCACTGTCGCGTCATCCCGTCCGCGGCATCCTGCGCGGCGAGCTGGAGAAGTTGCAGGGAAAAGTTGTCCGTCGCCGATCTCGCCGCGAGAAACTGCTCTGCTGACGAGCGCGCGGTCGCATCCGCGCTCAGCGTCGCCTGCAACGCAGCGACGAGTTGTGTTTGATCGCCACTCATCGCGCGCGAGGACGTGTGCGCGCGTCGGCGCGATCACGCGCGTTGGATTATGTCGTGAGGCTGCGAAAAAGCTTCTACAAAAGAAATGAAATGAATTGCAACGCGTTGTTTAAATCGGACATGTAAATGTATGTTCTCAACCATGCGCTCACGAGGGACCCATGGAAATCGGCACGCCGTTCCCGCTCGCACCCGGGCCAAACTTTTCCTTGACGTCGTTGAGCGTCGGTACGTCTTTATAGTTGCCTAAAAATCTGTTGCGCAGTTCTCGAAACATGGCGTCGGCGCGGTTGCTGCTCGTTGCGATGCCATCCTTTGTGCGCGAGACGCCGCTGAGCAAATCATTCATGGTGACGAGTTGGCGGTTGTCGCGCACGCTCAAGAGCGCGGCTTCGTTGCAGACGTTGGCGAGCTCGGCACCGGTGAACCCGGGCGTGGCGCGCGAGACGACGTCGCAGACAACGTCTACGTCATCCTCTAAATCGATCCCTCGCAAGTGCACGGAGAGGATTTGCGCGCGTCCTTGTTGACCAGGCGGGCCGACGAATACGCGGCGCGTGAGGCGACCGGGGCGTAACAGCGCTGGGTCGAGCGCGTCCGGGCGGTTCGTCGCGGCCAAAATCAAAATGCCGCTATCCTTGGCAAAGCCATCCATTTCGACCAAGAGCTGGTTCAACGTCTGGTCTCGTTCCTCGTTTAACCCAGCGCCACGTCGAGAGCCGACGGCATCGAGCTCGTCGATGAATATAATCGCTGGTCGAGATTTCCGCGCCTCAGCGAAGAGTTCCCGAACGCGCGCGGCGCCTCGACCGACGAAGAGCTCGACAAATTCCGAAGCGGCGACGGGGAAAAACGCGACGTTGGATTCGCCGGCGACGGCGCGAGCCAACAAAGTTTTCCCAGTACCGGGCGGTCCGACGAGCAAGCACCCGGTGGGGAGACGTCCTCGGACGTTTTTGTACTGGTCGGCGTTCTTCATGATTTGAACGAGCTCGTATAATTCAGCCTTGGCATCCTCGACGCCGGCGACGTCGGCAAAGGTAACCTTGTTCACGTCATCCTTTGGCGCAGCCTTTTTACGCTTCTTCCCACCCCCGCTCTGTCTGTTAATCGCATTTCGCATGATAATCATCAAAGGGATGATAGGTAACCACATCGCGAGCACGGTGAACATCCCTTTCGACGCTAATCTCGACACCGCCGCCGGGACGGCGCCGAATTCAACCCCGGCGTTTTCAAGCTTCTTCATCAACTCCATATCCGCCATTAATCGCTTCGTCTGATACGTCTTCACCTCTGTCGTCGCCACCGCCGCGCCACCCTTGCCTTGCGCTTGCGGTTTCAAATCGTACAACAACCTCGTCGAGCCTTCTTCGAATCGCACGCTCGCGATTTTCCCGGCGCGTAAATCCTTTAAAAACGCGCTGTACATCGTCGTCGGCGGCGTCGGCGCTTTAACCTTTCTCGCCATCGACCCGCGATAGGTCAAAATCCCAGACGTGATCAAAAACACCGAAAACACCACGCGACCAAACGCATTGGACGTCACGGCGGAGAGAAACCTGAATGCGCTTCCGAATACCACGTACGCCGTCACCGCCAGCGCCCGACGAAACACGACGCCGAGTAAAATCATACGCGTGATGATGAATCGCCACAGCGAAAACGGCTTACGCGGCACCGGCGCGTCGAACGCATCGTCATCGGTATTCCTAACTCCCGCGCGCGTCGTCTCACCGTTCGCAGGCGCCGGCTCGGGCGCAGGCGTCGGCGGTTTCCGGCTCGCGCTATCCGTCTCAGCCGCGCGCGCGTCGCTTTCGCGTATCGCCGTCGTCACCACGCACCGGCGATGGGCGGCGTCGCGCATCGCCGACGCCGCGCGTTCTCGCGCGCGCGTCGCGTCCGCACCGCGCGCGGCGTCCGCCATCGCGCGCGACGGCGTCGCGAAGCGCGCGCCGCCTGACGACGTCACCATCATCGGTCCACGCCGATGCGCGCGCGCCGCGCACGCGCGCGCCGCCGCCGCCGCCGCGCGCGCCGCGGGGCGACGCGGGGGCATCGCCGTCGTCATTTGCGCGTCCGTGCGCGTCGAGGCGCGCATCGCTCGCGCGGTCGCGGACGTGCGCTCGTCGGCGCGGCGGTGTGTGAGGCGTTGCGACGTGCGGCGCACGGCGACATTGCGACGCGCGACGCGCGCGTGAACCGCACTCGCGCGCGCATTCGCGAGGACAAAGGGAGTGGTGCGATTGACCGAGACGCTCGAGCGCGATTTGAAGGGCGCGCGCGCGAGCGAGAGCAAAAGCGAGCGACGATGGCGATGGCGATGGCGGCTGGAGACGGCGCGTCGTCTGTGCGCGCGCGCACGGACGGCGAGGACGGGCGCGAATGCGTCGCGGACACGCTCGCGCGCGTTCGTCGCGATATGGTAGGCTACGCGTCGACGTGTACGGGCGCGTTCGGGACGAAGACGCTCGTGTACGCGGATTGGACGGCGAGCGGTCGAGCGTCTCGGTCGGTCGAGCGCGCGATACGCGAGCGCGTATTGCCGACGTATGCGAATACGCACACCACGACATCGACGACTGGTGCGCAGTCGACGTGTTTTCGACAGGAGGCGCGTCAGGTGATTGCGCAGTGCGTGAACGCGAGGGTGGGATACAGCGATAAACACGCCGACGTGGTGACGTTTGCCGGAAGCGGAAGCACGAGCGCGATTGATCGATTATGTCGCGCGCTGGGGGCGCATGTGCCGTTACCAGAACATGCTCCTGTAGAGGCTCGGCCGGTGGTGTTCGTCGGGCCGCACGAGCATCATAGTAACATATTGCCGTGGCGAGAGAGCTGCGCCGTCGTGGTTGAAATTCCAGAGGACGCGACGACTGGCATGGTTGATGTCATCGCGTTACGCGCGGCGCTAAAGGCGTATTCGTCCCACGCGACGTTAATAGGTAGTTTTAGTGCGGCGAGCAACGTCACGGGCGTCCGGGCGGATGTCGATTTGATCACGGAGACGTTGCATCGAGGCGGGGCGTTGGCGTTTTGGGATTACGCGGCGGCGGCGCCGTACGTCGGCATCGACATGAATCCCGTCGTATTCGACGCAGACACGGGCGAGTTAAATCCTTTCGTGTACAAAGATGCGGTATTTATTTCCCCGCATAAACTTCCTGGTGGACCGGGTACGCCTGGGATTTTAGTTGCCAAGCGCGCGTTGTTCACGAATGAGGTTCCGAGCGAACCAGGCGGAGGTACGGTGTTTTACGTCACGAGCGATGACCATCGATATTTAAGCAATCGCGTCGAGCGCGAAGAAGGCGGCACGCAAGATATCATTGGTAGCGTGCGCGCTGGGTTGGCGTTTCAGGTAAAGGCGGCGGTGGGAACGTCTGTGATTGAAGCCGCCGAAGACGCGTTGCAACGTCGCATGTTTGCCTCGCTTTCGACGAATGAAAACATTTGCTTACTCGGTCCCGAAGCGAGCGAGTACACCAAGCGTTTGCCCATTGTATCATTCTTAGCGCGCGCACCGGCGACTGCTATACGCGACGGGACGATGAAGAGCCGTTTTTTGCACTATTCGTTTACGTGCGCCGTGCTCAACGACGTCTTTGGCATCCAAGCGCGTGGCGGATGCGCGTGCGCCGGACCTTACGCGCACAGACTTCTCGGGTTATCACCCGAGGACGCAGCAGCCATTGAAGCACATTTATTAGATAAGGCTGAAGTTCTTCGTCCTGGGTTTGCGCGAGTGAGCTTGCCGTATTTTGCATCTGATGCTGAAATTGATTACACGCTCGCCGCGGTGCACGCCGTGGCAACGCACGGGTGGCGATTACTTCCAGTCTACCGCATGGATGCGAAGACTGGCGAGTGGCGTCACGTCGCGCGTGCGCGCAGTTTTCCCGAACGCAAGTGGCTTGCGCATATGAAGTTCCCATTGGCGGATGACGACGAGGAGGCGAACGCGACGATTCCATCAGAGGACGACATCGCCGCCGCGTTACGCGAGCAAATGCGCATCGGATTGCGCATCTTGGAAACGTGCGGACAATATCGCGACGGCGAGCAAGAAGTACGCACGAAAAACGGACAGTTGCGCATGCCAAACACGGGCGGGAATGCATCGGATGAACGCATGATGCTCGCGGGCGGGCGAGACGACGACGAATCCCGACTAAGCTACGTCGGCGACGACGACGTCGACGTGGCGCGCGATGCCGCGACGAGCGTCGAGCGCGGCGATGCGTTGCGGTGGTTTATGTTTCCCTCTGAAGCTATTTCACTTTTGCAGACCGCGCTGCCTGAAGCGTCAGTGAATGGCATTTTGCCCTTGACGTTTGTTCCGCCCTCGGGCGCCATCGCGGGAGCGTTGAAACCGCCGAATATGTGCGGCGCGAGAGAGTCTCAACCAAACGCACACGGGCAAAAGTATCGCACAGAGAGTCGCAAACACCCGTTGCGCGTAAATGAACAGTTTGGCAATATCCGAAGTGGTTACATTCAGCAGCGCGCCGCACCGCTGTGTACCGGCGACGCCAAGGTTGCGCAGAAAAAGCCGAATGGAATCAGCGAAGCGAAAGACGCGACGCGCATTCAACCATCTGTATCTGTGCGAGAAGTACAGCTTGAAGTGCCTGATGATGATGAACAAAGTAGTGTCGAGATATCCGAAGCCGTCGTCGCCACAGCGTCGTCGCCGACGAAAAAGGACAACAACAAAACAAATAAGAACAAGTTTTTCAAGCCGTCCCAAAAGCTTTTGCGGCACGTGAACGCGGCGGTGTGCGACTTTGATATGATTGAACCCGGCGACCGGATCTTGCTCGGTCTCTCGGGAGGCAAAGACTCGCTCGCGATGTTACACATCATGCTCACGCTGCAGTCGCGATGCCCACCCGAGAATCGATTTACGTTGGCGTGCGCCACCGTAGATCCTGGAACAGAGGCGTTTAATCCTCGTCCGCTCATACCGTACGTGGAATCCCTCGGAGTGGAGTATCACTATTTAGACGAGAACATCATGGCCATGGCGAACGAGCATATGACTGGCGATAGTATCTGCGCATTTTGTGCGCGTATGAAACGCGGTGCATTGTACACGTGTTGTCGCACGCATGGGTACAACAAACTCATTCTCGCGCAACATTTAGACGACTGCGTGGAGAGCTTCTTGATGAGCACGATGTACAATGGTACGATGCGCACGATGAAGGCGTCATATTTGATTGATGAAGGCGATGTGACTGTGATTAGACCAGCAATTTACTTGCGCGAAAAGATGCTCCGTGACTTTTCCTACGAAGCTGGCTTGCCCGTCATCAACGAGAATTGCCCGGCGTGTTTCGAAGCGCCGAAGGAACGTAACCACATTAAAAAACTCCTCGCGCGCGAAGAGGGTGTGTTCCCGACGCTGTACTCAAGCATGCGAAACGCTTTGCGTCCGTTGTTCGACCCAGCAGCGATGGATATTTTGAAGATGATTGGTGAAACGATTGACTCGCGAAATAAGTGGAGAGGCCGCGCCAAGGAACAGCGCGCGGCGTCCATCGCTTCGGGAAAGTGCGCGCCGAAACGCATCGACAACGTAGAACAAGTCATCACCGACGTGAAAATAACGGACGGACGGACCGTAAGTCTCGCTGAAGCCACCGAGGCGCAGCTTCTCGTTGAGCTGACGGCGCGACGGCGAGAACGGTTGCGTCGCGTTGGCGGCAAGGTGGTCGACTCCGAACTCAACGAGGATCTCACGGAGAAACAACTGTACTGCACGGCTGAAGGATGTCAAAGAAAATGAATGTAATCAACGGTGAATGTGTATAATATCAATTGTGGCTTCTTCTAAACTAATAAATCGTCCTCGAACACAGTGAGTTCTTCGTATCCTTGCGATAAGTCAATTTCCACCAGTTCGGACGCGAAGGCGTCCACTTTCATAGCTTTTGCGGGGCGTTCCGCTTCGAGTGGCGTTTTCGAGCACTCACCGCGTTCTTTCCGAATTTGTTCAGTCTTCTCGCACGCCTTTTCGAGCGGGATGTACGAAAACTTTGTCGCGCACGCTTCTGCGCCTGGCAAGGATTCTATCAATAGGCGGATGTTGGGAAGCGAATACCCAAAGAACTCTGGACCGGATATGGCTGTCTTTTTCGCCACCTCGCCATTGGCTTCGCGCACGGATTTGACACGTTTCAACACCTCGGCCCACGCGGCGGTGGCGCTTTTCGCAACGATCGGTTCGCAACCTTCCTCAGCCGTGAGCGTAAATTGCGGTTCGCCGCTCGAGCTCACAGAGATCTCTTGCTCCCATTTTGTGCGATCATTGAGATTATCCAAGCGAGGATACATGCGCGTCGTCTTGAATCCCACGGGCAATATGTAGTTTTCTGACACAAAGTGCTTATTCAAACGCACTTCGCCGAGCGATTCAATGGTGACGCCACCCATGGGACCGATGGGTGTGACAAACGCGCCGCTTGCGTCGCGCTTGAGCTCCTTGATGAATTCCTGCGCCTTGTGAAACTTCTCAATCGTCGTACCGCCGCCGGTACGAGGCGCACCTTTCACTTTAGGAGCCTTGGGAACTTTGACTTTGACTTTCTTTTCTCGTGGCGGTCGTTCAATCTTCGGTGGCGGCTCGTACGATTTGCCTCCGAGTACGCTAAACACGCGCTTGACGCGATTGCTCAAATGCCGACCGTGAATCCATTCGACCGGTGCCTCTTCCGCCACTGTTTTGTGTTGCAGTTCGTCTTGTGCTTTAGACAACGGGCTGTCCGGCCGCTTAGCATCCTTCTTTGAGGGTTCAGGTGCAGCCAAGCCTGCGAAAGTTGCCGCGAACGGTAGTTCGATGTCGTCGCGAATCTCTGCGTACTTTCCATACCCGTGCTTCAGAGTGCCGACGACGAGCGCGCGGTCGTGCTCTTCGGTCCACCAGTCTGACAAAGGATCGGCGTGGAGTTCGGGAATCGGCATACTCGTGAGCGCGTTTGCGGCGCCACCGGCTCGAGCGACCGCGTCGATGCCACCTTGTAAGAGCTCAAGCCGCGCCAAATCATCGTTTGCGCGCCCGCGCACAAAGTTTTCAAATCCCTGTTCAGCCATGATGAATGCTAAGAAGTCGCGACCTTGATCCTCTGGTAAGGACGTTTCATCTTCGTCCGCGGGCACCGTGAGCGCTGCGATGAAATTCGGAAATAATTCAGTGTGCGCCGATTTTAGCGCCTCCTCGACGTACATGCGGCAGAAGAGCTTGATGTGCGCAATGGTCTTATTGTCCTTGACCTGCGAGCGCTCCATGATAGACTCCCAGTTCCCCCAACCAAATAACGTGAGCGCGGCAACAATACGTTTGCGTTCGCCCCACGACCAGTCGAATGTGGTTTTAGAGTTCTGCTTTTCAAGCGCCAAGCGCTCTGCGGCTTGCATTTTTGCCATGAGCTCCACAGCTTCAACGCGACGTTCTTCTTCCGCAGCAGCAACTTCAGGCATGAGCTTCTGCCAGAAATCCGGGTCATCGAGCGCAACGCCGTCTGCTGAACCACCTTCTTCAACGAATGTCGCCGTAGCAAATGTGCTCGGTCCAGACGCGGCGCTTTCCGAGTTTTTCTCCGCGCTTTCAATGAGCTTTTGTTCAGAACGCGCGAGAATATCGGTGATGCTATCCGCATTCCATTGCTTTGCCCGCCCGTCGTCATCGGTAAATAATCCGTACGCACCATGTTTGAGCAAGTCTTCGATTTCCTTTCGCGATGCCGCGGATGACTTTTCCTCCTTTTCAGCGGCGTTACCAAAGATGGCTTGTTCGAGCCCGAGTTTCATGGATGCGCGAGTGAACATTTCTTTCTCGTACGTTGCACGCATAACGAGGCGATAGACTTGTACCGTGCGCGTTTGGCCGATGCGATGCGCGCGCGCCAACGCCTGGGCGTCGTTTTGTGGATTCCAATCGCTATCAAACATGATGACTGTGTCTGCTTCCACGAGATTGATGCCCTGGCCACCCGCCCGAGTGGATAAAAGGAACAAGAAGATTTCCGAATCCTTTTTGCAGTACTGATCGATGGCTTCTTGACGCGCTTTACCAGTGATGCTTCCATCTAGTCGCACATACGTATGTCCACGCGCGCGGCAATAGTCTTCGAGCACGTCCAGCACTCGCGTCATTTGGCTGAAAATCAACCCGCGATGACCGCCCTCCTTGAGGTGCGGTAAGAGCTTATCCAAGAGCTGCAACTTTCCGGCACTCGAGACTAACGTAGCGGCGTTGGCACCTTCCGGCGCAATGGCTGCTTCGACGCCATCGAGCAAGAATGGATGCTGGCAGCACTTGCGCACCTCCATCATGACGTTGGCAAAGTTACCAAAGTTTTCCTTTGAGTCGCATCCTTGGCGCAAGAAACTGAAATTGCGCTCGAATAACGCGCGATAGCACTTCTTTTGTAACGGCGCGAGCTCGCACTCAACAAGAGTCTCACTTCGCGGTGGTAGTTTTTGCTCAACGTCTTGCTTCAAGCGACGTAAAATGTACGGGCCGAGCACTTTTTGCAAACGCTCAACTTGCGCCGCCTTGGCCATGCCTCCGAACGCGGCTTCAAAATCTTCCGAGTTTGAAAAGTGTTTAGCGTCGACAAAGTTCAACAAGGACCAAAGTTCGGTGGTATTATTTTGCAACGGCGTGCCAGTTAAAAGACAGACACGCTCGACCGATAAAGATCCCAAATCATTTCCGAGCTTGCCGCCGACGCGCTTTAATCGGTGCGCTTCGTCGACGACAATCGTGCTCCATTTAACTTTGGCGAACGACGACCGGTCGGCGGTGATGGTTTCATATGTAGTGAGTACGACATTGGCCTTCATCCCACGTGGCGCCGATGGATCTTCGCTCTGCGGGAAATACCAGTCGTGCTCTCGCGCAAAGTCGCGACCAGCTTGCTTGCCGACGTGCGGAACTAAATATGCCTCAGGAATCCAACGCTTAGCTTCACGTTCCCAGTTCACAATAGTAGATAACGGGACGACAATCAGAACAGGTAATCCAGGGCGCACGCGCAAGCAATGATTGATCAACGCGAGCGCTTGTGCCGTTTTACCCAATCCCATTTCGTCGCCCAAGATGCATCCGCGGCCGGCTTTGAAATTAAACGCCATCCACTTCACACCTTCGACTTGATACGAGCGCAGCGCATCAGACGAACCGTACTTGTCCAGCGTAGGCTCTTCAGCGTACGTTGACCACGCCTTGACGACGTCCTCCTCGGTTTCGCCGTCGATCTCCGCTTGTCGCGCAGTCGCCGATGACGCTTTAGAGTGCACGCGCTCAAATTCATCCATAGCTGCGGCACCACCTTTCGCCACGTTGCGCACATACTCTGCGTTCTCCCACGTCGTTTCGTCGTAGCTCATGTTCATCCACTTCACGCACACCAGAGTCTGCTCGAGCTCTTCAAACTTCGCAAATACTCGACTGACGACTAAATAATCTGGCTTGACATCCACGCGAGGTCCGTCGGCTTTGGGGAACTTTTCAAAGTACCGCCCAACGCGCATCTTTCCGTGCATACCAGTCGCGACGTCGTTTTCTATCGCACTCGTGCGAACCCACGTGCAGTGCGCGTACGACACAGCGCGCCATTTAATCAACACTTCCGCGTCGTCGACGTCGCTCTCGCCCACGCGTTCCACCGAGCGCCAACCGACAATCATCTCCACGTCACCCAAACGTACACTTTCGCTCGGCTCAAGTGCCCATTGCTCGGAGCCCCATTCATACGATTTAGCACCCTTACGCGAGCGCACGAATTCCCCAGACGAATCCATCGACCCGTCCTCCGCGCTCGCGCTCGCGCTCGCGTCGTCCAGCACCTCGGTCCAAAACTCGCGCTCACCGCGCTCATCCTTCGCACGCTTCGCCCCAATCTTCGACGGCTTTAACTCCAACAAATCCGCCGCCGCCAAAT
>JACLAB010011148.1_pt1 | contig 33654 bp, 32 predicted proteins | sample 8027921 | NCBI WGS metagenome assembly JACLAB01 (sample SAMN15725117, study PRJNA655200) | protist metagenome | isolation source: fluorescence activated cell sorting (FACS) single amplified genomes of... | place: USA: West Boothbay Harbor, Gulf of Maine | collected 2000-07-19 | reverse complement strand
ATTTGTAGATTTATATGCATCAGCAAGCCTAGGGTCTGCATTTCTTACCGCTTGTACTCGTGGAGAGTCAGTGATAATGGCATTTTCAGCCATGGCAATCTGTGTCTTAACTCTTGGAGCAAGAGCTTCAGCCAATGCTTCTTCATCAGCTAGTTCTGCAGCAGTCAGTGGTTTTGAAAATCCAGCGGTACCATATGCATGAGCTGTAGTACTTTTGTCTGGATTTTTAGGAATCGTTTGTCTTTCTAATCCACTTGCATTGTTATCTGATTTGTGTGCATAATTTGAGAATGATAAATCTCCTCGTACATTTCCAGATGGACCTGTACTTTGAGCAAACTCCATGCCAAACATATCTTCTAAACGTCTGACAGCCCCCCTAATTACGCTAGGATCGGATCTTAATGAGCCACCTGTGCGTTGCTGCACTAAATGGTGAATAGTGTCGTCAGATAATAACTGATAAGCTTTCATCGTATCCTCTTCCATTTTGCGTATTGCTTTTTGAAGAGGAGCATGATCATAGCCATGTTTTGCTAAAGAGTTGTCAATTACATCTCCGTAGCTTTGGATATTCCAATCAATATTGCTTAGTGCTTTTCTTACTCGTTTAAGTTCAGAAGATGTCTTCCCAGTAGCTTTTTGTACTTTTATTAGCTCGTCTTCAGCATTTAAAAGTAATTCGTGGGCAATGTCGTGTAATTTATTTAATTCTGGTCCATGACTAGACATAAAAAAAGCCCCTTTCGGGGCGTGTAATTAATTAGTTATTCAGTAGCCTTTCTTGACTGGCTTTTTCTTTTTCTTCTTAGGGTGTGTATGTGAAGCGATCTTTAGTCCGTGTCCTGGCTTATGCATTTAATTAATATGGGATAGTATTAGTCCTTCTCTTAAAAGGTTTTGTCCGAATTGCTCTCTCATCCAAGAGCGCCAATGTTGACTTCCTTTGTCCTGATTGCACTTGGTACACGCTGGTACAACATTCGATGAAATGTCTTCTCCTCCCTTGCTACGAGGGTGAACGTGATCCAAAGTGAGTTGATGTAGTTCATAAGTTTCTCCGCAATAAACACATGTACAGTCAAAATGTTCTTTGATGCTGCGCCTCCAAAGGCGCTTAGCTTCAGAGGATGTCATGGTTATTAGGTTGTAAAGGTAATGTTCAGGAGTTGGAAGTAGAGGGGTCATGTGTTACGTATTTTTAATCGGCTTTTACGGTTCTTAGAAGGTTTTTGCAGCGTTACATCGCTAGCTTTCTTTCCTCCTTCTTTACCGGGTTTATGTGCGACATCTTTGCCGTCACCATTCCCGTAAGTACCTTTAGCTCGATTAGCTGCATTAGCTGCAGTACGTATCTTCAACCCTTTCTTTGTCTTGTTGTATTTAGCCTGTTGCTTAAGTCGTTTAGCTTTAGCCGTAGGGTTTGAGTTGTAATAACTAGCTGTGCTTCCTGCCATAAAGTCTGCTCTGTACAAGTTCTGGATCAATGGTCGGCATAATGCCTGCAAGCTTTGAAAGAGGATTACCTTCTACTGCAACACCACTGATGTCATTTTTGGCTAACCAATCACAGGCTGCTTTTAAGTCTTGAGTAGAAGCTTCGCCGGACTTCACACGGTTTAGAAACTCTGTAGTTACTAGGTTGTGTAGTTCGTTAAACTGCTCTTCACTTGCTTTCTTCACTTACCACCTTCTTTGTTTTCTTAGCTTTAGGTTTTGGCTTTGCATCAGCTTGAATCTCAAGTCTTACATAGTCTTCAACTGATTGATGACGCAAAGCTTTCTCTGCTTGCTCAATAGTTTCAAACTCTTGCAGTACTTTGCTGCGTGTTACGTCTACTAATTTGTAAGTCATTGATTCCTCAATACGATTTGATCTAATTTATTTTCGATGCGTATCATGTGATCTTCCATGCGTTGCACCATTACTGATAAGTCAGCTTTGGATACATAGTCTTGAGCTACGCTTAATTCAATAGCATCTATTCGTCTATCTAGACCGCTGATACGGTCATGTACATTATTTATTCGGTTGTGTAGTCTGTTATTTAATGCTGCTCCACCGCCTATTAATGCGACAAGAGCAGTTATTGCTGCTTCCATTATTCGAGGGCAACGATTGGTACGATGTCATTACATAAAACTTCAACACGAGATCCAGGTCTAAAAGTAAATCCTGATTTCATTATTTCAGTACACTTCAATGCTCTAACTAATTCATAGTCAAGACGCATCTTAGCTTCATGTTTACGGGCGATAGCTTTACAGGTTTCTATCATGCCACCATCTAGTGGCACTGAAAAACTGATTTGTGCTCCCCAATTATTATTTTTGATGTAACTATCTGGATTCATCGGGGTTGTATCATTACCCATATAAAATGGTGACAGCTGCATAGTTGTACCGTTACAGCTGTTATTACCAGAATAGTATTGTCTTGACGGTGCTCCATTATTTTGGAATTGTACCGCCTGATTAGTTACGTTACCTGTAGCTGCTGCCACAGGATTTGATGTATTTTGTACTTTAGGATCTTCTGCGTATGCAGGTACTACTGAGAGAAGATTGATAATGAGGTAGTAGTAGAAAGCTGTTGAATACTTTCGTCTACATTGATTGACTCGACTATTCCGGCTCCCCTGTTGACCAATTCCAGTTGAAACTGTTCCCCAGAGTTTGTTAGCGAATAAGTTGTAGAGGGATCGACAATATCCCCACTTGGTGTTACGTTTGTTCCTGACCATGATGAATAATCCCCACCATAGATCTCAGTCGCAATTGTTCGATCAATATCAATGGTGGTAGTAGTAGTAGATTGCATTGACCCCTGTGTAAAGTTAGGGGTGACACTTTGAGCTGCTGCTGGACTAGCCAACATTAAAAGTAATAGTAAGCGTTTCATTCGTCTTTCTTTTTAGAATCAGATGATTTATTGTTAGACTTATTGTTTGATGTAGTTAAACCAAATGTAGCGAGTGCTCCTGTAAATATAGAAGCAGGGAAAGTTATGTCTCCACCAACGCTTTTTTTAAACATAGGTAATTCTACATAGTTTAGAGTAATAATAAAACCACTCCAAACTACAACACCTAGACGTACAAATGTACCTAGGATCTGAAGTTCGTCTTCTGTGTTTTCTTTTACTTTAGCTAAGAAGTTTTTGGGTTTTCCTCCGGCTTCTTCTTCTTTAATTTGCTCCATGCTGTTTTAATAATAGGTTTAAAAAGTGTAACTAGATATTTAAACAAAGATTGACCTATTAATGTGGCACCTACTGAAATAAATGCAGTAGTTGCTGCAGTAGTCATGATCGTTGTTGTAGGCATTGGGACTTCAATGTCCGTAAATGGCACTTCTATGATCTGTGCTTCTGGTGGAACATAAGGTTGAGTTGGTGTAACAATAGGATCTGTATCCTTTGGTTCTTCATCATTATCATCACTGTTAATTCCTTCTATACCAGGCGGTGCCCTAAGCGTGTTAGGGGGCACTACAAGCGGTTTGTAGGTGGGTATATCCGCTTTCGGGGCATCTAGTATAGGACCGGGTAATTCCGGCGCTTCAGGCAGCTCTGGGTAGGGGAAGACAGGTATCTCTTCCCATTCCATTATTTAGTTGGAAATAATCCTGCAGTAACAAAAGCAACTACTTTGTCATCGATATCATTATCAGTTGACTTAGCATATGCTTTTAAAAGATCAAGAATAAGGAATTTAACCTTTTCTGACTTCATGAATGAAAATAAAATTGGACGGATAAGAGTAATCATAATTAAGACCAAGGAAGACCAGATGCTTTAGTAGGAGCTGCTTGCTCATCAAGTTGTGTTTGAAGTGCTGCTTCAATTTCAGTTACTTTTTCTTCAGTAAGAAGATCCTTTACCCAACCAACAACTGTCTCTTCAGTGAGATCAGCAAATGGTACTAGAGTGTCAGGACGTTCAAAACCAATAGAACCGTAGGCACCTGAGCTATAAGTTTCATCAGTAGCATTAATAGTGTAATGCGCTGTAAATACATAACCGTCAGCAGTTTCGCGGTCAAGTGAAGCAATGTTCCAAGTAGTAGTTGTAGCCATGTTTATTAATTAGTTAAAATAAGAGTGAATAATAAAATTGCCCCGCTATGCCATGGGGCGGGTTGCCGCTAGGCGATACCAGCATCAGATAGGCGCTGCTCTAGGGTTTCGATACGTTCCATTGCTTCTTGCAATGCCTTCACCGCTTTCATGTAAAGCACAGAATAATTAACTGATTTAGTTACGGTGCCAAGGTCAGTTCCTTCTTCGTCGAGATCAGGTGATTCGCTAACAAGACCAGGCGAAACAAGTTCTACTTCTTGGGCGACAACACCAATTTGAGTATGAGTTTGACCCTCAATAAAGTTGTAGTTACGAACTTGGAGAGCCTTCAGGTCATCCCACTGGGAGCTGGCGTCAACAATGTTTTCTTTTAATTTGATGTCGGAGATAGCACCGTAGGAGTTGTTTGTGTTTTGTACGTTGCCATTTGTTCCGACCTGGAACGTAACCGTGCCTATAGATCCAGCAGCTCCTGAATGACCGCCTTGAAAAACGTATTCTCCGGAAATAATTCCTCTATTGGTTGTAGATTGGACCACGCTTTTAATGGTATGTCCTGTATCACCGAAGAAGCAGGATGTCCGGCGATTGCTTATTCTTAACGCCTCGGTAGGGCTCGACGCACCATCGGCGGTAGTGGAGAACACTAGGCGGCTCGGTTTATCTCCGGAAGCATGATCACCATCTGCTTGGGCAAGTATTCGGGCGCACTGCTCATAACTTCCTCCATCGTTACCAACGAAACTGATAACGCCGATTGCATTGCCATCAACAACTGAACTATCATTTCTGCCTAAAACAATAGAACCACCAGTGTCTAGAGGAACAACCTGCAGAATGTCTCCGGCACCTGTGGCAGCAGCACTAGACGTGCCCACCAAGAGCCTGCCCGAGCTGTCGATTAACACTGCGTCAGCAGCGTTAGTCATAAATTTCATTGAATTACTTGAATGGCTATATTGAACTACACCTCGTGCATTGGCAGCGGCTCCAGTACCATCCGCAAACGCAATAGTTCCCGCCGAAGAGGTAGGAGTAGCAATTGTTATACCAGTGCTAGCCGCCGAGTCAGCGATTACAAGCTGATGTGCGTTTGCAAGGTAATCACCTGGAGATGTCGTTCCAATCCCAACATTGCCCGAGCTGTCGATTCGGACTTTTTCGCTACCTGCAATCTCCCAAGAATGACGGCCAGAAGAAGTTGCAGCGTTATAAATTACTTGATCAGTAGCAGCACGAATAAAATTACTGTTATTACTACCAATAGAGCCAGAGGATCCGATAGTTAAACGAACATCAGCGTCGGTTCTAAATGCAGCAGAACCACCAACTTCTAGTTTTGCACCAGGGCCTGTAGTGCCAATCCCTACGTTGCCCGCGCTGTCGATTCGCATCCGCTCGGTGTTAGCAGAATAAAGAGCAAAGTCCTGTCCAGAAGTAATGCTTCCCGCATAACAAACCGTCCCGGTGCTTCCAAGCTCTGCTGCTCTTGTTCCATCTGCAAAACGGATACTTCCTGCACCACTTGTTACAACGTGCAGTTTTGCGCCGGGGCTCGTAGTGCCAATCCCAACCCTGCCCGAGCTGTCGATGCGCATCTTTTCACTGCCGCCAATACTAAATTGATGACGAGTACCATTGACATTCATGTCAAATCCACCACCATCGCCAAACTGAACGTTTCCGTTTACGTCTAACTTTGTATCAGGCGATGTCGTTCCAATCCCAACCCTGCCCGAGCTGTCGATGCGAAAGGATTCAAGATTGCTTTGACGTTTGAAAACAAGATCCGTTCCGGCACTTGCGTTACGAATCGCCGTAATTTCAGCTTTGGCAGCACCTAAAGACGATGTTGAATTAACAAAACGAAGTGTTGCACTACTATTAGTACCCCCTGCATTACGCAAAGAAATCAACGCGGCATCTGATCCGTCAGCGGCAGCAACAACCTCAAGGTTTGTGGCAGGGCTTGTAGTGCCAATCCCTACGTTGCCCGAGCTGTCGATTCGGGCGCGTTCGGTGTTATTTGTAGATATAGTTAGTGGTTTATTTTCTTTGACGTTAATAACGCCTTGTTCCGAGTTGTCGATTCCGACGACCATCCCATCAGAGGCGGTAGCGCCAGTGGTTGTATTTGTAAACTGAATTAGGGATGAGTCGCTGTCATCTTGATTGCAGTGGATGTTGCTCTGCGGAGAACTTGTTCTAATGCCAAGATTGGATGTGCCGTAAATAGTGCCAACGACTTCTAGTTTTGCGCCGGGGCTCGTAGTGCCAATCCCCACCGCTCCAGTTTCAGTAATCTTTAGCCTTGCTTGAGCTGATCCATCAGTGCCAGCTTTTGTATACAAAGTAAGGCCACCTGCTTCTGTCCCTGCGGTTGCATTTACTTGGTCGGACTTAATTGCAGCAATTTCTGTGCTTGTAGATGCTGTATTGTTTTGTTGAAAAGAAATACGCGCCCCAGCAGCACCACCAATCGAAGATTTTTGTAAAACAATTCCTTCATTGTCACTGGAAGTAGATAAATGTAAGAGCTTGATAGGCGCAGAAGTCCCTATGCCAACTCGTCCCGAGCTGTCGATTCGTAGGCGCTCTTGCAAAGCAATAGCAGCGTTAGCACTAGATGATGCTGCTGTATTTATAAATCGAATAGATCCATCTTGATTTGTTAAATCAATTCGAGTGCTGAATCCTGCTTTCGTTGCCTTGTCACCACTTGAATAATAAGTATTATTAGAAATAATTAGTTGATTGTCATTGCCATCCAGTCCTCCATAACTATTCAATTGGATTGGGATAAACGGTGCTGTTGTTCCAATCCCAACCCTGCCCGAGCTGTCGATTCGTAATCTTTCAACGTTTGCAGTTTCGACAGTAAATGTATCTGCTGCAGGGAAACGAATTGACGTATTAGTATCGCCGCTATGAATAATCTTGTCTGGAATAGTTAGATTGCCAGTAAACGTAGGAGCATTGATAGTTGCATATCGTGACTCACTATCATTTGCAAAATAGTTCATAAACACCCACGAAGATGCTGAACTATCATAACGTACACGTACTGTTAATCCACTTGCACCTGTAAATCCGCTAGGTAATCCAGATAGTGGGCTAAATGATTCAATTCCTGTACTATTACCAATCTCAATGTAATCATTATTTGAAGGACTACCAGGAATACCAGCTACGTTTGCAACCAACGAAAACAATACAGCATTTGCTACAGTTGCACTTGCTGCATTAGCTGTAACGACTGCAGCACTAGCATTTGTTGATGCCGTTGTAGCTGTAGAACTGGCAGCATTAGCCGTAGTTACAGCACTACTAGCATTAGTTGATGCAGTATTAGCCGTAGAAACAGCACTCGTTGCATCTGTCTGAGCATTGGTTGAAGCTGTGGTAGCTGCATTAGCAGTTGTAACAGCACCGTTAGCTGTAGTAATAGCCGTTGCAGCATCAGTTGCAGCTGAGTTTGCTGTAGTTACAGCAGCACTGGCATTAGTTGATGCCGTGTTAGCCGTTGTAACTGCATTACTTGCATTGGTAGATGCTGTAGTTGCTGTAGCACTGGCTGTGTTAGCTGTAGTTACTGCAGCACTAGCGTTTGTATCAGCTGTGTTAGCCGTAGCAGTAGCTGCATTAGCTGTCGTTACTGCACTGTTTGCTGTCGTTACTGCACTATCAGCTGTTGTCTTAGCTGTGTCTGCAGTTGTGTTAGCTGTTACTACTTCGTTATCAGTCTCTTGTGTAGCAAAGTGAGTCTGAGTAAAGTTATTATTTAAGTCTTCAGCCTTGATAGCTGAACCAGGGAAGAATGTAGCATTGAGGTTTGTAATATCCGTATCACGATAAATACGAATAGCTTTTCCTGATGCTGGTGCTGACGTAAATGAAAGCGTTGTAGCGTTAGCAAATGTAAATGCAGTTGTAGCAACAGAATCAAGTGTTACTTTAACATCTGATTGCTTGATATATTCAAATGTAAATGAATAGTTCGTCGTCGAACCATTACCTGTGTATGTGTTTTGTGTAGTTGCCATTACGCTTTAGATGCCAAACTTGTTTTTTGTATAATCCAAATATTCTTTTGCTTCTTCCTGTTCACCTCTCTTCAGATATTCAGCCGTCCTTTCACGCACGTATTGTCTACGTCTTATATCAGTGAAGTGTTTAGATCCTGTAATTGCATCACCCATGGCTCTCCTAAGTTCAGCATCAAGTTGCAATTGCACACTTTCTGCATCCTTAGCATCCATCGGTAATCCTTTACTTTGACCTTCCTTAAAACGCTTCCTGAAACCTTTACCACCACCTTCAGTAGCTGCCATTACTCGTTGAATACCGGCTTTCCAATTACCGTCTCTACCCATTATGCTGAGGATTTCTGACTGTTCAGTTGAGCTTAATTTCTCACCTTGACCATTGGTACTTAACGTTGCAGTTGCATCATATTCAACATCAATAAGGAATTGTTTTTCAGGTGTAATTACACCACTTTCCTTCCAAGGTGTATAAGTGTTCCTTAAACGTGCCCAGATGCTATCTGGTGTATTAACTTCACCACCATCAATCCAATCATATTCTGCTGGTAGCAGACTTTTCAAACCGGGAAGTCTATTCATAATCATTGAATCAAGTTCATTGTTAATGATCTTTAATTCAGGATCTAACAGCCTTGCAATTTCAGCCATTTGACTAGAACCACGTACTGATGATGCAGTAAGGAATCCTGAACCCCAACGATTAATTGCACCTACATCACCACGTAAGACATCAAAGAATGGTTCTAAACCAGCCATGTACGTCCTATCTTTAAATGATGCACCGAATGCAAATGCAGTCTTCTTAAGTAATTCACCAACATCATCCGGTGCTAGTACATCAAAGTTATCTCCGATGGTTGCAATCAAACTAAGGTAAGTAGTAATCGGTCCTAATCCTTCAAAGCTATACCATTTGTCGTCAAAACCACGCATCGAATTTCTTTGCCAATCAGACCGGTCCCTAGTTTTTTGTACCTGCCTATTGTAATGACCTGCTCCATGAAGCCTGTCATCCATAAACAAAGCAACAGCACTGCCTGTCATCAATGCCCCTAAGGCTTTTCTTCCAAGCATGTCCGCTCTTAGTTCATTGTATTTACCTTTTACTTCCAGCGGATCACTGACATCAACACCTCTTTGAGTAAGTATTTCCATTGCTTTATCTGTCTCAATGTCATCAAATGAATGTTTAAATACATTCACATCTTTCATGAACATACCGAGGATAGGTGATGCTGGATTGTATGAGGCTGTATACTTAAGTTCATTAAGTGGTGTTTTAGTAAATAACAGGAATGGTTTCAGTACAGGCATCCGTCTGATAAGTGCTGATACGTCATCATTAGCAGCATTGTCTAAGTTAAATGCCATCTCACCTGATGCTCTTTTAACAGCTTTATCTGTGATAATACCGTTTTCATCAAACATCTCAGCGCGAGCATCCTTAGCTACTTTTTCTGCTTCAGATCTGTTAAATTTGACTTTACCGTTTTGAGTATAATTATCAAAAGCCCTTCCTTTGGCTTCAAAATCAGCAAGCATTGAATCCATAAATCCATCCATTGCCTGCATTGATCTAGTACCAAGTCTCAGAACTGGATGATTAGCTAAATCATTCATGTTGTTGATGTTCTCCATCAACATTTGTGGGCCATATTCTCCTTTAGCTGCCTTGCCCTCAGCAAATGCAGTTAAAATATCTAATTGTCCTTGGTTCTTAAGTCCGATGTCATCCCGTGCAGCAGTTACATTTGCATCTAGTGCAGATCTTTTAAAGATTTGCTTTGCATAACCAAGACCTCCTGTAATGCTTTCCCACATACTGCTGTATTGATACAAAGCTCTTCGTGCTGTACGTGTATCACCAGTCATTAATGCACCAGCAAAGTGCCTTATTGGTTTCTCTACTAACAAATGGCTGCCTGAAACTACTGCTTTAATCGGTGTAGATGCAGCACTCAATGCTCCGTTATAGACATTGGCATAGAATGCTTGGTTGATTACTGAAGGGATTTCAGGCTGTCCATCAAAGAATGCCTTGCCCCAAATTGATGTAGATTGTTTTAAGTAATTATTTAATGAACTAATAGTTTTTACATTACCATCGGTTAGCTCATAGGCCATCATTAATGGCGATAACATTTCTGGGTTGGATGCCTTGATTTCACGTAAACCATTGATCGTATCTGCAGTTTCCTGCTTGATACGTTCCATAGCTGCTAGTGTTTTATTTCCCTCCCCTTTAATACGATTTTCTATGCGCTTTCTAGTTGCATTATCAAAGGCTTGAGAACCTTGTGTCGTCATCCTATTCCAGATGTTTAACATGTTCAATGATCTACCACGAACATATGAAGTCATACCTTTTTGAGCCATTAGAAACTCAACACGGTCTAAGATCTGCTCTTGTGCCCGTTGGATAGAACCTGATCCATCAGTCAATCTCATGCCCTGTGCCATGTCACTGATTTGTCCAGCCATTGAAGTGCCGACATAACCAGTAGCTTTAGCCTCATCCATATTTACAAAGTCATCCATGTACTTTTTAATGGCACCCATGACACCCTGATATCCTTCATCAGTTAGTTCAGGTGTTTTTGTAGATACATTTCTTCCTTGATAAATTGAACCAGGATAGATAGTCTTCTGTAATTCTTGTAGATCCATCTCGTAGAAATCATTGGCATATTTCTGACCAACACTCTCGATTTCTGCAAAACTGAGATATCTCTTGTCATCTACTTTATACCCGTATTTACCTGCATCTTGTAATGTAGACGCTAGCCCTTGGATTACAAGTCTTGCATTCTCACTGGTTTCATTAGCAAATTTAAGAGCACCTTCAGACATAACGCTACCTACTCGTCCGTAGATAGTTCCTAGGTTTCCATCTATACGTGCAGCATCAATAGATGCTCCAACAATACCAAGATCATCTACTGACCTAACTCCTGTCTCTTGGTATCCATATTCATCGTGATACCCAAATATAGGTTCATTTGGATCTACAGACTTTTCAAAGTTATAAGAACCTACTTCATCTAGTTCAGTAGAACGCTTTGCAGCTGATCTCTCAATTACATCTTCAGGTGTTTTATCTATTTCTACATTCTTATCAAACCAAGCTTTACCTTTTTCGTCTTCAGGTGTGTGTCTAAGAAGATCTTGAGTGTCACCGATCTGTTTAGTTAGTTTACTTAAACCCATTACCATGTCAATACCAATGCCTAAATAAGCACCTTCTAAGACATTCTTACCACGTTTAATGTCAGGACTATCTCCATCTAATGTAGCTACATTGTCAGGAATCCAGCCTAATGATCTAGGGTATGATTTTTTAAGAGTGCCAGCAAGGTTGTCATCTGTTTGGTTCATTGGAACTACATAATCAACAAACCCACCTGCACCTGCTTGGAATGCTGTATTACCCATCCATTTAACAAATGGATCGCTTAGGTGCTTCAGACCTTTGACGTTCTTTACTTTTGCTGCCTGTGCTCCCAACCCAGCGGAACCGGCACCACCTAATACCATTGTTGGTAAAACAACAGAAGAGATCTCTCTTACGGTTTGTGCTACTTCATTTTCAAATTCAGGTGCTGGTTTGATATCTACACCAGGAATCAAACTTAGTGTTCCAGAAATAAAGTCTTGGATGCCAGTAACGACATCCATATCTCCTTCACGTCCATATCTATCAAGTTTGTCGTAATCAATAGTACCGTCTTCTTTTGCAAATAGACTTCCTTTTGCTTGCGCTTTTTCAGTTTCTGCTTGAACAGGGGGTTGTTGTTGTTGTTGTACTTTAGTTTGCTCTAAAGTGGCCATCATAGCTTCATCATTAGCTGCTCTTTCTTTATTAGCTGCTACTTGAAGCTCTAGCTTTTTTACCTCCTCTTCCGATTCCTTAATTTCTTGTTCCCATTGGGTACGTTGTTCAATGCTGTCAAAGCCTTGACTTTGCAGCAGCTCTTCTTCATTCATCTGAAATTACCTAAAATTTCACTGTGCCTTCTTGAATCTCTTTTAGGATGTGCAGGTCTTTCCCAATATTTCATCCACCAATCTGCAGCTTCTTGTCTAGAGCTAAAGTTTTGCCGCAGATATTCCTGTCCTGGCTCTCCTTCCTCTTGTAAAGCGTATTGAATTTGTGCTCTCCAATCATTCCACCGTTCACCTAGTGCTGCTTTTGCCTTGGTCAGGCGTCCTGCGTGCCATTGGAACCATCCGTCACTTGTACCGTTATCGCCAGGGTTAGTTGTCCGCAGACTGGATTCCCGTATTGCATTTGCAAGTAGTCCATATGCATGGAAATCAGACATACCTAGGTCTTGCGTCATGTAGGTAATCGCTTGGTTACCTTTTTCTTGCATTGTTCCGTTTAGAGGAACTACTTCTAAAGGTACTGCAGTTTCACTATTTGTTTGTTCAAATACTGGTCTAGGCTTAAAACTATTCCTGTTTTCAAATTGATTTACTTGCTGTTGTAGAACCCTTAATCGTTGCTCATTACTCGACCTACCACTGGTAAAAGTATATCTTTGACTTGGTGACCAATTCTTTTGTATTTCTGCATAGGTTGTATTCATCTGTATAGGTTCGATTTTAGGATTTGCCTCCGCTAATTTTTCTTGAACTTCATATGCAGTCATTCCTATTCTTTGGCCAATGACATTTAATACTTCACTATTTCCAGTCTCGGCTAATTTTTTTGAAGCTGCAATTAATGGATCTTCGCCGATGGCTTTTATCACTTCTCCCATATCTCTCTGTTTACTTCTATTTAATTGCTTGTATTTCACTACCCTACGTTGTGCAATCAGTTGTGCTTTAGTTTGCTCATCCACCATCTTTTCGTATGGCTTTAATGTATACTTATCAAATGTTTTGGGATCTTCTAAAAACTTTTTAGCTTCATCAGCTATAGTGGTACCAACAGTGTTCATCGCTTCCTCTATCGGTACACCAGCACCTACCAAATCAATAACTTTTTTTTTGGCTTCTTTCGTTTTTTCACCAACAAACCAATTAAATTGATCGGATTGTGGTCCCGTATCTTTAAATTGAAGTGCAGGGATGTTTTGAATGTTGCTTGAAATCCTACCTTCTAGATAAGTTGTTAATCCTTTATATTGTTGAGTTGCTTTTATTGTATCAAGACGACTAGCAGCTCCAGCATATTGATCATAAAGTTGCTTAGGTGGGTTAATACGATCAAGTTCTTTCATACTTAATGTACGATTCAATCGCATCTTTTCTAGTTGATCGTTCATTACAGGGATCAATTTTTGATCTACTGTCTGTCTCTTATAGAAATTGTCGTTGGTAGTGTTACGACCAGGACCACCATATGTTTGATCACCAATTTCTAAGATCTTACGAAAATCTTCATTTGATAAGACACCATCATCAGTAGCAAGCTGCTGAGCTGCTTCGTTCATTGCCATCGTAGCCTTAAGCTGTCGAGCCTCACTTTCTGCAGCAACTCTCTGAACAGCTTCTGTACGTCTTTGTTTCTTAAAACTTTCTATTTTAGCCGCTGCATCAATATAACCACCCGTTTCGATAGATACTTGCTGACCACCTCGGTTGAAAGTGGCCTTGTATAAGTCGTCTAATTCTTGATCATTTAACTTAGGGCCTAGATATTCAACAGCTTCTAGAATTGCACCGGGCCTTGGATCAGTAGCAACTTGTTCCATAACTGCTACGCCATTAAATACGCCGCCTGAATATGCAACCTTGTTAAGGTTAGCTATGCGATTGTTTGTATTAAGTTCTCCAAGCTTAGCTCCGGCTTCCCTATTAAGTTGATCTTCGGCTCTTTGTAATGCTCTACGAATCGTAGGAGTGTAAGCACTGTTTAGAATCTGTGCACCAGGAATCCTGCCATCTAGCTCCAGCTGACCTAGCAGTTGAGAACGAGTAGTTTCAAGTTTTTTTCGTTTTTCTGCAACACCTAGTGCAGGATCATTAGCAATATCAATTAAAACTCTGCTATGATTATTAGCAGTTTCTATTAGGACATTTGAGTTATTTATATAGTTACGATAACCACCACCTTTTATAAGGTGATCATACATCGTATTAATAAACTCTTGCGATTTACCTTGCTTTAGTAGGTCTTGTACTTGATTTGATTCTTGCCAATTTGCTTTACTAATCGAACTGTCGACACTTTTGGCCATCAGCAAGTCTTTATAGCTCAGCTGTTGTTTAACAGAAATCTGATTAATTGCTTTAAGCTGATTGTCTTTATTATACTTTGCGATACCTTGAGTGATATCAAGAGCAGTCTTAGAGAAAGCAGCTAAAGCACCAAATGTATCTTGTTTGTTTTTGGATTTAGCTTCTTCTTGGGCAAGGCTTCTCTTCCAATTTGCTTCTAAACCCTCTTGTTCTGCTTTCTTATTTGATTTATTTATATCGCGAGCTCTTTCTCGACTCTCTCGTTCAATAGCCTGAGATTGTATCTGAGCTTGTAAAAAGATTTCTTGATTCTTCTGTAGATGAGCTTGGGCAGTAGTCATCCCTCTACGGCGTCTCTCGCCTTCTTGTTGGATTTTCTTTACCTCATCTGGAACAATAGTCTGGTTATCAGAAAAGCTCCCTTCTCGTGCTTGAGATCTAAATTGTGCCATATTCTTTAATTAAATACATTACCTACTAAATGTGCCTCCTAAGGAGCCTAATGAACCACCAATTTGTGAAAATAAATTTGCCGTGTTAGCACTCATACCAAGTAATCCTGTCGTCCCTGCAGTTGTTGCAGTTGCAGCTGTTGCACCAATAGCACCGATACCACCAATACCACCTGCAATCATTCCACCAATCTTCAGTACATCACCGAAGTTAGAAAGAGCAACATTTTGCCTTGGTCCGTTAAAAGATTCTCTAATAGGTTCAGGCGATTCCCGGAACTCTGGAAGTTCTGTATATTGCGGTCTCAAGAACAACTCAACATAATCCGTATCAGGATTATCATATTCAGCGTAAAGTTCTCTTGGATCAGTAAGTGGAGGTAGAGGTTGTGGTTCAAGCAAGATTGCCGCATCTGCATTGATATTGGCTTGAATAAGTGAGTTCTCAATTTTCTTTCTTACAATTGCATCTCTTTCCCCAATGCTCATTCTTGAAGCAGCAATTTCCTCTACATCAAGACCTAGAGTTGCAGCAAGCTGTGCATCCCCGAGTTCATATTCTGTTTCAGCTTTGTCCTTAGCGATTTGGGTTGCCGTGTCAAGCTGACCCATTTTTAAATCAAATTTATTGTTAATACTATCTTTTGAGATGTTATATCCCAAATCAAGTTTACTATTATCTAATTCAAATTGTCTGTTCGCTTGATTCGTAGTATTTTGTAAGTTAGAATTAATAATCCCGCTTTGCAAAGAGAACTCATCATTAGCTCTTTTTTCTGAGAGATTTTTTTGGCTGCTATTTATTGAGCTCTCTAGATTAAATGTGTTATTAGTTTTGTTCTTAGCATTTGTTTTCCCTTGACCAAGAATAGATTCCTGTAAGTCATAGGTATTATTAGCTCTATCTGTTGCAATAGTGTTTTGTGTATCAGCTAATGAACTTTTCAGATTATATTCGTTATTTGCACGGTCTGTAGACATCATCTGCTCTTGAGCAAGAATAGACTTTTCTAAGTTATAAGCATTATTAGCTCTATCTCTAGAAGCTAGTACCATTGTCTGCTCAAGAATAAGCATATCCTTAAGCTGTGCGATACCTAAGTCAACACCTTGCTCTGCATACATCAAACCTGCAGCAATAGAAGCACGCATGGCTCCTGATTCAGCCATCACACCAAGTACATTCTTTGTAGAAGATCTTCCAGCAGTTCCAGAAGAGCTGATTTTACCTGCTGCTTTCATGCCTTCAAGAATTGCTCTTTGAGCTTCGATCTGACTTTCACCTTGTGCCTTACGTCTCTCTAATTGATACGTAGCAATGCTGTTAAGGTGCTTGCTCTGTAGTGATGCATCTTGAAAATCAGCATCAACCAGCTCATTACGTCTTTTAGACTCAGCATTAAGTTCACCACTTGCATATTTAAAATCAGCATCAACTAACTTATTTTGTTTAGCCGCATCAAGTGTTGCTTTAGTGCTTTCTAAATTGTAAGAAGCATCAACTAACTCATTTTGCTTATTAGCTGCAGCAGTCCTCTCTCCACTACCGTATTGAAAATCAGCATCAACCGTCTGACTACTTTTATTTAAATTTAGTCTGCCTTGATTACTTCCGTATTGAAAATCAGCATCTTCCAACTGACTATCTTTCCTAAAGCTAGCACTGGCTAAAGCATTCCCGGCTGCAATTTGTGCACTTTCTAGCGTATTCTGCCTTCTATTTGCACTATCTGCTTTATTTGAAGCGTAATCAAAACCTGTAGAAATAAGTCGGTCCTGCTGGTCAAAGTAAAGATCACCAGAAGTGAATGCATAATTGGTTTCAGCATCCGTTAATTGGTTATGTCTAGTTACCTTTAGTCCAGTACTATTACCTGCATAATTAATAAAGGTTTGACCCTCCTCAAACATAACTCCGAGTAGGTCATCTCTCGTCTTTACATTCTGCTCTATCCCGGCTACTTCTGCAGCAATTGCGTTAAAGCCTGTCTGGACGATAGATTGATCTACAGACTTATCATAAGCGCGGTTTGCAACGCCTTGATCATGTTCCCGTAGCGCTACTTTATCCTCATAATCTTGAATTATGCCTAGTTCTTGAAACCTTAGATTAGCATCGGTATTGGCTCTTTGAGTTTCTTGGTCTCTTACCAGATAATCGTAATTATCGTAACGTACTCCATCTTCAAACTTCCAGTTCTGACGAACACCTTTGAATTGGGCGTTCTCTCTACCAACTGCTTCCCTATTTTCTTGTCCTGCACCGAAGATCATCTGTTAATTCCTCTTATAAAATCTAGGTGTATAGTTACCTTCCCACATCATTGCATTAAGTGCAACTGGGAATGGTGTGTTATTAAATATTCTTAGGTCGAAATTCTCTGTTCGCTGATGGATTGGTACAATAAAAACCGAACCATTATCAAGCGGTACGTCATTAGCAAGATATTGATTAGCTTCAATTACAGGGCTAGTAGTAAACCATTCCTTAATTAAAAATGATACATTAGAGCCAGCAGCTGGTGCTGTAGTAAACGTAATCGTTTTATCGTTAGTAAAGCTAAAGGCTGTTGTAGCAATTCCGTTTACAGTGACCTTGACGTCACTCCTATCTTCGTAATCCAAGTCTTTTTTATTAAATGGAAATACCGTTGTAGAACCATCACCAATAAAATCAACTTTGTATGGAACACGACCTAGTTGATTTACTTTAAAACTCATCGAACCAGACAAACCAACAGAGAATTTCATTCTTGCAATTGTTAGGTTTGCTGTAAAGTCAGACATTCTTTCTCCAGGTTGATAGTATGTCGTAGGAAGATGAACGTCAAAGTTATATTTGTAACCCACAATCACGTCTGCAGCAACGCTTGTTAGATCTTTTTGAGGCACAATAAAAAATGCCCCAGTAGCATCACTACTTCTTTCAGGTGTAATAGTGAATCCTGATTCAACAAACGTACCAGTACTGGTATTACCTTTAATTATTAAAGACGGTGTTAGATCAACAGCATCATTGTATGGCAAGTAACACTTACTTAGATTGTTCGTAGAGTCATATACAACACTTGATGCCGTTGCATATAGGTCTATACATGGATTAACTTTCTGCCCTTTATTGTTAACAATAATAGCTTGTTCAGGGCTTTGGCTTAATGCTGTTTTAAGAAGAACAAACTGACCGCCTTGTTTGGTAACTGCATACATATCATCCGAGTCAATAGTAAGGAACTGTGCAGTCCCTGGCATAATCCAACTTGTCCATGATTCCATCAAGTTCTCTTCGCCATCACTGTAGTATCTAAAAATATATACTTCTTCCTCTGCTTGGCTTGATAATGCAATCATTGCGTTTTGAGGACTAGCAACTAAATGATCAATATTAGGAGAGATCCATTCTTTTACTACTCGTGACAAGTCAAGTACTTGTGGGTTCTGTTGCTGCCCCTTAGTGACCATACTAAATACTCGTGTGTATCCAGGAGTCTTACTAATGAAATTAATGTTTGTGCCAACATCAACTGGTAATACATTATTGTCCATCTCAAAGTTAGAGATAGTTCTTATAGTAGCTAGAGTTGGAGTTAAAACACCAGTATCTGAGAACAGAATAAACTGTTGTCGTGAAGAAAATAAAATAACGCCTTGTGCTGTTGGAGTAACTGAATTTAACTTTGTTGGCAGGGTTGATGAACAACTGATATCAATAGGATCTGAGTCAAGAGATGTTTGTGCCGTTTCAAAGTAGAAGTTGAAAAATTTCCCAGAACGGCTCATGATAACATTATCCTTAGATAGAAACCCGAGTCTGTTGCTATTGAAGAATGCAGCTGTAATAGTTTCACCTACAAAACTGGGATTACTATTAGTAATCAGATCACCAACTAACCTATTGTCGTAATTAATTTGCTTAAAGACAAAAGTGTTTTGTGCTGTATTGACTAGTTCATGAGGCATTGTGGCGTTATCTAAGCCAGGCGATACACCTGGACTGATAGTTTCTTCCCAATACCCACGACCACTTACACCGTCATCAGCGACAAACTTTGTGTAATAGTCATCTACTGACGTTACTGTATTTACAATCCGTACAATATGACCGTTATACGTTTCAAGGGGAAGCAATGCAACGCTAGAGGCTTCATCTTGGAATGCAGTCAAACCAGCATTGGAAGCACCGCCCCTGGCTTGTAATGTAAATGAAGCTTGTGAACCACTTACTATACGAGAGATATCTAAACTGGAGTTACCGTTTCTTGTTACTGTCCATGTACCTGTAAAGTTTGCATTACTAGCAGACTGTTGAGCAGCAATACCATTGGTTATTGCATCCTTTATATTATGACCAGACTTGTCTGTTAAAATATCGTCGAATGTAAAGTCATCAACGTGTGATGTGATTTGAAACTGGACACCTTGAATAGTTACATAGTAATCAACTTCAGGTGCTGCTGTTTCTAAGACAAGGGTGCCAGTAGCATTTACTTGATTTGCAGGGATTGGTTGAGTGCCTATAACAACTTGATCATTAACTACGATTGTAGTATCTTGAACAGTAAGTAATTTGTAATTATTTCTAGATCCTGAAAGGTATGCTTGTGCTCCTGATCCATACGTAACAGTACATGCAACACCGCTTAATGCATTCCAAACATAAATATTAGAACCTTTGACACAACCAATATAGCTTTCATCAGAATCTCTATTAACGAAAAACCATTTAGCATTATCATATGTTGTTCCTGAGCCTAAGTTTGTTATATGCTGAAAGCCTGGTCTTTTTGTTAAACCATACGTAGCATCAGGAAAGCCGTTGTAGCACTCACGGACTTGACCGGGAAGCATCTTTTCATCTGATTGTCTTGATACTCCGCCAAGGTAGGAAGAGATCTGTTGTGTTACTGCAGGCATTTATCTATAAAGTACGTTGTAAGGTTGATAGCTGTTATATGTATTTGTAGTACCTGGATGCCCAAAGAATGTGTAATCACCTTGACTGCATTCATATTCCATAGCTGTCGCTCTATTAAATCCTTCTTTTTGTTGAAGCATTTGATATTGATTGGGATCACCAACGATTCGGCTTGATACTGTTGAGGCTGCTTTAGCTGTAATATAATCAGCAATAGGTGTTGGGATATCAATCCAATCAAATAGCCATGTAATATCACAGCTTAGTTTCTTTGTAAATGTATATGTGTGGTTTGCTTTGTCGTATAATTTCCCGTCTCGTCTGATAACATCTATATGTGCATTAGCAGCATTCTTTGCTGCGTCAATCTGCAACATGTTATTTGGAATAGGTATTTCATTATTAGAATCTGGAGTCATATCATATTGAAACTCCTTATTGAATGACCATCCCTCGGCCTGTACTTCCCGTGAGACTTCTAACAAAGTCTGATAGGCAATCGCAACGTCCGGGTTGGTTTGATCTAGGGTAGTCACAGGCGCTTGACCACATGACTGTAGAATTTGATTTACAGCTGGCAGCTCTCGCTGTGCATTAGTGGTAGGAAAAGCCATATTATTTAAAGGTAAAAAAAAGGGCCTCCGAAGAGACCCCATAGAGTATTTAAATCAGAATGCAGAAGGAGCTGTAGCACCTACATACAGCTCAACAGCTGCAGCAGGGTTCAGATAATCTGCACCCATAGCCAAGCGACCGAGAATAACGTCACCCTGATAAATCACAGAGACATCACCACTGGTGACTTGGACTTGAGGACCGATTGCTTCGACACAAGCGGCTGCTTCACGTTGGAAGATAAGACCTGCAGACACGGCTCCGAACTCGGAGGCTGTGCCGTAGTCATTGTTGATACCACCTTGTGCTGTAGAAGCATCTTCCAGGGCAGGACCGATGAAGTCACCGGTATTACCAGGAGAGGTTTGGCCAGTAGTACCGCCAAACTTGGTGCCGTACTTGCCAAGGAACGGGATGTTCATTGACTTGTAGATGTGGATACCAGCAATCTCGATAACGCCGTTGCCGCCTTGCAGAGCAGAGCCCTGAGCGTCACGGTTTACAAGACCATTGGAACCAACAGCTTGGATCAGTTCGTAGTACTGACGGGGGTTCAGGACAGCACAGCGGCCATCGCTTGAAATACCTTTTTCATCCATTGCAGCGGCTGCGTCATAGAAGGCAGCAACCAATGCGGTAGAGGAGAAAGCATCAGATTCGTTGGTAGAAGAACCAACACGGATCTGTGTACCACCGGGCTCTACGAAGTTAGTAGCACTTACTGGGGATGCTGCACGAGCACCACGAGCAATTGCACGGAAGATCAAGCGGTCATACTTTTCTGCGAGTGCATAGCCGATCTTGCGGCTGATCTCCGATCGCAGGTCGTAGTGAGAGAGAGTCTCGTCAAGGTCATAGACGAATGCTGAACTGATCAGCAGGTCGTCAACCGTGACGGTCTTCTCTGCCACGGGAGGCGCACCATCGGAGTTACCGAGGATTGCATTTCCGGGAGTATGATACTCAGCCGTTGTACGACCGGTATAGATGAACTGCAATGATTTGCCGTTCTTAAGTGTACGCTTCATCACAAGATCGCGAGCGATTGCATTGTGCTGGAAGCCTTTGAACATTTCACCAGAGAAGAGCTTAAGATACAAAGCTCGCTTGTCTCCGGAGAGATTAGATTGACCTAGATTAACCAAATTGGTTGTCAGGTCTGTAGACTGATGTGCCATTTTAAAAGAGAGTTAATTATGTACGACTCTCAAAGATCTTTGAGTATTATTCAATTTGTATTGTGGTCTATCCCACCGTCTAGACGGCTAAAGGTATCCCTCGTAAGGGGCTAAAGCCAATAGTGATGAGGGGAATTGCACCCCTCTGTAAGATCTATCTCACTTAACCAACAACTGGCGCAACCAATGCAACAGGTGTGGATTGTGTTGAAGCTAAATCAAGTGGGAAGTTATGGGCGTTTCGCTCGTGCATTACTTCCATACCAAGACCAGCACGGTTCAAGATGTCAGCCCAGGTATTAAGGACATGGCCATCAGAGGACTGAATTGATTGGTTGAAGTTAAAGCCATTTAAGTTGAATGCCATAGTACTAACCCCAAGAGCAGTAAACCAGATACCCACGACAGGCCAAGCAGCGAGAAAGAAGTGCAAGCTACGGCTATTATTAAAAGACGCATATTGAAAAATGAGACGACCGAAGTAGCCATGGGCAGCAACAATGTTATAAGTCTCTTCTTCTTGTCCGAACTTGTAACCATAGTTCTGACTTTCAGTTTCAGTTGTCTCACGTACAAGGGAAGACGTGACCAAAGATCCATGCATAGCTGAAAACAAGCTGCCACCAAAAACACCAGCAACTCCCAACATGTGGAAGGGGTGCATGAGGATGTTGTGCTCGGCTTGGAAAACCAACATATAATTAAAAGTACCGGAAATGCCAAGAGGCATAGCGTCTGAAAAGCTACCTTGTCCAAAGGGATAAACAAGGAATACAGCGGATGCCGCTGCCACGGGTGCGGAGTATGCAACAAAGATCCAAGGCCTCATTCCGAGTCGATAAGAGAGTTCCCATTCCCTACCCATGTACGAATAGATACCGATGAGGAAGTGGAACACAACCAGCTGAAATGGTCCGCCGTTGTAGAGCCATTCATCCAAGGATGCGGCCTCCCAGATTGGGTAGAAGTGGAGTCCAATTGCGTTAGAGGAAGGCACAACTGCACCGCTGATGATGTTATTTCCATAAAGTAAAGAGCCAGCTACGGGCTCACGAATGCCATCGATGTCTACGGGAGGTGCTGCAATGAATGCAATGATGAAGCAGGTTGTAGCTGCGAGTAATGTTGGAACCATTAGGACTCCGAACCAACCAACATACAGTCGGTTGTTAGTACTGGTTACCCAGTCACAGAAGTCGTTCCAAATATTTTGTTGTTGTCTTTGTAGCGAAATAGTAGCGGTCATTTAAATAATAGTTCATTGTTTGTTTTGTTCTAGTAAGTAAGACCATTTTAAAGACTTGGCTGTCTAGAGCTAGGGAGGGAATTGCACCCTCCTGATTCTATTTAGCTTTCTTAGCTGTCTTTGCAGACCGCTTGAAGTTGGCTGCAGTAGGAGCACCTTTGGCTCCAGCCTTCCTCATTGATTCACCACTACCTTTTTTAATGCGTTCACGCTTGGCGTGGATGTTTGCATATAGTCCTTTAGCCATTACCAAATACCAGGAATTAGTTGGCCAGTCAGTGCGTAAGCACCTAGTGCAGCGATGACACCTAGCATTGCTAGGCGACCATTCAATCGCTCTGCGTGTCGTCCTTGATCTACTTGCATTACTTCCATCCGAGGTTCATGTGGCCAGATTTGTGTATCGTTCATCAGAAGCTGTACTTAACTCCGATCTTTGTACCGTAATCATTTACGTCTGAATCGAATGATGCAGCTAGCTCACCGTAGATAGATACATTCTCTGTAGCTTGAATAGAACCGCCGACTTTACCTGTCAAACGAGTCTCTTCTTCGCCACCATCAGGTGCAAAAATAGTAGGTCCAGCTTGTACGTAGTATGAACCAAAGCTTGCACTGTTCTCATAACCTAGATGGAAATCTGTGGCATGTCCATTAAAGTTTGAACCACTAAAGCCTGCATTGTTTTCTACGTTGACATAAGGACCTGCCAGTGCAGGTGTACCCAAAGCAAGGGTAGAGAGAATTGTGATAAATTTTTTCATTGTAAAATTAATGTTGTTTGTTTAGAAATTAACGTTTGAACTTTCAAGTTTTGCCATAACCTCTTGGCGATAGGCAGGATCACGGTCATAGCGCGGATCTTGCATCGCTTTCACTACTTCTGCTTGACTCTTGAAACCTTGTTTATTATTTGTTGAAGCTTTGCCTTGAAGTAAATTACCTTCAACACCAACAGAGTCTTTGAATTGATAATTCAATGCTTGCATAGCAAAGTATGCTGCACCAGGATTACCAGTCTCCATTACTGAGTCATACATTTTGATCTCATTTTCATTGAGATTTTGCCCTGCCCACTCCAACATTTCAGAGTAGGCTTTATCACCACCAACAGAATTTTTAAGTGTAGATACTTCTGCCTCACTAAGCTCTGCTTTTTTTGGTGCATTATTATGTCTGTACTCCAGGTACATCCTTGCCAAATCTTGTGGTTTAGATTGGGAAAGTTCTTTTAGTGTTTCGTCTGTAAATTCATTTTGAGACTCTTCATAAAGACGTTCAAATAAAGTTGGGTCCGCAGATGACTCTTCGGTTTTTTCTTGTGCTTTATCTTCAGGCTCTTCAGTAGGTGTTTGTTCTTTTGGTGTTTCCCTTTCTTTAGGGTTACCGAATTTTTTCTGAAGTTCGATGTAAGCAGCTTCTAGCTCTTCAGCATTTTTGTATTTACCAGCAAGCATAGTTTCTTGCTGCTGCTCCATTTCTTCTCCAATCTGCAGAGACTCTTGTTCATCTGCATTTAGTTCTCCCTGATTGTTTTCATCAGAAAGCATTGACATTACTTCTGCCATATATTGCTTATTTAAATTGGTGGTTGTTGTTGCTGCTGTGCCATTGCCATCTCTTGTGCCTGTAGTTCACCATTCTTTGATGGGTCCATAGCAGGAGTTTTCATGGCATCAATTTTCATCTGTTGTTGCTGTATTTGCATCTGTTGTTGTTGAAGTCCAGCTTGCTCTTGCTCTATTTCCTGCATACTGCGAACCAGATTCAAAACATCAATTCCTTGTGATGCAGCCAGACGTTTAATAACTTCATCCGTATTGATAAATTGTGCAATGGCATCCGGACCAAGTGTCTGCGCAAGAATTGTTAGGAATTGCCCTAGGCTCTCTCGATCTTGCCCGCGACCTAGTGCATTGATACCTGCAACGATTGTAGGTTTAACAATGTTCTTAGGGATCTTAGGGATCTCTCCCTTCCTTTGTGCATCTGCTAGTTTTCTATTCAGATATGGTACTAAGAAGTCAACAGTTAGTAGGGAGAATAAACCTCCGAGCTGTTGTTCTAATTCCATTTGAGTCATACGAACTTCTTCTGCTGTAGTTCGTTCTGACTGCCTAATGTTCATTATCAAAAATGCATCACTAAGTCTACGTTCTAAAGTTCCTACCATTTCATAAGCAGTTCTGAAGTCAGCTGTCTTGCCAACTTGGATAACGCCTATGTCATCAGGACGACCTGCAATGATTGCTCCGTTACCTGCTGCGGCCAGAGTGGAGGGCTTAGTTGTACTTGAAGGTGATACAGTAAAGACTACTTTTGCAGCCGCTGCAGAGCCTTCTACGAGTGCCTGAGAGAGACCCTCTAGTGATTTAAGATCACCGATAAACTGACCTACTCTTCCGCGTCCATAACCTTCACCATCTACAGTATTAAACCGTAAAGGAATCCAAGGATTGATATTGATTGGAGCTTTACCTTTTGAATCCTTGAGTACAGTACCGTTTACTTCTTGGTGCCATACAAAACGATTGTTATCACGCTTGATATGTGTGTACACATCTACGTCATCATCATATGAAGACTCATCACTGGGTGGATCTTTATCTAAAAGTTCTTTAGGTAATTGATTTTCGATGAGTTGTTTTGCAATTCGTTCTTTTGTGACTATTTCAATTACTTGACCGTTGCCATCCCGTTCTATAACATATCGATTCAGAGGATACACCTTGAGTCCATACTTACTCATATAAACTAAAGCGTTACCAGCAACTACAAGATGTAGTAATGCTTGGTGAACAGCAACTCGATCATCAGATGCTGAGATAGATTCCAGAATAATTCTCTCTACTTTTGCAAAGGAGAGATCAAGTTCTGATTTCATCTCAGGAGGAAACTCCTCACCGAGTTGGCTTTCGTCTAGTTGTAACTTGAAGAAACTTGTTTGTACAGGCAGTAGCGCCAACATTAGCTTACTTGCTAATGTCACACATCCTTTAGCACCTACCGATTGGTAAGGAGTCTTAAGGTTTTTCATACCTGACATGTGTTCTTCATGTCCACGGATTAAATATGGAAGGGTTAGTTCTGATGCTTGACGTGCTTCTTCTAGGAATTGGGAACGATCGCTAGCTAAATAGTCATACCTTGTTCTTGCTGACATTTAATTTAAATATTAAGTCCTTGAATGCGTAAGCCTTGACGATTAAATGTACCTTTAGTTCCTCTAGCCTGGAGCATTGCTGCCCCAGCCTGACCCTGAGCGTTAGGTGCTTGTACACCAACTTGAGTTTGTCTTGAATGAGGATTAGCTTGGGAATTTAATGTATCTCTAAGCTGTCTTTGTTGCTCGGTGTGGGTGTTCGTCATAGTGTCAATATTTCTCATATATCTATTTTCTTGTTCTAACCTATTATCATTATTAGTAGTTATCATATTCGCGATAGTGTCATCATATCTACCTGCTTGTAATTCCATAGAATCAGTTAGTTCGGTTCTCAAATTAGACAGTGCATTCAAGTTGTTCGTATTTTGAGTATCATAACGATCATCAAATGATTTAGTTAGATTCTCTATAAAGCTAAGATTGTTTGATGCTTGAGTAGCATATCGAGTGTTGAATGAAGTGGTTAGATCACGGATATTATCAAGGTTTGCATTCGCATTATTTGATATTGTAGTATTTAAACCACGGAGGTCATCCCGTAAGCCTCCGATTACAAGATTACTTGCTTCAGTTCTATCACCAAGAGTCGTATTAAATCCATCGGTTAATGTTTTTATGGTAGCTTCATGCGTCGTATTCTGCTCAGCAAGTTCTCCCCTTAAGGTTTCTGCTTGACCATCTAAAAGATCTTTATAATTGTTTCCTGCTGTACTTAACTCACCTTCGAGTCCTTGAATCCGTTCATTTAAACTATTTATTAGATCATTAAGTTCGTTCTGCTGGTCATCTACTACTCCTGTTTGAGTTTCTTGGTCTACTGCAACAGGATTAGGTTGAGGCTCAGCTGGTGTTGGGATGTCCGGTTGAATTTGAAGAGCGGCTACTTCAGCTGCTCCTAAATGTTCACCATCTCTGGCAAAACTTTCTTGAAGTAATTGATCAATTGCATCGTTAGTTTTTCCAGTTCCTCTCCAGTCTGCAATCTCTTCAGGAGCAGCATTTCTATTGTAATGCTCAATATACGAATTGTTGATCTGCTCTCTGGCTGAAGGGTTGGTGCCAGGAGTAGGTGTCGTTGTAGGAGTAGGTGCCGTGTTTGGTTGAATCTGAAGACTGGCTCGCAGATTCGGTGCTAATTGATCACCATCTCTATCAAAACTTGTCTGTAGATTTCTATTGATCGTTGGTATATTTTGTCCGCTGCCTATCCAACCTGAAATCTCATCAGCATGTGCATTCCTGCCGTAAATACTTTTGTATAAATCATTAATTTGTCTTGATTGCTGGCTGTATAACACTTCAATTATCCTCCATATAATTAATTATCCACTCGACAACACTTCGTTGTCCAGACCTAAACATAATCTTTTCCATTGTATCTTCTGGATTAGGGTTTGTTGGTGGGAATGTTTCTTCTAATTGATGTACCAAACCACGGGTTTGCATACCCACGGTTTCAAGCGTACTGAGGTAAGTTGACATTGGAGTGCTCAAAGAAGGCTGGTACTCTGGCTGCCTTGGTAAAAGAAAGCTCTGGAGCTTTGCCTTCATACATCAAGCGATCACTAGAATCGAGCCAAAATTTTTTGTCTAAATATTTATCGGCATTGCTACCTAATGGTTGCATTACCCAGTTAATAGTTGCCTTGCGGAGTTTATCAAGACTAGGGCTGACAGTAAGCCCCAGCTCGCGACAAACAAGACTATTGGCAGCAACGTGAATTTGTTCATCTCTACTTATATCTGCACTTACGGTTCGCATTCCAGCGTCACCATTAGCGCGGAAGAATGGTAGAAGTACGAAGAAAATTGCACGCTCGGCAACCATCGCTTTGAGGATCGTATGATCCGGATGCGAAGTCCAAGCTTCCCTGAGCCGGAGAGCTTCCGATTCAGCTTTTTCATCAATCCCGTAAGCATTGGCAATATAACCAAGTGCCAAGTCGTGGTTTTCTTCGTCTTTAACATTGGATTCCAATAGCTCCCGCGATAGTGCTGGTACGTCGGTAGCCAATCCATCACGGATAAAATCTCCCACAGGTAGTTCCATATGTCGCAACGCAAGTGCACGGTGTACCGCTTCTTCCGCCCCTGCCTTGCATGATCCGGCAGTTGTTTGGACTGGTGTCCACTTTCTTTTTCTGTTTTGTAGTTTCTCGTAAGGGTTCATTCTTGACAGTCACATGTAATTTCTTCATTTAAAATATTCTCCAAATAATTCTCTACATCTTCTGCATCTAGTGCAGCATATGCATCGGTCTTATCTTGAGTGTCTCCCATTACCTGTAATGAGTAATAGAGGCTTGTTTGAGGAGACCTAAGCCACTCTTCCACGAACGCATTGTCGTAGGTCACTACATCACTCCAAGAGTTGAAGCTATAACCATGAAGAAGTCCTGTGCGATCAAGCATCGTCATGATGCCATCTGCTACACGTTTGTAATTATCCCAACCTACTTCTGACGCAATTTCTACGTCACCATAGTTGTAAGTTTGTACTCCGAAAGTACCCGAGTCGCGATCGACTGTCTGCGAGATAGGTGGAGCGATTTCTGGTGTGCAAGTATTGCCATCCAGATCCAAGCTTCTATAACTGCAACTGGCGGTTGGAGCGATAGCAAAGGCTCGAACCATATTATTAGCCCGAGCGATTGAGGCTGCTTGCTCAATTCCTGAAGCAATTTGTGAGACAAGTTCATAAGAAGGAGAGCGGATAATTTCATCATTGTTATATTCCTCTAACGCCTTACCAAAGTCTTCGTAAGTTACTCCGTACCCTCGTAGGAGGTTGGCAAGCCCGAGCATTCCAAGTCCAACCTGTCTGTCAACTTCTGGTGTGAGGTATTCCCCGTTATCACCAACGCCAGTTCTAGAGTGGAGGGCACACAATTCCTGCATACCTTCAGTAAAAGCTCGCGGGATATCCCCGAACTCACAGGCACCCAGATTGACATGTTGAAGTAAGCATGTTCCGCGTGAGGGCAAGTAAACTTCCAAGCATACATTGCCTCTGATTCTGTCTCCTTCATTGTTATATTTAACTTTGTTTAGCCAGATGTCTCCGGACTTGATTCCATAAAGTAGTTTTTCTTTAAACGTACAATCCTGCCACCACTCTTCAGTGATGTTGATGCATCGTTTAACCCAAGGTAGTTCCGATCTAGGAGTAGTAATAAACTCAAGAGCATCAGGATGGGATAAGTCAAGATGCAACACAATTGCACCGTTCTTATAGATACCCCCACGTCTAAGTATTTCATTTAATGTTGAGTAAATTTTACCAAAGCTAACCGGACCAGATGCAACAACACCTGACTCTCTTACATATCCCTTTGGATCAAGTTTAGATAGATGAACAGCACAACCTGCTCCATATCTTAAAGCTGTGCTGGCAAACCTCCACGACGCTTCTAATCCGTTTGGTCCTTCCATTTCATTTTCAACTACAAATACAGTGCAGCTGACAGGAAGTCGTCCTGTTGGATCATCAATCCAAGATTGTACCCGACCTGTGCGGGATATTAAATTAGTCATTTGTCTGTTAAATCTTTTAAGTTTGGTGGTGCATAATTTGGTCCTTTTAAAACCTTGCCGTCTCCTCGATAGATAGGCTTACCGTCTTCTCCTAGCTTGGACATGTTTGATTTATGTACTCTTCGCATTGCTTCATCAAGATCCCAATCTTGTGAAGCTGCCATCTGGTAGCTCACATAAACTAGGTCTGCTAGCTCTTTAAGTTGTTCACACTCATCTTTAAAATAAAATGCTTCGTGGAACTCACTCCACTCTTCATCGATCAAAGCTTTTTGAGTCGGCCTCTGATTCCCATTCATCGTAAGATTGTAAGCAGATCGGAATTCCTCCGCCTGGTCCATCAATGTTTGGCGAGTCGAGTAAGGTGTTGTCAAGTTCATTTTGTAAATAGTGGATTGCTTTTTCTAAATCAGATACTTTGCTGATCTTATGTCCAGCACGGCAGATGTATTTAATTGCACATCCAAGATGGTAATTAAGTTGCTGGTCTCTTATGAAGTCCCAACATTCGATGGAGCCTCTGGTGTAGTAGGCAGGTGATTTGGCCATTTCTTAACTAAATTGGATACGGTATTGCAAAGAGCAAAGTTCTGACGTTGTAACGCCATAAATAATGTGATGATGTCTTCTTTATCTGCCTTTGGTAGCAAGTCTTCAAGTCTCCTTAGCTTGAATGCTTGTTCTACTGTCGGCTCTATAATCGGGGGCGGGGGTCCAAGGAATGACGGCATGTTCGATTGGGTCATAGTCTGTACAAGTTAGGATTCGTGCTAGTCGTGCATTCATTAGTGCATCATCTTCTGTTAGATCTTTGTCTTCAAAAGCTTTGACTACTGTCTTCCACGTGTACCCGTGCTCTTCAAATAAAGCAACCGCTCGCTTGATTCCAATGCCAGGTACACCGCTGTAGCCATCAGTTTGGTCTCCGGCAAGTGTCTGAATGAGGTGCCACCTTGCACCCTCTATAGGGTCAATCGTAGTCAACTCTTTCATATCAAATAATTTCCCAGGTATCTGCCGCATATCTTTGTCAGGACTACAAATAATATTATCAAGATGAGCTGTTGCATAAATACCCATTGCATCATCTGCTTCCAACGTTGGTAGTTTGATGACTTCATAACGTTCTGCTAGTTGTGTGATAACTTTTTTGTAGCCACAGGGTTTCTTACGATTCCGATGACCCTTGTAATCAGGATAAATTTTCTTCCTAAAATTCTTAGAGTCACTAAAGAAAAGTATTAATTGTGGCACGTCCCATACAAATTCATTCTTGATCTTTGTTAGGTCACGCTCTACATTCTTCAATGCTTCAGAGAATCTACTGACTACAGTAATTACATCATCACCCCAATCAATATCTTCCTCTGCTCCCGCACATGCTTTATAGACTATGTAATCAGCATCAATGAGTAGTTTCATTAATGGACCTCTGACCAGTCTCTCCCTTGTTTTGCTTCCGCTTCGATGGGGATACGTAAGTTGTAGTATTCTCCAGCTGCGAGACTGCTAAATACCAAGGATGCTGATAAGTCAGCTGCTTGTTCAGGGGAACATTCGTATTGTAATTCGTCATGTATGAATGCGAGTTGTGATGCACACAACCCAGTTTGTTTAATTGTTTTGTTTGTAAGTACCATCCAACGCTTTGCGATAATCCCAGCTGATGACTGAAGTAAATAGTTCAGTGATTTATGAGGACTATCAACTTTCAACTTTCGCCCGTCAATGGCATTGATGTAGCCTGTTTGGCTTTTCTTTTTGATTGCTTCAAGCAGTTCACCTAGTCCATCAATTGCATCAACAAAAGCTTCTCTGATCTCTTTGCCTTTCTTCTTGGCTTGAGATTCACTTAGTTGAGGGTCAAAGGAAGTACCGATTTTTTGGTTGCCTGCTCCGTAAAGCATTGCGTATTGAACCGTCTTAACTTGTCGCCTTGAGATTCCAATCTTGTCGGCATTGACTTGGTGAATGTCACCATTGAGGAGAATATCTCCGTATCGCCCGCCATCAAAGCGAGAAAGATAGTGAGCGAGCATCCTAAGTTCAATGCCAGAAAGATCAGCACCAACCATGATCTGCCCTGGTGTTGCTGTGAAGAGTTTTCTAAATTCTGGGTCACTTTTTACTTGTCCGAGATTCGGTTTACGATGAGCACATCTGTGTGTATTAGTTGCAACTGAGCAGTGATGATGTATTCGACTAGCAGTCGTACATAGCTTGAGCCATGCGTTGGTGCCTTCTGAGATCATCCCCAAGCTCTTCGTAATATCGAGACATTTCAGAAACTCCAAAGCAATCAACGGCCCACCTGAGGCAGCCGTCTCCTTCAATACAATCTCGTCGATAATCGGCTTCCCAGTAGTTGTCATCTGGGTTGGATTCCAACCATGATGCGTCTGTAAAATCCATGCAATATGATCTCGTGATGTAGGATTTAATTCTTTGAGGCGGGTAAACTCAGCACCTTTGACATAGCCTTGGGTCCGATTATCTCGTTTAGGAGTAAATAATGATCCGGCAACGAAAGGGTGCCTGTCACGTAATAGTTGACAAGTTTCTTCAAGTTCTGTTCTGAGAGCCGATGCAAGTTTCCATGCAGCGCGTTCGTCAAAATACCATCCATGTAATTCTTGTTTAGTTAATATCTGAGCAACATCGTGCTCTAGCTTGACCCACTCAGGTATTTGTGGAAGTGGTCGCATAATTTTGTGGTTACATTTACGTCTTGTGCGCAGTAGGTCTCCATCTCTGGTGACCATTCCTGCCAGTCCGTGCTCTTACCGAACTCCCCTTTGTATTCACCTAGACGATGGCCGTAGCTTTCTAGTGAATGACGGCCATATAACGTAAGCGGCATGTATTCTATGTTGCGCTTCTTGTCTACCTCCATCATGTCTGTGTGGTACAGGCGTGATAGAAGAAGTGTGTCTAATACAAAAGCTTGTGGATTAAACCACAGGTAAATCTTTTTTAGTACAGGTAAGTCAAATCCAATCACATTGTGACCAACTAAAACATCTGCATCTTCTAGCCGTTGTACTCCACGCACAATTGGTTCTTGATTTCCTTGATCGTTATAGATACAGGTTGTATCAGCTTCACTGTCATAAATTACAAGGCAGTGGATCTTGGTAACATCATCAAGCAGTCCGTCAGTTTCCAGATCGAATACGAGCATTAGTCCATTGGTATGTTTTATCTACAAACTGTGCTTTCTTAATTGCTTCAGGTGTAGGTGGGTTAGGTTTAAAAATCTGTTGTTGCGTTGAACTCTGCTGTTGTTGCTGTTTCATTAAATTTACAAGTTTCTAAGTCGTAGTTCAGTTGGCAAGCTTCACCAACTTCGCCTGAATAGCGATTTTTAAGGACTCGCACTGTCGTAGCATCTCGTTCAGATCCGCCCTGTTGATCTCGTTCGAGTGCAATAACTGCGTCGCTAAGTTGACCAATGCTCCTACTTCCGCGCAAGCTTCGGAGCTGTACCCTTCCTCCTTCTTCATGTGATTGTCCATTAGGTGGTGTTGTTGTGTGACATACGAGAAATAATGCGATACCTGTTCGTTCAACTAATGACCTTAGTTTTGTCATTGTTGTATCGATCATTCGACGTTCATCCCCTTCAAGTCCACTAAGTAAGATGGATAGGTGATCAAGGAAGATGACCTTTGTATCTAGTCCAGCCGCCATATATTCAATGCGGTTGTAGATGTGGTCTGGGTCATAACTACCGAACCCATCAAACAAGTGAAGGTTCCAATTAGCTATTGTTTCATCGAAGATTTCTGTCAGCTCGCTTCGTTGTTGCTCTCCGATGTGTAGAGATTTTCTAGCGGCGACTGACATAAGTCCGAGTGCAGTTCGCCTGTTTGACTCCTCAAGCGCCAGGTAACCGCACCGCTCTCCTTTGCTGAGAAGGTAAGCACATATCTCTCTGAGAATGGAGCTTTTCCCAACCCCAGAACCTGCAGTAACCGTGACAAGCTCACCATATCTGATCCCGTGTAATAACTTATTGAGTCCTTCAAAGGGGTAGTCATGATCAGATGGTGGTGAGGGTGTAGTTACTAGCTCTAAAAGAGTTTTGGCATCAACAATGCCGTCCGGTTGGTATTGAGTATGGTTGAAGTTAAGTACTTGACGTATTGCTTCACTGTTTCCAGCTTGTAATGCGTCTGAGGCGTCCTTATATTCGTCTAGAAAGCCTATGTAAGTCTTGTTAGGTGGTAATACACT
>JACLAB010015983.1_pt1 | contig 33686 bp, 20 predicted proteins | sample 8027921 | NCBI WGS metagenome assembly JACLAB01 (sample SAMN15725117, study PRJNA655200) | protist metagenome | isolation source: fluorescence activated cell sorting (FACS) single amplified genomes of... | place: USA: West Boothbay Harbor, Gulf of Maine | collected 2000-07-19 | reverse complement strand
GAAAGAGCTCCAAGACGCGCGGGCGTGATTATGCACCCGACCTCACTTCCGGGTCCTTATGGAATCGGGGATATGGGAAAAGAAGCCTTCGCTTTTATTGACTGGCTTGTTGATGCAAAAATGCAGGTTTGGCAAGTTCTTCCACTGGTCCCACCTGGGCGACCAATACCGGGAATTCGAGAAGATTACTGGTCTCCGTATTCTGGCCGCGATGCGCATTGTGGGAACACGCTAATAATATCACTAGACGAGCTTGTCAAGGATGGTCTCTTAAATGAAGACGAGCTGCCTTCCCCATATAATCTTTCAGGTGATGTGGATTTCGGTGCAGTTGCTGAGACGAATGAGCCTCTCATAGCACAGGCAGCTAGACGGCTTCTAGAGAAGCCAAGTGGAGATCCCACAAGGACGTCGTTTGAAATATGGCGCTCACGCGCTGAGAACATATCGTGGTTGGATGATGCTGCCCTATTTGACTCCATTTGTAAAGAGCCAGAACTGCTCGGGAAAGATTGGTGGGACTGGCCTGAACCCCTGCGCTGCCGAGATCCAACTACACTTCAAGAAAAACGAGCTGTGTCGGCTGAGTCTATCGAAGAGTTCTGCGCTACGCAGTACCTATTCGATAAACAGTGGCTATCATTGAAGACATACGCAAACTCCAAGGGGATTTCAATAATTGGAGACATGCCAATTTACGTTGGTGGTCACTCTGCTGATGTCTGGGCTCACCAAAACTTGTTTCTTTTGGGTTCAGATTGCCGACCAACATCCGTAGCAGGAGTTCCTCCGGATGCTTTCAGCGAAGATGGGCAACTTTGGGGCAATCCGTTGTATGACTGGCCAGCCCACTCAAGGGAAAAATATAGTTGGTGGTCGGGCCGAATTGGTAGAGCGTTGCAACTGCACGATGAAGTACGTATCGACCATTTCCGAGCATTTGCTGCATATTGGTCGGTCCCTGCAAATGCCAAAACTGCAATATCTGGAACATGGATGGTGGGTCCTGGTGAAGATTTTTTTGAGGGTGTTATCAGCGTTGTCGGTGACGCTCCAATTGTTGCAGAAGATCTTGGCGTCATTACCGAGGATGTTGTCAATTTGCGAGAAGCAATAGAGGCTCCTGGAATGGTAGTGCTGCAATTTGCATGGGGCGACGAAAGTCGCAGCCCTCATCTTCTGCATAACCACTATGAGAACTCATTCTGTTATCCAGGTACGCACGATAATCAAACGTCCCAAGGCTGGTTTGACTCACAAGACGATGCAACCAAGCTTAGATTGGCATCTTATGCTGGAATTTCAGATTTCGAAGGGGCTTCCTGGGGATTGATTCGCCTTGCGATGTCCAGTGTCAGTCGGACATGTGTCTTTACGATGCAAGATGTGCTATGCCTTGGTGACGAGGCTAGGATGAATACTCCCGGAGTAGCAGACGGAAACTGGGCTTGGCGCGTTGGTTTCCCAGGATTCTTTTCAACATGCCAACCCCAGGCTAGAAAGCTGAGACAGCTTGCTACTGTGTTTGAACGCGCACAACGAGATAAATCGCTGAATGACGCAGGTTTGCATGGCACATCTCCTGAACTGGATGGCACTTCTCAAGGAACTGGTTCTAACCCCGCGAAGAAAAGATTTCTGGGCATGTTTTGATCGTTTGAATTTATACATCTTTTATCAATTGCCTGAACGAGGTTGTTTCCTGCATGTTCAAACCAGCTCTGCTGAACAGCTCTGCTGATGTTGGTCACACGACCTCTCAAGATATAGTTCATATTTTTAATTTGATCCGATTTTCAGATCTAGCATGAATAAAAACAGTGCTAAGTCTCTCCTTTCATGCACAAGTTTCATGTCCCGAGCTGTGCACGGTGTCAGATGTCAAGGTAACATGAATTCTTTACCATCCTGGATAGTTACGGTTTTCCCGTCAACAACTACGATGATTGTTCCATTTTTAGCCTGAGCTTCCGCACGCAATGAACTGTAATCTTGAGACACAACTACCGCAGATACCGCCGCCGCGAGATCATCACAGCTGTTACATGCTGAGTACAGAGCTCTTTCATTCAAAAGAATGCAACGTCGAGTAAGTGATACAGTAAATGTAGCGCGGTTGCTGAGCGCACATGTGTCACTTGCTAGCGTGACTGCGTGCGGTGGTTTCACTGAAGCATGCCGAAGCTCACAACCGAGTGCCGCATTCAGATATTTGGCCTCGTTCTGAAACATGCGCATCATAGCTTCACGTGGATGCGAGTCTGCATCCGCTTGTCCCTCGAAGAATACTAAAATTTCATCAGATGACTGGAGGCCGACAGATTTTCGCAACTTTTGAACACGATTTACAAGTTCCCGAGCGGCACCTGAGTCAAGCAACTTTTGGTCAACAGTTAGCTCTAGGACCACCATGACACCATCTTCACCTGAAGCTGCATCGATATCGCTCTTGGCGTAGCCATCTGGAACACGGAACTCGTGTTTGATTGATATGTCATCTGAAGAAAGCGTGTATCCACCGAGTACGACAGATTCGCTCTTCTGAAAACAAAGCAGATCTTCTTGGGACATTTCTTTCACAGCTTTAGTGACTTTCCCAATTTCCTTTCCGAGACGCTTGCCCAAAAGAGCAAAGTTTGGCTCGGCTTTGAGTGTGGCGAATTTCGTTGGATCTGAACAGGTGTCAAGCTTTCGAATATTCAGCTCTTCAGTTACGTAGCACTGTAGATCTCCTTGAAGATCCGCAAGAAAACCCCCTTTTGAAAAGGGCGGACAGAAAAAAAAAAATGATATCGTGGAGGTGCCTGCAAAAGAATCAGAAAACAGATCGAGTCATACCATCGGAATGTACAACTATACATCTCTTGAGTGGAGTCTTCAGGGATTTGCCGTTTCGCTCTCTGATTTGGCGCCCTATCTCTATGACGCCCTGCATACGATTCACCGATGTTTCGACTCTACGGTCAAGTGCATCAAGGGAAGGAATAGGAAATGCACAGAAATGAACTGAAGGCTCCGATTGACCAGCATCAGGGAGGCAGCGTCGCAAATTTTGATACATATTTTCCACGAAAAAAGGGGTAAATGGGGCCATGGTCTTGCAAAGCGTGAGTAAAACATCGTACAGAGTGGTGAGAGCACAGAGAGTATCTTCAATCCCGTTTTTACCTTTCAATCGAGAGCGATTGTATCGAACATATATATTGGTGAGTTGACCAATGAAAGATACCAGTCCAGGGACGACAGTGTACAGTCGGTAATTTTCCATCTCGTCCCTGACGAATGAAACAAGAGAAGCAGTGGCCGATGCAATCCATCGGTCGAGCACGTTCCTGGATGCTCGACTTGTAGGATAAGGATCAAAAGCCTGGTTTGTATCTAATTCGACTCTCCTTACATTTTGTACCAGGAAACGGTACGCATTGTACCAAGGGAGGAATAATTCCTTGAGCACTGCGAACACCCCCTCTTCTTTAAATCGTAAGGGTTCAGCCCGAACAACAGGTGAGTTGATGAGGTACAGCCGGAGCGCGTCAGCACCGTATTTGTCGAGGATTGTATTAGGATCTGGATAGTTTTTCAGACTTTTTGACATTTTTTTCCCGTCAGCAGCTAACACGAGTCCATTGCAAACAAGATTTTGAAATGCAGGGCGATCAAAAAGTGCCGTCGACAAAACCATCAGCGTGTAGAACCAACCTCTTGTCTGATCAAGACCTTCGGCGATGAAGTTTGCCGGGAATATTTTCGATTCAAATATTTCCTTGTTTTCGAATGGGTAGTGTTGTTGCGCATATGGCATCGCCCCAGATTCAAACCAACAATCAAAAACATCTTCTATTCGCCGGAGAGGAGGAAATCCAGAACCTCGGCAAGATGGGACCTCAAGATGGTCGATGAAGTGTCGATGAATATCATTTAGTTTCGTTCCTGTGGCACTCTCGAGCTCGTCAATAGATCCGAAAACTCTTACTTCTTCGCCATCTTCTGAGCACCAAACCGGAATGGGAGTCCCCCAATATCGATTTCTACTGATAGCCCAGTCATGTGCGTTTTCGAGCCAATTGTGAAAGCGCTTTTCCTGTACGTAGGAGGGTACCCAACGTGTTTTCTTATTGTTTATAAGGAGTTGGGCTTTGATGTCTTCAACCTTAACGAAATACGATGCGACTGCTTTGTATATCAGGGGTGTGTGAGAGCGCCAGCAATATGGATACGAATGGACAATGCGAGAGTTGTCGATCAAACGACCCTGACAGTAAGGCCAACATTTTTCCATGAAGAAAGATTAAAAAGATGTTGGGCCGATTCAAAACATGTGAAGAGAGTACCATGTTCTTAATTGAAGCAATCAAATCCTTATCTGCTTCCTTGACGTGTTTTCCTCGGAATGGTTCAGTTACTGGATGGCAGAAACAACCATTTGCATCGACGGGGTCCGGTAGACTACCCCCTTTTGTAACCACACCATTTGCGATGCAAACTCGATAATCGTCTTCACCGTAAGCTGGCGCTTGATGAACCACTCCGGTGCCACTATCATCGGAAACATATGCATCACAACATACCCTGAAGGCTGTATCTTTCAGTTCTTCTTCGAAGAATGGGAAGATAGGCTCGTATCGTAGACGATCGAGATCTGTTCCAAGCACCGTTTTCACAACTTCCCAACCATCGGCGAGGCTTCCTCGCTTTCCTCCCTTTAGCTTTTTAGCTGCTCCAGGAATTTCACAGAGTCGTGCTTCTGCAACCACAAAAACGTTCCCTTCTGGACCCCTTGCGTACACGTAAGTAAAACCTGGATTCACACAAAGCGCAAGGTTTGAAGGCAACGTCCATGGAGTCGTGGTCCACGCAACGAGCGACGCCCCCAGGTCGCATCCGATAATTGGGAACGAGATCATCACTGCAGGGTCAGACACATCTCGGTAGTCCAACCCTGCCTCAAAATTTGACAGTGGAGTATTACAAGCAGTGGAATATGGCATCACCTTGAAACCCTTGTAGACGAGATTCTTTTGCCACAATTCCTTGAAAACCCACCATACCGATTCCATGAAACTACGGTCCAAAGTTTTGTAATCGTTCTCGAAATCAATCCAGCGACCTGTGCGCTTCACAGTTTTTTCCCACTCTTTCGAGTATCTCATCACAATACTGCGGCATTCCTTGACGTAAGGTCACCATTTCGCCACGAGCAGAATTTAAGTGACGCGCCACAGCTCTGAAATGTGAGCAATGGCAGCATCGTCAGATTTCTGAGAAAGAAGAGTCCACACCTCGTTATACTTATCGATTCCAAACTGCAGGACATCGTCTTTTCCCTTGATGCCAAGCTTCTTATCTATCTCGTATTCAACTGGAAGGCCGTGACAGTCCCAGCCGAAACGACGCGTCACATGATGTCCTGTTGAGCATGCAAATCTGGTGACCACGTCTTTGATAGTTCCGGCAAGAATGTGCCCGTAGTGAGGCAGGCCAGTAGCAAAAGGTGGGCCATCATAAAACACATATTCTGGGCGACCTTCACTTCGCCTCAACTGCTCGTTGAACGCGTTGGTCTCCTTCCAGTATTTAAGAACAGCTTCTTCCTATGATGCAAAAACGTTCAAATGTATGCGCGATGAATGGTCCCGGGCAAAAGTGATTTTTCTTCGTGACGAGTCACACCGCCGAAACTGAAGTGGATTGGGAAAACCTAGTATGGGTTTGGCGGCGGACCCGGCAGGGCATGCCGAGTGCATTTATGGCACCGGATAGGTGTACGCCGATAGTATAAGTCATCTAACACGATCAATGCCGTTGTTATTTGAGTCCTCACCTCCGCTGGAAAGCTATAGTCCTTGCCCTCGATGACATCTTCCAGAGTCGACATCCTGGCAAGGCAGGGAAAATGTTTGCGTTGAAGCAAAAGCAGTGTTCTTATTTATTCGGAATTCTTAAAAAGATCATAATCTTAATATTTATTTGATTGATACAGCGCATATTATACATGCGCATTGTCAGCATTTTTTGCTTTTTTGCTTTTTGTTTTCTTGATTTATTAGCGCTCGTATACATGTCCAAGCTGGTGTCGACGAGAACCGCCTGGTATCGAACATGCCCAAACGCAAACGGGGTGATTTACGTACAGTCACAGTTTTCTTTTCGTATTAGCCGTTAATTGCGTCCGTGCCCATCGCCGGACGCGCGTGCGCCCGGCCCGATCTCGCCCCGCGCGCCGCGCCGCGACACGACGGGACGCGGCTATGCCGACCACCTGGGAACGGACGCACCACGCAAACCACGCCGCACGCCAAACACCACACGCCCACTCCACTGTCCGGACTCTGTAGACTTATTAGACTATTCGGCATAGCCGTAAATTACACGACTCGATGTTAACATATTGAAAAATGTCCGGTCACCTGGTATCGTTAATCAAACACCACGGTCTATTCGCTCATACATTGTTGTCATTTTTACACCCAATCCAACGTTTCTTTTAACTCTTTTAACTCGTAAATCTTGGTTTACCTCTTCACACACGTCACCGAATCCAAGGGTATTTTTTCCTCATACATGTTACTCGATCCAATGATTTCTTTGTCTTATTATCTTATGCTTGGTATCGTGTTAAAACTAAATACGCAGGTCCGACGCTTACTACTTCAAATCTTCGTAATAAACACGGTTGTTAAGCGCTTCAACCACACTGACTACTCACGGTTTTCTTTTCGTATTAGCCGTTAACCGCATCGCGTGCGCCGGACGCGCGTGCGCCGGACGCGCCCCGGTCTCATCCCGCGCGCCGCGCCGCGTGGCTATGCCGACCGCCTGGGAACGGACGCACCACGCAAACCCCGACGCACGCCAACGCCAACACCACACACCCACTCTCCGGTCTCTGAAGCCTTATTCGGCATAGCCGATCTTACGAGGATTGCAAGAAAAAAATGTCCACCTCACCTGGTATCGTTAATCAAGGTCGAAGGTTTATTTTCCCCATACATTGTCACACATCGTTAACTCAGAATCGTTGGTTCAGCGTTACATACAGTTGGTTCATTTATTGGACGAAATAAACCAATTTTCTTGAGTCACGTATGAAAAATTTGTCCCATGGTGTTTGCCATACGTGAGGGCATTTATATATTATATAAACTATTAATTTCACATTATTGTTAAATCAGACACATACATACATGTCCTGTCATCATTTGCTCGAAAGTCACTTCGTTTACACGAGGGTCGCTTTGCAGCTGCGGCTCACCTGCTCTTTATTTCGCGATCCTTCAACGTAATAATACGCACGTACCCACAATTCTATCATGATTTAATAACCATGCGGGGGGCTATGCCGACACACCTGGGAGCGAACCCACGCAATCACGTTAATCACGACTCCTGTTCCTCCCTGGAGAATTTTTATTATTACCTTATTACTTATTACCTTCATTCGTTCGAAGGTACTTGCGTAATTGTATGTAATTGTAAGAGTATATGTAATAATTGTAAGAGTTTCGAAAACTTATTATATATATTATGGGCGCTGCTGATGATCACATACATGATGATGATATAATAATATAAAAAGTATATATAGTGGTCGAAATATATATCAGACCGTCAGAAGAATCACCTTCATTCTGGATTTGTCACCCATCTTCTTCATGATAGGTTTCACTAAGTTTCATAACCGAGCTGCCCTCCTTGCGTTACCCCAGCACCGTGCATTCTAGATGAGTTTGAGGCTCAGAGATGTCGTAAGCGTGAGTTGTAAGTAAAATGAACTGCCGAGATGCGACATTTTCGTGCATGTCGAGCAAATGCATTCTTCATATGGTTTGCGGTATCGACTATAGGTGACTTGGTACTCTGTGCCACAACATCCGTCATAGACACGTCAGGAACAGGTTCGAGCGCGACGTTTGATTTCCGTGCTCTAAACTCGAGCAGGGCATTCTTGCTTCCGACCAGAACCGAGAGGAGAATTGGAAAGGAACATGAAAACAGGGCATTGGGCTCGCTTAACCTACATACAAACTCGGTTCACGATATCAATACATTACCCCTTGGTTCTTCACCTGGCCACGGGGCGACCACACCCTACAACGGAGAATATGTTCTACTTAAGAGCCGAAAACCAATAGTTTTCAGGCTCTTTCCGAAGTCTGGACCAAGATTAGGGCGCACCAGAATAACTATCTTTGGAGCTAATTTCAACCCAACAGGACGAGAAGTCTGTCGGTTTGGCAGTGAGCGTGATGGAGCCGAAGTTGATTTGGTCCGAGCCACTATTCTCAAAAATTCAAAAATGGTTTGTTTCACTCCCTTGCGAAGTGGAGCAGGCAGAGTCGTGGTGTCAGTGTCGTCGGATGGATCCACATTCAGCGGGGCAACCCTGACGACCGCGCAAGGTTCAGGAACTTTTGTTTTCTTCAATTTCACAGACCATGTACCATCTGGACACTTTACTATTGACAACATAACGGGGCCTTTTGCCGGCGGAACTCTCATCACTGTAACTTTGAACACCAACGCGGCCAAATGCGACGAAAGAACGACTTATCAAGCAACCTTTAACTTTACCAAACGAGTTCACTTGAGTGACAAGGACATCGCATTTGTTGACAACAGTCTCTACAACGTGATGGAGCAGCAGAATGCTTCTCACGTGAGCAGCATGAGCGCAGCTTATTTTCGAGTTAGTTACAAGGGTTTGATGTATGATGTAGTCACTCCGTCTTCATCTGCATCGACCCAACTAGACGATCAATGTTGGAACTACTATGACGGTATTTCCTCTCTAACATCGAACATCACGTTTGAAGAGGTGGATGATTTTGCTGTAGCTGCCCAGAATGCATCACACAATGCCGATGGGTGCCTAGGTCCCACACACAATGCCACCGTCGAATGTCTGAAGTCGCTTGAACCTTACATTCTTGTCGTTGAGGCGCGCATACTTGAATACACCATTACAAGACGAACTTGTCTAAGTCATACATCTCTTGGTAGATTTGAGCCATCGAACCATGCAAAGTGCATGTTTAGCTTTTATGGAAGCTTTCTGCCTGTTGAAACTTCTGATCACAGCATCATGGTGTCTGAGGTTATCACAGTTCCAGCAAAATGGGATGGTTACAATAGACTGAAATGCATTTCGCCTCGACGACACCATAAAGCAACGTTTACGGGCCCTTCACACGGAGGTGTTCCTCTGATCGAACAGCCTGCTTTAACGACGGAAGCGGCGACTCTCCGTGTCAGCAATGACGGGATTCACTTTAGCCAACCGGCAGCAACGTTTACATTCAACAGTAGTGTCCCAGATGTATTCAATGTATACACCCTGCAGGAATCTGGAAGATACAAAGCGAGGGGGCCTTGGACGGGCAACACCGAAGTCTATATAAATGGCACAAACTTTTTACCTGCAGAGAATCTGAAAGCACGATTCATCATTTACAATGAAACTGATCATCTTTCAGGTGTTATAGCTGCTGATTCCAAGTCGATACTTGAGCAACGACAAGGGGGCTGCGTTTATGACACTCCCGAGCAAATCAGGTGCATATCACCCAAGTGGTATCCAAGCGAGCACCTTTTGAGTCGAATCGGCAGTTTGAATCCATGTTTTCTTGTCGATATTGAAGTCTCGAATGACGGTGGTATGCAGTGGTCCATGAGTGCGGGCGACAAGTTTCTATACTGTCCTGTCTATGTGAGCACATACGGTAGTAATAGTTGGGGAGAAGGTACACCTCGATTACCTTTTCGGGACATCTCTCGTGCAATCCAGGCCTCCTTGTCTGAACCACGCTCGTATTTTCTGTATAAAGGAGTTCGCCCAAGCGGTAAGTCTTTAGCTGGAAGGCAACAGAGAGGTACTGAGCGGAGGTCTGGGGGGCTGGCGCGGTATGTCAATCTCGACCAAATTCTTCTCATGGACGGGATATACCAAGATCGTTTCGGAATTTTTGGCCCGGAACGTAACTTGAATCTAATAGCGCATGGCCGGGTTATCGAGGTGAGCTATTCAAACTTCCACTTCGTGTTTGACAACTTTGAGATGACAAAACATTTTCATATTTCAGATAATCGCTCAAAATCCCGGGCGAGTATTCATCGATTGTGATGGCAAGGATGTCGATGCCCTTCACCCGTTTGGTTCTGATGATCATCATGGCCTTGACATTGAACAGCATGGCTCAATTTCTTTTAGGGATGTAGGGGTTGTCCGATGTTCGGGTCTTATACGATGGACTTCTTATGAAAGTCATAATAATCGATCCTCCATTGCTTCAATGGCTCGACGCTCACATACATTTGTGATAACATCCACATGCAAATTCGTGTCTCGTCAATTCAGTCCTAATGATGCATTCATATTATTCAGTGCAGGTTTTGACTTACATTATGAGGATTCGGATGTGTCAAGATTCATTTTTTGCCTTCAGTCAGCGAGTTGGGTCAAATATACTTCTAGGAATCAATTGACACCTGGGGACTTTAACCCTGAGATTTTAAGAGATGCTGCACTGTCACGCGCATTTGAAGGTATTCACTGGAGATCTGGAAACAATGTTGCCTCTGGTATGACAGGCAGGCGCCTCCTCCATACGAAATTCAGCAAAGATCAAACTCGGCGAAGCTCTGAAACAAAAGTGAAAAGACGTGTTTTATCCCATGATTTAAATATGGAAGTGCCGAAGACAGCTCAAGAGGACAGCGCCAGAGGTGACCATACTTCACTAGGAGGAAACCTCGCGCATGAAATCTTCTCTGCCCACTACTCCAATCATGAAGAGCTTCCAGATACAGAAGAAAAAGGCTGCGTACAACTTTTCTTACGCCCTGCTGAGAATAAGCCCGGGCGGCGCTTTCAAGGGTCTAGAGACTGAAATCCGCGAAGATGTTGATGTTGGGGTGTTTGGTGGTAATATATGTTGTTTCTAGAAGCGAAGCTGGTTGTTTGGAACCTTTCAGGTGGCGCAGATAATTCTGCATGCCGATCATGTTCTCTTGTCTTCGCCGAGCGGGACCTATAATTATATGTGTAGTTTACATTGATAATCAGTAAACGGCGATATCACTTGGTATACACAGTGTCAACATCGTCAAGCTCAAGAAGCATCTCCACCAAATCACTGTATGCGTAGCTGGCGTCCTCATCAACTTCAGCCAGGGGCACCATCTTGAGAGCGCTGTCATTTGCATCGATGGTGAATCCATCCTCAGCAAGCTGCCGGCGACATGTGCTGTAAGTCGACACTTCTGTCACTGTGACAAAACCTTCGTGGCCATTTTAGCGTGCTTTATGAGTTCTATAGATAAACAGCTCAAACAAGCGACAAAAACGCTCCCTCTTCCACCTCAAGACTGATCGGTGTTCGAACGTTTAATTCCCCATCGATTCCCACCAAATCAAGTTCGTCTCTCGCTTGCAGCACCGCCCTTCTCGCTTGCACGTAACACACGGAAGGATCTTCGACATGCCCACCACCAGCCTTCACTGCATCGAAAAGCGCAATAGTTTGAAAAATGCCGCACTTTTTAACCGCTATTAGATCAAACTTGCCATCATCGAGCTTTGCAAGAGGGGTAAAGGCAAAACCTCGACCGCTACAGCGTGTATTTTGCGCAAACATCATCATATAGTCTTCATGCTCGCACTGAACGCCCATTGGTGTTTCACTGTCAATGGATGCTGCAAGCTTTGCAAAGTTGAGCTTGTTCTTGATTATGTGATAAAAACCTGCGATATCATAGCGAAAGGGACCAAGCCAACGCAGCCCATCAGCAGTATCAGCCGCGTCCCTAGCCATGCCCCATGTAACGCAGTTGATAGAATACGTGGTTCCATCTGGATGGTCAACGCGAATGACATCCATTGGATGCACACAACCTCGATCAATTGTGGCAAAAACGTCCGCTAACTTGAATTGATGCGTGTCGCGCATGAAGTTATTCCCCGTGCCACAGGGAAACGCAAATATTGGGATCTTTCTCGCTTGTGATGGCCGTGTAATCATACCACAGACTCCCTCCCTAAGCGTCCCGTCTCCGCCGACGACACCAACTGCATCAACGCCATCTAAAGATGCATTGCAAACAAGTTCCTCGCAATGACCTGGTCGCTGCGTGACGACTTCAAGAAGCTCAATGCCGCGATTCGCAGCGAGCCGGCGAATTTCGCGAAGCTCGCGCTCTCCCTTCATCTTTTTGCACTTCACCCCGTGAACAATCAAGAGTATTGTCTGCAGATAGGTAAAAAGAGGAGATAACTTGGCAACCATTCAATATTTTTCCGAGGGTGTTATCTTAGCGCGAGAAGGCGGCGCTTAATTTTTTTCTCGCATACCTTTATTAAGCGAGGTTCCCTACTCATCAATGGCTTGATGAGAGTTTCCGCCCCGGCTTTCTTGCGCGCATCGAAGCTCGGCCTGAGTGCAGGGAGCCCGGTTATCGTATTGAAACTCGTGGACTTCATTTCTCTTTTCTCCGACTTCTCAGGAGCCTCTGTTCCTAAGAGTTACACATCTGTCCGCGCGTGGGGAAGCTATTTCATAATCTACCTTCGTATCTTATTTCGTTCGAAGGATAAAAAATCACTAATAATAAGAGATAGATCTAATAGAATACATATATATATATATATATACTAGTTTTTTGGCTGGTAGCTTCACGTGTAGGACCACAACCAAGATATATGCTGAATCATACATTCATGATTTATTTTATATATCGTTCAGTTGTTAGTTAGAGATAAAGTGTATATCGTCGGTCGGTTGCAAATACTGACATGCGCCACGCGCCAAACTTCAAAACAAATATCATTAATATTAAGATCTTATGTATTTTTTATATTTTTTTAATACATGCATCATCACTGATTATTATATTATTTTATTAAAACTTATTATTTTATCTAAATTTTAATGATCGGTAATAATAATTTTACAGAATTTTAAATACAATGGGAATATGTTTTAAAGGATCGGCAACATTAAAATATATATCAATAAACTTCATAAAAATTCGAAAGAATCAGTTTTAGTTCGTATCTATTCTACAGAAATATCGTCGTATTTACGGCTACTACCAGAGCATTTATACAAACGCAACCTCCAGATTTACGTATGACTTTAACAGTCAAACGGTTAGGCGACGCTTCGGCTTCCATGTATGAGAGCAGTATGATCTATTAAATCCTCGATTTCTATGGGAGATTTAACTCCAACTTTTGGCGGTCTAATTATATTCGCGCACAGAGCAAACAGTCAGAGTCTCTACAAAACAGCTACCATACATATATATACTAGATATATATGATATGATATCTTATTACAGTAACGTTGCGTATTCTATGCGAAGGTATCTATATTCTATGATTAATATAAAATATTATTACACCTTTATTTGTTCGTTGCGTGCGTGGTTGAAATCCAGAATACGTAAGCTTCGACCGTACAATTAATTAAGGTCCAATTAATGAATAACGGGTCCAATTAATGAATAAAACACCATCACAATACCTTTAGATTGATTTGATTAGTTTGTGAATATCTGAGCCGGGAGCTGGAGCCGGGATCAAAAGTCTTGATTGCGTAAACGCCCTTGGCAAAATCCGGTCCACCAGTCCTTGCAACTTCTTTCCACTGAAAAGCCGCGAAATAACGTGAGTTCTGCCAGAAGTTACCTGCTTTTCCGGTGTGGGCACGTACCGGCAATTTCCGTAATCTATCAGCCAGCTGTTATCGCATACAGTAATCTGCAACATCCATGTCTGCCGTCGCCTCACCGTCCGCGACAACGAAGCTTAGCTCAAAGGTTTCTCTGAGAAATTCCCGGACTCGCCTACGCCGGACGCCATGCCAAAGCCGCGCTGCCCGCCGTAATGTCGCAGTGAACGCTGAAGTGACCAATGGCAACGGTGCGTGACGCGCTCTTCATCTCCACTTTTTACTTTACGCAAACACATCCTTCTGTCGAACGCTTTTCCGGGTTTTCCTTTTCTGTCCACGTAAGCATTTTTGTGGCGTCGGCGCTGAACCGTCATTCGGCCGCTGTATCTCTTCCGAACTTTTTCGTATAGGTTCCGCAACGGTGGTGACTGACGCAACCTTCGAAGCTGAGGTATTGAAGAGCGACATTCCTGTTCTTGTGGACTTCTGGGCACCCTGGTGTGGTCCTTGCCGCATGATCGCCCCCCTTATCGACCAGCTCGCAGAGGAATACTCGGGCAAACTCAAGGCGGTGAGTCATTTGCTTATCCTTTCCAGTATCAGGAAAGGCTTGATCCAAAGGACAAGCTATCGTTTTCCTTGTGCGCCAGCTTCAAATGCACGTCTTCTCGCTAAAATTCATGTCTACTCGGATTGTCTCCAGACTATTCGATGGACATAGCCCCAGTTTCTAGCTTACAATATGATTCCATATTGTCCACAAAATTGCACACTTACTGACACGTCGCACTCGGTCTTGATATCTTGTATCCTACTTAGGTCAAGCTAAACACGGACGAGAGCCCCAGCGTCGCAACTGAGTATGGCATACGCTCCATACCAACAGTCATGATCTTCAAGGGTGGTCAGAAGCTTGACACTGTCATCGGTGCTGTGCCAAAGTCAACTCTGACTGGCACCATTGAGAAGTATCTGTAGGCCAGTGGTTGTATACCTGAGGAACTTGCACTGACATAGGATGTCTGCACGTCGCACTCTGATCCGATGGAGGGGTTTGGTTTTGTGACTACAGTTCGTGTTGAATTTACCCACATGTGATATACGACAGAGATAAGGCTGAGAAAAGTGGCTTTTGGTGTAATAATCAAATGTTATGCGTCCGACAGTGGTGTCACACGATCAGTGCGATGCTTACTGTCTTCCTTTTGTATAAATACACGAAATCTCATAGTGAGAATGCATCAGAGAATAGCTTAAGAGTACTGCTAGAGGTGTGCCTTGTGTTCCAGGAAGGTTTTGCCTCTCAATGTAGAAGCTGTTATCCCTACGGACTCACGTTAAGTATGTGTATCATGCTTTTGCTATAAATATTGTTTATCAGTGAAGCGCCCGCGAGACAAAAGGAACATCTGCCCGGTCGCCGCGGTCCTTTTTTGTTTCAGCACTGTCATAAGGGGCATATTTGAAAGGGTCCCTGAAGGAACCACCAAGAAAGTCCCAGAAAACAAAATATTGTCCGTAGTTGAAATTGAAACCTGTGTGGTGGATCGTGTGGTGCGCGGCGCCGTTGACAAAAGGCAATTTAAAGGTGGTCCGATCATGTATATTGATCGTCCATAATCCAACGATAGCAAGGGCACAGAAGTAGCTCACATGGTGCATCGGGAACAGAAACACAAAGATGTGGTAGGGGCAGCCTTGAAGCCAGCCGTCTAAGGGATGAAAAGCATAGGACGAGAAAGGCGTCGTTTCTTTGTATTTGTGATGTAATTTGTGGATAGGTGCGTAAAGTAGCCGATGATGCAAGGCTCGATGAATCCAGTAAACGCAGGTATCAGAAAACAGTAAAAACATCATTGGGGCCATCACCGTCAGATAGCACCAACCGAAGAACGTCGAGGGAAGATCCTGGGTTGACAACAGAATGATGGATGAAGTTAAATTACTTTTGTCATTTAGTTGCCAGGAAAGGAAAGAAGTGGAGAGGAAGCCAAAAATATCAAGATGCCCGGACTTTTTAGGCACCCTTTAGTCTTACCCAGTATATCTTAGTATAGCCTGCCTCTACGAGTAGTTCGAAAGGGGCCGTCATAGCTGCCATGATGACGATAGAAAATGCACTAAGTTTGATCTCATTCGCAACCTGGTCGCGCCCTTCCCTCCGGTCCCAAGCGGCAACGTTTTTGCCATTTACGTTGCGTTTCAGGTAGTACACGTAGTACAGAAAGGGGCAGAGCGTGAAATACAGCAAGAAAGTGAAAACTGTCAAAAATATCCAAAGAACTGTGAATTTACGGATAAGAGTATACTCTTCCGGTTCGAACTGCTCTATGCCGAAAAAGTATGGGTCCACAACGTGCTTGTTTATCCAATTCGATGTCCCGTCAAAACCAAGTCCAAGACCGACAATTGTTGGGATTTCCATCACACAATAATTGCTGAACAACTGCTCCTTCAATAAGTGCGAACCGTCAATATGATTGATTCGCCCAATGCAGACTGTAAGCCTCACTAAAAGTTCCACACGAAACCAAGCTGCTTGCCAGACGATTGTTCGGATACCTCCAAAATGATCTTCCAAATATACCAAATACAAATATATCCATCGCAGCATGCTTGTCAAACGATGATGGTTATTAATTAATAACGTAAGATTTTAAAATTATTACGTATGTAATTAAATGAGGGTATTAGGGTATTAAATGGACCCTTAAATGAGGGTAAGTATGATAATCATCACAAATAAAGTACTTTTGGGAGTTCAGTTCCTAAACACGACCTGAATTCATCATCCGCTCCTGAGAGAAGGTACATCACATCACATATATGACATATTTTCTGTCTTCCACACTTGCATCGTGGTCGGGCGTCCATCATGCGCAAACCATGTTGACAACCTATTCTGCGCATCGCGGGGTGCAGCTCGTCGCATTTGCTCGGCGGCGCGAGAAAACCTCTAAACGCAATACCACGAGTAGAGGACCCAACGGGCGCCAACAAAAGCAGGGAAGTTTTGAAGGCAGCAGGGATGTGGCGCCGGAGGCGAAGGTACGTTGGTCGTGTTGATGTCATCTTGATTTGCCACAACTTTTAATCTACTATAGGTGCGTGATTTTGGTGTGAAGAGTTCTGATTCGCAGTTGAACGGCATCGTCCTCGACAGTAAAAACCGTCATCTGTATTTCGACGAGGCCACCATCACTGTCTACGCTGGGCAGGGCGGTGATGGCGAAGCTTGGGATTCCGCGAAGCCCAAGGTAGTGAAGAACTTTAAATATCGCTGGGGGCGAAATATAAAAAAGTACGTCGAGCTGCCTGCAGCAGAGCCTGCAGATGGAGGCCGAGGAGGCAGTGTCTACATTCGTGTCAATAGAACTTGTGACTCACTATTATGCTTTCATGAGCAAAACGTATGGCGGGCCAAAAAAGGATACCATGGTTCCGCTTCCCCCAATGCTGCTCCTGGTCGGGAGCGTCGCCGCGTGGCACCCGAGCAACATGATTTATTCATCGACGTGCCGCCTGGAACAGTCGTGCGTCGCAAACGAAATGGAGAGCTCCTTGGTGACTTGACACAGCATGGGATGTCAGTGCTGATCGCCGAAGGTGGCGCCGGGGGGCTTGCTGCTCGTCGATGTAATCGATCACAGATACATAGCCATAAAGTGAGAAAGACAGATGTTGGGCTGGAAGTTAGTGACATTGACCTTCAAGAAGCTACAACGACATCTTCAACAGGAGATCAAGGCGAGGCAGTGACAGTTGAACTTTTGATGCGTGTTGTTGCCGATATTGGGATCGTCGGGCTCCCAAACGCTGGCAAGTCATCTATACTGAAAGCACTTACGCGTGCTTCTCCGACCATTGCGAATTATCCATTCACGACGCTGATGCCTAACCTTGGTGTCATCAAGCCGCAAACCGCAAACCATTATTGTCGGAAAGCTGACTTGACTATTAACGGTGAAGATGAATGCAGACCGGTCCTCGCTGATCTTCCAGGACTCATCGAGGGCGCACACAAGGGCAGAGGTCTGGGTCGCGCTTTTCTCCGACACTTACGACGTACACGCGCTTTACTCGTGGTCATTGATGGGTCGGGAAAAGATCCAGTAGGCGATTATACAATCATACGTGAGGAGTTGAGACTTTACAATCCAGAATACATCAGGCGGCCACACATTCTAGCACTGAATAAGATGGATACTGAATGGGCCGCCGTTCGATTGAAGGACATGATCGCTGACATCAAAGCACTGGACGCGAACGTAGTAGGATGCAAACCTGTTGCGTTTGTTCCAGTGAGCGCCGCAACTGGATCGGGTATTGATGTGTTGATGAAAGCAGCGAACAACCTTATGCAACAGCGAATGCACGAATAGTAATTCTCTTGATGTCGACAATTTTTCTGATGAACGACAAGGGATCAAATATGGATTCGATGACTTGTTCGGCTGCAAAGGACCGTGTAACAGACTCATAAAGTGGTGGACCTAAGAAATATATGTCAACTATTTTCTCGTTCTTTTTTCGTTCTCGCATAACTATAAAGACGCCCGTCCTGTGCACAACCCGACGCTAACTCGAATCAAACTTTTGTGATCTCCTTTTCTTTTTGGGTCACCAGTTCATCAACTTGTTTCACGAAATTTGAGGTTATTTTATCGATGCACTCCTCTAGCGACCTCAATTCATCTTCTGGAATCCCATTGAGCTTCCCGACAGACTTCAGCGCGTCTCGTCGGACGTTACGCAACGCAACTTTGCCTTCCTCACCAAGTTTTGAGACCAACTTGACAAGTTCTTTTCTGCGTTCCGCAGTCAACGGAGGAATGCTCAAACGAATGCAATTTCCATCGTTACTTGGCGTGAGGCCGAGGTCGCTGTTCATGATTGCTTTCTCAATTTCAGCCACCATACTCGAGTCAAAAGGTTTTATGACGACAGTCTGGGAGTCAGGTGTACTTGCGTTTGCGATCGTGTTCAGCGGCGCCACCGAGCCATAATATGCAACTTCGATACGCTCGAGAATCGCGGGGTTGGCTCGCCCCGTGCGCACGGTGTTCATGTTACCGCGAATCGAAGTAATGGTTTTCTCCATACGCTCAGTTGTGTCCAACTCGATAAGTTCAGGGTCGTTATCGTTGGCATTTGAGCCACAGATCAGTGCATGCCTTTGAGGTCAACGAACAATATAGATAATGAAAGCCCGAACCAGAAATCGTAACAACTATTTTGAAGGAATATGCAAATACACACCGTCGTGGTTGTCGAGTGCAGTACCTCAAACGGTTCAGAAGGCTGTTCTTTGCGGAACTCTGCGAAACGTTCGATAAGAACTCTGTTCTTGCGTTGAAAGGGTGCTCTGTGAAGAAAATAGTAGCGTACCTTCAATTGTCTCGGCAGATCACGAAGAAAATCGTTGCATGCGCTTGGTCCAGACGCAAAGCTCATCATATGCGACTCACCTTCTAGCTAAGCTTCTAGCTAAGCTAGCGACAGTGCTGACGGATGACGGGTGAGTCTGCAGATAGACACTACTTTGTTTTTTATCTGTTTTTTATCACGTCCGAAATAAAGGTTACTCAACACGACGACGACGAAGATATTGTACGAACGAAGGCAAACCTTATTATTATATACGAAGGTATTCGAATCCTAAACCCTAAACCTAAACCTGATGTATACGATTGTATACGTATTATATAATATGTATTTTATTTATTCAATATATATATTTATTACATGGGATGTAGTTTCGTCTAACTAGATCACGCAGCAAATATTGAACTTTCGTACCTGAAACCTGCAAGCCATTGTGGTGGTGCTGATAAGAGAGGCGTGGACGAGGGCGATGCTGTGGAGGTACGCCTTGTTCCGGAATTCGAGGGGTGGAGGCTCCTCGGTGTGTACGCCCTGTGTGTGTGCGTTGACAGCTCCGGATGTGCGGTGAGCTTGATGGTCGGCGATGTCTTTTATCAGCTTGAGGAACGGTTTGCCCATGCGATCGTAGGTGTCCATCACGAGTGGAATGAATTCCTTGTGCGCTCTGAGCGCAGCCTCCTTGTACTTGCCATCTTTGATCGTCTCCGCGGCCTTGATGGGGTTGGCTTTGGGGTGACTCTTGCCTTGGCGGGCCTGAGGTTGGCTCGCCGGGTCCTTAGCCTGGCCGATGATGTGTGTGATCGAGGTGTAGAGCAGGAGGGTTGTATATATTTTGTACCTTCGAAGGTATATTATTTTTAATTATTACATGTATGGGATGTAGTTTCGTCTAAATAAATTAGATTACGCAGCAAATAAATATCGAGTTTTCGTACGAGTTGAAACCTGAAGCCATTGTGGTCATCGATTATAAAGATTTTAAAGGTGACAAAATTTCTTCATGTATGTTTACTCATACGTGAGGGCATCTATATAACACTTACTCGTTTATTTACGATTATTGTAATCTGTATATCGCACACACTCTCATCATTGACGTCGATCGTCGGCTATGCCGACACATCCGGGAACAACCCTCGAAAACACGTTTATTCCTCCGTCTGCTCGTTCGGTCCCTGCGCAGCTGGAAGGTTTTTATTATTACCTTTACTGAAAATTAGGTCTATTGGCCCGAATATAAAGTTGCCTTGCCTGAGGCGGGTGGATTGTAACTCTCTCCGCACGTGGGATGAAAGTAGTTAGCAATGCACAGCGCGATTGGATAGTGGTATACTACACCGGTCAACCTCGGTGTCTTCGTCACTTCCGAAAGGCTAAACCAAAGACAAGCTCAAATTTGATCCACTCCCCTCGTGCCCTGAGTAAACGGGCGATAGCGTCAGCTCAAAATCCGAGGCGTTCGATAGGAGGGATTTGGAAACAGCTCCCAGCTGTTCAGCAGACAATTACAAAACTTGTTGAGCTTCCAGCGAATCCAATCGGCTCTTATATAAGCGGCCAGCGTTCCGCAATTCACCGCCTCGATCCCCGGTTAAAGCAAGCGTGGCTCGCGGCCCTTTTGCTTTTACCGCCTAATGGCACCTCAGAAGAAAAAATGTTGGTGTGTTTTTTTCTGACTTTGTTAACTATGGTCGTCCTTCCTCCTCGATCCTGGCGCCCGCAGCTGACAACGGTCGCAGGTTTTATCGTGGTGTTGTTTCTCTTATTGTTCATCAGCGCGGATGGAGTATTGCCTGTTGCACAACCTCGCGAACCAAACTGTTATGTCGAAGGGTTGGACTTTCTTCAACATTTAGAGGGCAGCTATGAGTATGTCCTTTGGCATTACGGGCCAATACAAATCACTCGAAAAGGCCTTGGCCTTGCAATTGGAGCGTCCTGTCTCGCATTCACTACTTTACAGTCAACATTTTTGATTCTTTGCACGACAACACCTGAGGACATGGCAAAAGGTGTTCGATGGTACCTTCAGCCTTTGTCAATTGTCAGAGTCCCGACTGATGAATTGACATTCTCTATGCTGATGTCTTTGCGCTTTACTGCGATTGTATTCGAAGAGTTGAGAAATGTAAGTCTTGGGCTGATTGCGCGCGGAATCGATTGGAGTGCAATAGGCTGGAAAGGAATCATCGGGCTGCTTGGAGCACTTATTTCTCGAATGATTGACTCGCTATTCAACTCTTCTGGGGCAATATCTGATGCAATCATCTCGCGAGGTTACCTTAAAGCCACTAAACAACAGCCTGAAAGTCTAGAAGCCACTGAAACTCGTGATGTACTCTTGAATCTGGCATCGCTTTTGTTATTGTGCACTTTTGCAGTAATCTTTGAGGCTTGAAAATGATAAGTTGGTCTGAACCTTCGGTCCTTAAGATGTTCATTGATACTTTCGTAGTATTTGCGAATAGCGGGGGGTCGTTTTGTGCTAAGTATGAATTTGATCTCTCGTTCGAATTCGGTCATCCGCATTTGAAGTTTAATTTATTTCGCGCAATCAGACTTTTGTAATAATAACCCTGTTTTCCTCGTGCAGGAGGTCACTTTCGCTTGGCAAGTACTAAAGGCGGTCCTGGCATTCCTGATCAGTTGAAATCGGTCATCATGCATCTAGAATTCTAATCAGCTCGATGTCAAACATCAGCGTCTTATCAATCATTCCTTCATTTTCAAGCACAAAACCAAGCGCTCTCTTCCCTGAAAAAGTGCTTGGTTGAGGTATTGCCAAAGTCCAGCTCTTTCCCTTTGGATAACCAAGATCCGAACCGCCAGGAACGATTATTCGTCGAATGCAGCCCACCCGCATACCCATTATGGCCTCTTTGAATGCAGGAATCACCTTCGCATCATCCACTGAGAGCCGGATAAAATCTTTATCATCCCCGGTGAACGCACCTCCCTTTGTTTTGTTGCGTGCTTCAAAAGGGCGGCCGTAATAACCGAGAGTATACCCATCCCAGTCAACCAAAGCTGTTTGACCATGTGTAAAGACGGCGCCATCGCCTTTCACCATGTCTTTGTACTGAAGACCGCTCTCTGTGAGCGTAAAGTCAGGATAGTTGTAGCGCGACTTTCCGTAATCCTTGTCAGCAATGCTCGGTAAGTATTCCCGGTCAACATATTCTGCGTGAGATGGCTGAGCCCGCAAAGATGGAGCAATGAGAATCGCTGTGAGGGGCAGGGTCAAGTGTTCAAAAATACTTCGCCTCGACAATTGAACGCCATTCTTGAGAGAATGACCCTTTCGATCGAGCGACGCCTTGTGAGCACCCGCGCGCGTAGAAAAAGGTTTCCACGAAACCTGCGAACTGTTGTATTTCAACACAGAAGGTCGCGTAAGCTTGGTTCGCATTTTTGAGAAACTGACTGCTCCGACGCTTCTGCGAAGGCGTTGGCCGTAAAGCACTGTATATGAAACGACTTAGTTGGTACCCCTTGACTCAGGATATCGCCAAGGAATGGGGACAGCGCAAGCCTTACGGAGGGAGCATGCGAGGATAACTTGCTTTTGGTCACAACATGTAAAAAATTACATCAAATAAAATTACATCAGTATGTGCTCGAATATATTCATACATAATGTATTAATAATAATCCTACAGGAGCGAACGAGGGACGGAGGTTCGCTCTATGTGGGTCGGCATAGCGTCAGAGGGGATGGTTAATTATATTATAGTATGATATATGCATTAAATTAACTAATTACAATCTTAATGTATATCAAACTGTAATAAACTAAACCAAATAAATTTAGTCAATTACAAAGACCAGCGTATTTTGTGTCATAACAATGAACGCAAGAATAATTAAAAGTATCGTGACTGTTAATATGCTACCAAATCAAGTACTGTTTATTAGAACACAATATACCACGCCAGTTATCGACTGTTCTTACAATGACGATATTAATAGTTTAACAACACCAGCAGGTACGTAGCTCGTTCGTCCTTCGAGGTAATAAGGAACCCTTGGATTCGGTGACGCAACGTGACAGAATATGTTTCTGGATCTCCTGGAACAACCGAGCTGCGCAAAACTTCAAACTCAACGGCAAATACATTCGTCACAGTGACGTAATCGGATGAAATGGAGTCTGAGGTTTTGCGCAGCTGTTTTCCTAGCCGTGCGCGGCGATGTCACTTTTGTATGGGAATCAGTTAGAAATCACGTGATTTGGATCGTATATTTGATTAACATACACTATGTTACCATACGATAATTAAATTAATCGTACCGAGTTCAATGAAGAAAATTCCTACGGCAGTACTTTTCTTCATCGACTCGCGGAATTGGTCACCTTCGTACGTAATACCTTCGTATCTTAATATATATGATAATCTGAATAATACATGTAGGTTATTTTTTGAGAATATTTATAAACAGCCACGATCTCCAGTCGCGGCAGTATTCTTCACGAGTGTCATTTAGGCGCAGACGCAACATTGAGACGCAGACGCAACCACAGCAAACGTTCGCCCCCAACAAGCAATGCAGATGTCTCTCATCTATGCATTTCCACCATTACCGACTGCAATTCGCTCCCAGACAAAGAGTGCTCCGTGCCTTCCTCGCCTCTTAAAAAGCCCGTTGCGAGCCTTGCCACAAAAACACTTTGGCGGCGAAAGGTGCGCACTAACTACGAGCGTGATTGCGTCGAGCGTGGATGAAGCGCTAAAAGAAATCGACCGAGCTGTCTTCGGCGGAGCAGATATCGTGGAATTACGAATTGATTTTCTCAAGAACCTACAGGTGGAACGACACCTTAGAGTGTTGCTCGAAACCTGCCCCGTGCCCTGCATAGTGACGTACCGCCCCAAATGGGAGGGCGGACAATACGGCGGCGATGAGGAGTCCAGGATAGCTGCTCTTTGGACTGCGGTGGAGCTTGGAGCCGCATATGTCGACTGTGAACTCCTCGCAGCAGGCAGATTTTTTGCTGCTGCTCCAGAGGATCTCCGCAGTGTATCGGCAGCCAAAATTATTCTCTCCAGTCATAACTATGAAATGGTGCCCTCTGAAAAGGAACTCGCCGAAACACACGCGCGCTGCGTCGCTGCGGGTGCAGATATTGTTAAGATTGCGGCTATGGTAAACGATATAACGCAAGTAGCTCGCCTTGAGAAGCTTCTTACTTACTCGAAATCATCCCCTGCAGAAGCAACGATAGTGCTTGGGATGGGCGAGGCAGGTCAAGTGTCCCGCTTGTTGGCTGCAAAGTTTGGCTCTTTTCTCACGTTCGGTGCTCTTCGATCGGGAACAGAGTCTGCTCCGGGGCAACCTACGCTCGAGCAGCTTCGAGACTTGTATCGCCTACCCAAGCAGAGCCCAAAAACAAAGGTATTCGGTGTTATCGGGAAGCCCGTCGCCCACAGTAAATCCCCAGCTTTACACAATCAGTGTTTTGAAGCTGTTGGATTTGATGCGTGTTACGTCCCATTACTTGTAAACAATATTGGAGAATTTCTTGCATCGCCACTTTTTGGTGGTGACTCATTCGCCGGCTTCAGTGTGACCATACCCCACAAGGAAGATGCACTTGCGTGTTGCGCAGTGGTTGATCCTATTGCGGAGAAGATAGGTGCTGTGAACACACTTGTGCGACAGCACGACGGAACCTTGAAAGGTTACAACACAGATTATAGTGCCGCAATCGATGCCATCGAGCGTGCTTACGAACTACATTCGGGGTACCAAAGAACGGGAGCAGAGACGGTCCTTAGCGGGAAAACCATTGTTGTTGTAGGAGCCGGTGGTGCTGGGCGTGGCTTAGCGTTTGGGGCTGTCTTCAGAGGGGCTGGAAAAGTAATTGTAGCCAACCGTAGCTTTGAGCGGGCACGATCCCTCGCGCAGGCATGTGGTTGCGAAGCTGTTACTATCGAAGAGTTGCAGAGCGGTGCAGTAAAGGGCGATATTCTTGCAAACACAACATCTTTAGGGATGTATCCAGACAGCGTGCATGACACCCCCGTGTCGAAGGAGACGATTCAAGCGGGTGGCTTTAAGGTTGTTTTCGATGCGGTCTACAACCCATTGGAGACTCGGCTCCTGAGGGAAGCGAAGGAGTGTGGTTGCACGCAAGCAAGTGGATTGGACATGTTCGTGGGACAGGCTGCGCAGCAATTTGAGCTATTTACAGGAAAGAAGGCAAGGATTGATGTCATGCGCAGGACAGTAATTGACAACATGTGAAAAGCTTTGAAATTAGAAATCTAAACGATTTAACGCGTGTACTGTTTGTTCTAGCGATACTGACCCCTGCGCCCTTTTAGTATTGTAGCATCAGGGATTTTTGTCGTTTTTCAGTGTTCCCGTCTCAAGTTCTCACTGTGTGTTCCCGCTGGCGATGTAATTCCATTGAATTCCCTATCTGACCCTATAGCATATCATATATAGAAGCCCCTTACTGCGATGCGCGGATGGTTATGTGAATGTGAACGAAATGGGCTGGATGTGTGCATAATTGGGCATAACTGCACACCTGCTGCTTCAACCGAAGTTAGCTTTGTCGTTCATTGTCCTAAGAGTTCAAGCATGATGGCATTCTGCGCGTGCATTCTGTTTTCAGCCTCTGCAAATACGAGAGAATATGACGCTTCCATGACTTCGTTTGTGCACTCGAGGCCTCTTTCTGCGGGCAGGCAATGCATGAACCTGCATTGATGTCCAGCAGCAGCCATCAGGTTACCGTTTATCTGAAATCCTTCAAATGCTTGATAACGCGACTTGCCTTCTTCTTTCTGCCCGGCATTCATACTTGCCCAGACATCGCCGTAAATTACATCTGCTCCTTTCACAGCATTTAATGGGTCGTTCCTCACCTCCACAGTAGAAATTCCAGCAGATTGTGCCCGCAGAAGAAGATCCTTGTCAGGCTCGTACCCAGTTGGGCAGCAACAAATGAAGTGGATGGGATAAACAGCAGCCAGTTCGAGCCAGCTATGAACGATATTGTTTCCATCTCCCACATATACAATTTTTTTCCCTTTCACAGAACCGAAGGCCTCCTTAATGGTCAAAGCGTCAGCCATAATCTGACATGGATGGTTGAAGTCTGTCAATCCATTCACAACAGGCACTGTTCCATATTCCGCAAGGTCAAGCACTTCTTGGTGTGCGAATGTCCTAGCCATGATGATGTCATTATACCTTGAAAGGACACGGGCGATATCTCGTGTTTCCTCGCGCCCGCCCAATCCGATGTCTTCAGGGCCGAGATAAATGGCATGCCCTCCGAGAAGATGGAAACCTGTCTCAAAGGAGACTCTGGTCCGGAGCGATGGTTTTGTGAAGATCATGCAGAGCGTTTTACCTTTAAACGGTTGGAACGATCGGTCACCGGTACGCAAAATCCCTTTCACCGCAGCAGCTCGTTCTAGGAGCAAATCAATTTTGCTCTCATCATAATCAGATATGTGTAGGAAGCTTGGAAGGCTAAGTTTGTCGCTTTCCGCTTTTGCCTTTTGTAGGAAGAAGAAGGGGTATGAGACCAATTAGCTTCGAGGCGCGGACAAGTATTACTTCAGGGAAATGATGGATGGAGCGTGGGTTACTGCGATAACTGGTCCTGGGATAACCCAGTTGTAATGTCGTTTTACGGACCTGACAGATAAGGCGAGCACTGCGGGTGAATAGTGGCTCAGAGGGGGCACAATTGCGGCGGCAAACGAGAGGGCAATTAACGCGTGCAAGACTTGAAAGGCTCATTGTAGATATGATATTTGGCGTGATCTCCTCGTTAGTTCTCCTTATCCCCTTAATGTCCGAAGTCTAAACTTTCCCAAGAAGTCGACAAGGCCCACTGCTTCGAAGGACGAAACCGGCCAAAAGGATTGTTGGCCACGAATTCTGTTTTTACTGATAGTGCAGAGAAATAAAACTTGAAAAAATATTTCGAGCAAGCCACAATATATAGTCTGTATATCATATATATATAGCTTGTTATCATAGTGTGATGTGATCACACCTGCTGGTACGTAGAAATCCAGAATTCTATATATTAAAGATCTTAGCAAATACGAAGGTACCTTCGAAGATAATAGTTTTATATATTGAAATATATTGAATATATTAAGTTTCGTAATAAGATCTTTCCGAGACGCACACGCGTTATTTATTTGATATTTAAGATCATCATATCTATATGTTTTGAAATGTTTTGAATATGTGTTCATTTTTTGATTATTCGCTTTTTTTTTTAGGTTACCTTCGTTCGTTTCCGGGGGATCGAATTCTAGCCTGGCTAGATGGATCCTTGAACATCTGATGCATACATGCTCGTCACCTGCGAGGTTTCCCGCCGATATCTATCTTGATCGAACACGTAGGCTTTATGTGGTGTTAAATCGGATTCTCGATTTTCGGGATATTGCGTAATAGCGATATTGCGTTACATCAGCAAGTAAGTACATATTACCTTCGTTTTATTATATATACGAAACCTTAAAATATTTATATTACACTAGTCACTTTGCTGATGGCTTCACGCATATGACCACAAGCGATGACGAAACTAATACGAAAGTATACCATTACCCTATATATTAAATGTTTCCCATCACATGACTATTTAGTATTTAACTCTTCACGCGTAAGACCGCAAGCGATGACGAAACTAATATACTATACCATTATCGCTATAAAGCCGGTCGGTTGCAAATACTGAAATGCGCCACGCGCCAAACTTCAAAACAAATATCATTATTATTAATCTTAGATAAAATAAGTTTCAATAATCAGTGATGAATGCGATGTATTAAAAAAATATATAAAATACATAAGATCTTAAGATTTTAATGATTTTACGTAATTTTAAATACAGCTGAAAATATGTTTGGGGAGAACATAAAAATATCATATGTTTAAAAAAACGAAAGTATCAGTTTTAATCCGTATCTATTCTACAGAAATATCGTCGTATTTACGGTTACTACCAGAGCATTGTCACTAACCTCCAGAATTACGTATGACTTTAACAGGCAAACGGTTAGGCGACGCTTCGGCTTCCATGTATGAGAGCAGTATGGTCTAATAAATTCTCAATTTCTATGAGAGATTTAACTCGAACTTTTGGCGGTCTAATTATAATGGCGCACAGAGTAAACAGTCAGAGTCTCTACGTCATACCCTTCATACATATATATATACTAGATATTATTGTACCGTACATGTCATTATATTATTATACACATGAAATTCGTACGAATAATTGCAAGTACGAATAATATCGAATAATATCTTACTTGCATTATTTATTCATTCGTTCATTCGTAATATTTGTTACACTCCTTCATTATAATAAAAATTATCCAGGGAGGAACAGGAGTAGTAGTGTTTAACGTGATTGCGTGGGTTCGTTCCCAGGTGTGTCGGCATAGCCCCCCGCATGGTTATTAAATCATGATAGAATTGCGGGTACGTACGTATTACATGTCATATGTTTACATGTCATATGTTGATTATTTTGGTTGTTATTTGGTCGGTTGGTATTATTATGTCTGTGTGTAATTTAACAAATGTGAAATAATGGTTTATATAATATAAACGCCCTCACGTATGGCAAACACCTTCGGACAATTTTTTATATATACGCTTACCAACGCTTATATAAACGCCCTCACGTAATATTATATATATCGGACAATTTTTTCATACGTGACTCAAGAAAATTGGTTTATTCCGTCCAATGAAGGGACCAACTATATGTAACGCTAAACCAACGTTTCTGAGTTAACGATGTCGAAAATGTGTTACAATGTATTGGGAAAATAAACCTTCGACCTTGATTAACGATACCAGGTGAGGTGGAGATTTTTTTCGTGAAATCCCCGTAAGATCGGCTATGCCGAATACTTGTATATGAAACAATAATATACAATAATAATGAAGGATATTTATTTTAAGATTATTTAAATATGTATTTTTTCGGAAGATTCTTGAATAATACTGCACTCACTGCACGCTCTTTACGCTTCCTCATGCTCAGTGCTTCTCGCACCAAGGGTCGATAGAACAAACGACCTTCCGCCCCAACGTGTCAAACACAAGTTGCCGACTTGTTGTAACACTAAGCCAGTCGCCTGTTTGAGCTTAGCTCAAATGCTAAAACGCCTTGGAGTAAATGAGGGAGCTGTATGTGTACTCGACTGTGGAATCCAAAAGCGGAACTTTTCCAGGAATTCGTTTTCGCTCTCTTTTCCCGTCGCCTCTATGTTTCAACATCTTAAGCCTGTGGGCTGTATCCGTCTTCTGACATCGAATTTCCTCTCCGTCTTGATGTGAAGGTGCCCCTCAAGTCTCCTGGAGGATATGGTGAAGCTGGTGAAAGCGCGAAACTTGTTCAGGCCCAAACCGAGAAGTTTTCAGAGAGTGAACACAGGAACCGAGTACAACTGGAACGAGACAGGTTGCATTTTCTTTGGGAAAGCACAAAAAAATCCCTTGCAGACGAGACTGTGGAATTGCGCAACAAGGATCTGAAGATCGAAACCATGGAGAAGCACCATCGATCTGAGGTCAGAACATACAAGCAGAAGTTCAAGCATGTCCTTTACGAACAGCAGAGCACCTTGACAGCGCTTAAACAGGAAGCGGCACTTGCTTTGAGACGGCAACGCGCTGACTTACTTTGTCAAGTTGAAAAATTACACGAGGAAACGAGATTCTTGAGGCTCGAGGTCAAAGATGTACAATCCTCATCACAAGAATTAGTCTGGCAGCTCAAGCTTGTGCACTCTAAAGAAATCACAAAAATACGGCAAGAACAAGAAATGCGCCTAACAGAGGCTCGACAAAACTATGAGAAGAAGGTCGAAATCATGCGTGGCGATTTTGAGCTTAAGCTTAATCATGATTTACATGAAATCGAGGAACGAAAAAATGCGCACATCAGCTCGCTTATCAGCAACCATGACTCTGCTTTTACCGAGATGAAGAACTATTACAATGCGGTAACTCATAACAATCTGGACGTCATAAAGTCGCTTAAGGAGGACATCGAAGAGCTCAAGACTAAAGAGTCGACGAACGACCAGCTAATAGTTCAAATAACACAAGAAAATGAACGGCTTCTTGAACCGCTGTCCAAAGCATTGCAAGAGGTGAGTGAGCTGAGAAAAGCGCTGGTGTCATGCAGTTCAAAGAAGCAGACTGAGTTGAGGCTTCAAGCACGCCTGTCAAATGCAGAGAAAATATTGAAGAAAATCGGGTTTGATCGCGACGTTCTGACCCATCGTTTTGAAAGCTTGAAGAAGGATCGAGATAACCTACATAAAACCTTCGATCTTGCTGTCTATGATGTTCAGGAGAAGGGGAGCTTGAAAAGTTTAATGCTTGAGCGCAAGCTTGAGATGGTTGGTACCCGGCTCGAAAGTCATGAAGCGAAAATAGGCGAGATTCTAGCTGCAGCTGATGTAGACCCTGCAAAGTTAAGCGAGGTAACATCTAAGCTGGATGCAGTTTTGTCGAGCAAGAACCAAATTATACGCATCCTGCAGTGTGACCTTCACCATTTTTCAAAGGCACACAATAACCTCATTCAAATATGCAAGACGAAGCTGTTTGATTATGGCATATCGGTAGACGACTTTTGCTTTGGGGCGCTTGTGACTGCCTCGGACGGAGTGCCGACGGATTCTATTGCTGATTCAAGGGTAGAAGCGCTAATTTAATTAGTTGATCAGCTTTCGTGGTATTTAAGTTTGGTGTCAAAGCCTACGCTGACAAAGCACTCATTTGTCAACGGAGCTTCATTCTCAGCCCAACTCGAATGCACCTGGGCTGAACCGCAGTCAAAGAAGGGGAAATGCCAATGGATCAAATGCTGCATGCCTTATCGTCATTTTGAGTCAATCATGTACAGTGGAGCACATCATGACACAAAAAACCTCTGAGGCAATCAAATCAATCCAGATTGTTTCAGTGCTCCAAAATCCATTTTTGTTCTACTCGGCGCTAAAGGCAGGCTGTGTCACTTGGGCGGCTTGGCCACGATCCTTTGACCTCAGCGAGTCTGTGTCATCCACAATGGGTACAAGAGAAAGATCTGCGAAATCAGCATTGTCTAAAGTTTCAACATTAGTTTCTTTCGCTGAGGGGTCAATCGCGAAAGGGCGTTCCAGGTTCTGATTTCTCTCCTTTGGAACTTCAGAATCAGTGAGACTCTCAACAACGTGACAGTCTGGTCCGTTTTGGTCAGCAGCTGGGGCCTCAATAGCAGCTGTGTTGATCACATTAGAATTATTGTGAAAATGTAGAGCTTCCTCTGCACCGCAAAAGGCCAATAACGTTTGATTGAGTGCCTTTGAATCTTTGATGTCAAGTTTTTCTTCCAAATACCTGTTGAATGAGTCGCTTGCTTTCTTTGATCTGAGCTGCACTAACTGTTTACGCTGGAGTTTTCTGTGTATGCCCCGGCTATAGTAAATCGAAGATTTGCGATGAAAAACATCTTCAGTGTCCAGGACGTAGGATACTTTTGAATTGCTGCAAGATATTTTGCACTCAAGTGAGTTGAAGACACTTATGCAGTTGCCAGGAACGTCATTTACAAACTTGTCGGCATGACTGGGAGCGGCGATTCTCATTGCACGCCGAAGAAAAACGGCCGGTCTGCCACTACCTTCTGGCCATGTCCTTGTGATCAATTCTGTGTCTCCATCCTCAACGTTGGTAATCTGCAAAAATGATTCCAGATACTCGTGGAACTGAGATGCCATGCTGCCTGTTGGCAGGTCAACCTTATCTAGGCACGATTCCATATGTTGTAGAGTCAAACGTTGACCCATATCCAAAGAGGCAAATCTATAACACGCATCGTCCAGCAACAGAACACTTGCGTTGGCATGATATGTCTCTTCACTGGAAGCAGTGAAACGAGCCAGCTCATATTCATGAAGATGCAATAACTTAGATGCCGTTTCGTCAGCATGGAAACTTTGGATTTGTTTGACCATCTTGTATATAAGTTTGTCGAGAGTAAACAAGACATATGAGTTTGCACCAAGTAGAGTTCGGCACTCGTCTTCGAAGCTTGAGGACTCCACAGTGCCATTCAGCAGTTGGAAGAGAAGCTGTAAGAAATCGCCGTGAATTTTTCTTTCTTGTTCGGCACGTTCTGATTCAGAAATGCTTTTCTGTCCAAACTGCTGCGACATGCTCATGGCAGAAGCGCGAGCAGTGGCCAGTCTTTCGTACAAATGCTGATGCAGGCGAAAGAGGATGTAAAATCCATCGTGTCCATAAAAGCATCTTTCCTCCATCTGCCTGCTTTTAGGATGTGAAGTGCGCGCTCCTGTATCCATTGGTGAGACAGACACATGTAATCCAGAGAGAGGTTTGCAGCCAGCATGAATGTACTCCTCTATATCATCATCAGAGAATTTCACTTCGTCCTCATCTTCATCTTTTTCAAGGGCGACCTTAGCTACTTCACTTTTTGCAGCGTTCTGTTTGCTACTTTTCTGCCCAATCTTACAGACATTTCCTGCTGAATCATCGCGCGTGCAATCTGTTTCTGTTGCGACCTCGACAATAACTTCATCGATTTTTTGAATTTCGCCATCAGTGAATTCGTTCGCAGGTTCATACGGTTTGCCATTTTCGGCATCTTCAAGACCGTCGCTCTCGTAACTGACTATGTCTTCATCGTCATCTTTATGTGCAAGCAAAGCAGCCTGTTCCGCAGCGTCATCAAAATAATCTCCCTCTGGATTCTTGCGATTTATTCCAAAGAATGGCTCAACAAAATCGCGCCACAGTTTCATTACCCTTTCTGCGTGCTCTGAGGCCATCATTTCGCGGGAGCTGAATTTTAAAACAGCGTATATATCATCATGAACTTTTCGATCATTGTATGTGAAAGTCAGGTCTGGGGACGGATTGCCACCTTCATGTTTCCCGACGGAAAGGCTCTGTTCATTACTCCTCTTTTTCTCGCCCACCTCCTTTATCTCACCAATCATTCCTTTAGCGCTCAGAGCTTTCTTGTCAGTTTGCTTGAAGTAAAATGAACGATGATCCAAAGATTTATTGTAGTTTTTATCGTAGACTTCCACCCAAACGGGAGTAATCTCAGATTTCATCATTTTCCATTCAGAGTCTTTTTGTTTCAGACGAGCCATGACCACATGTGCAGTCGCTGCAGGATAATCAAGGATCATACGTCTTATGTCGTGGCCTTGGTCTGTGCCTATGCCATACAGACGCTCTATTGCACGTAGGTGGATTGGACTCAGAGCTCCTTCAGGAGTCCGGAATCGGGAAGCTGCCTCATTCGGCATACTGTTGAGCTTTTCAATAATAGGTGCAAGGGCATCTATTGTCGCTCTTGTCGTCTCCAAAACCATATCAAGTTCAAATCGATCGTCCTCGCATCGAAACAAAGACTCCTCGTATTGATTTTTCCTCATGGCTTTAAAGCTGTAATCTTCGGAGCCAGATGTGACACTGACCCAGTTGTCGTTGAGATGTTCGTGGCAGAGCGGTGTTCGAGCTGACGCGGGTGCTTTCGGGAAGCTTTTTGGAAGGCATCGGTAGGAGGGGCCACATCTATCACATGCAGAGAGATCAAGCTCGGAT
>JACLAB010002505.1_pt1 | contig 33822 bp, 22 predicted proteins | sample 8027921 | NCBI WGS metagenome assembly JACLAB01 (sample SAMN15725117, study PRJNA655200) | protist metagenome | isolation source: fluorescence activated cell sorting (FACS) single amplified genomes of... | place: USA: West Boothbay Harbor, Gulf of Maine | collected 2000-07-19 | reverse complement strand
TAGGGAAGAAGAAGGAGAGGAGGAAAGGATGAAGGTAACGAAAGAAGTTGAAGAAGAGAGTATTTTGGAAGCGCCGATGGTGGTGGTGACGAGTAGGAAGAAGGTGCGGAATAAGAGGAGTTGGTTGAGAGGAAGTTCGATGGAGGAGGAGGAAGCGTCTTCTTCGGCTTCTTCTTCGGCACCGGTTTTGGCGGGCGACGCGGACATCGAGCCGCCGGCCACGCCGCCTCAAAAGGAAGAAGAGGGTAGTATTATTCAATTGCCACCTCAAAAAGAGCTCGCGGCGATTACGAAAGCGAAGCAAAGGTTGCGAGAGGAAGAAGAAAAAGCCAAACGAAACGCGGTGTTGAATAGTCAAAGTAGCAATAATAGTACACCGCTGAACTTTGCGCCAGGTTGGAAGAAAGACGTGGACTTTGGCGACGGAACGAACGCGGCGGTCATATTAGCCAGTAAAAGCGACGTGAAGAGTCGGAAAATCCGACAACCAATGAAACAACAAAGCAATAGAAAAATGACGGATATGTTCGGCGGTTCGATGATGAAAGGCACGCCTTCGCCGCCCGGAAAATTGAAAAAGAACAACAACAGGAACAACGCGAGCGGGAATAATAGTGGCGCGGGTAACAACAACAAGAAAAAGTTTTCGCCGCCGAAAAGCGCGAAGAAACGCAGACAGTTCGAGGAGAGACGCTTGGCAAAGTTATTCGAGGAGGAGAAAGAAAACAAGTCTAGATTGGAGTACAGTTACTATTGCTCGGCTGGCGATACGGACATCTACGTCGAAGCCGTCGTAAAACCGATCAAAGGCAAAGCGTTGTAATTTTATTTATACATGAATAAAAAACTACTGTGTACCAACGCTACACTAAAAACTAGTAATCTTTCCTACTCGAGGTGGATAAGCGCCACTCCTCCAAAGGCGAGGCGGAAAGTCTTTGTACTCTTTTCCTTTGCCACACCACCCACGCTAACGCAACCGCCGGAGATAACAAGACAAACGTGTGGTAATGTCCGTCGTCCAAGTGACATTTCCCACCCGCTGACACGCACATATCTCTTTCTTGTTTCGTGGAACACGCGGTGATCGACGACGACGACGACGACGCGCCGACGCATCGTTTCTCCGAAACGAAATCGACGAAAAACAATACAAACGTCTCTGCGATTTTCGATCCAAGGTTAGATAACGTGTTCAAAAGCGTCATGTACGTTCCACCGATGCTCTCGTCGGAAACTTTGGAAAAGAAGGACATGACTCCAACAAACTGCACCGTCGATAACGCGCTCGAGACGCACATCCACGCTAAAACCAACCCGGAAAAGAACACGTTCGAGGACGCTTTTTCGTAATTCACGGGGGCGGTCCCTTGCGCGCCGTCGCTCGCTAGAACTTTAGTCCACGCGACAACCACCACGCTCGCAAACGCACACGCGATTCCTCTGTACACGAACGTATTTAACACCACTCGCAACGGTTTCGCTCCAGCCGTCCATTTCGCTGATATCATCGGCATCATTATGTTCAACGGCGCAATCACCGCGTTCATGCTCGCCAAAAACGTCTTCGGCACGCCCTTTTCTAACAATTTCAATTGCGTTAAACTCTCCGCCGGGGAGAATGCCACGTGTCTCGTCAACAAAATCAACGCCAACGATTGCACGTTTCGTAGCGACATCACTTTTATTCCTTGCCTGTACGTCTCCTTCACTCCGACAATTTCCTCCATCCTTCCCATATCTTCCCGCTTCAAAAACACCGCCAGCGAACTCAGGAAGAACATCGCCGACCAGAACATCACGAACCCTTTCAACTCGCAATACCCTCGAGCATTCAACACTAAAAACCCGGTAAAGCTCGCAAAAAACCCAAACGTCTGGCCCACCGCGTTGCACGTGCTCGCTAAACCGACGTTTTCCCTCTTCAACATCGTTATCGCCCACCCGTCGACGGCGACGTCCTGCGACGCGAGTAAAAAGTAAATGCTAAAAAACGTCATCGCCAACGGTTTCGCGTCCCCGAATTTCGCGCCATTCTCTATCATTCCTTCCAAATTCCCGCTCAACACGAACAACGCTCCGCCGACGAGGAGCTGCAACGGAATCAACCACGTTCTCCTTTGGCCGATTCGTTTCACGTATAACGCGTCGATCATCGGCGCCCACAAAATCTTCAACGAAAACGGCCACGACGCCAAGGAAAACACGCCTTGGTCGCCAAAACTGGCGCCTTTCTCCGTCAAGGAAAACGCCACGGTCGAGGATAAGCCCATCGGGACGCCTTGTAAGGTGTACAGGAGTAAGAGTAAACAGATGTTTAACCTGTCGCCGGTCAAATCCAACTTCTCTCGTTTTGGTTTTGAAGGTGTTTGTTTTCGGCCATTCGTCGTGTTCGCGTCATACTTCTTTGTCTTTGTTGTCTTCTCCGACGAGAGCAACAGTCGCTGGCTCTGTCGGCGCGCTAAAGGTTGCGCGGAGGAGGACATGATGTGTGCGCGTTGTTTTATGGCGTTTCGTTTTGTGAGAAATGTGAAAGACATCAGGTCTATCGTTTAGGGTTACAAGTACATCTGGAGTTCCTCTTCGAGTCGCGCGCTTCTTTTCTCCGCGTCCGCGGCAGCGAGTCTCGCTTCGTTCGCCAACTGCAACGCTTTGAGTTTCATCTTCTCTTCGTTTACGAGCGCTCGTTTCAACTGCGCGTTTTCGTGGAGAAGTTTTGCGTTGTTGTGTTGGAGGACGAAGGATTGGTCGTCGACGACGGTATTCGTGGAAGTAGCGGTCTTCTGACGAGAGGACGATTTCTTCGTTTGCGTGCCTTTGACGAGCGCCGGGGAGATTGGAATTAACGGTTGTTGTTGTTGTTGTTGTTGTTGTTTTCTTTCGTCGTCGTCGTCGTCGTCGCGGTAATCCTCGTCCAATCCGTTGAACGCGTCGCGCCGGCGAACCAACGTTTCTATTTTAGCGTTCGCGGCTTCCATTTTCCATTTGTACGCGTCTAATTCCGCGTGTACGACCGTTAAATCCGCTCGCGCGTTCGCGTACTTCTCCCTGAGCGTCTCTAAATCCAATTTACTCGCGTTTAACTCTTGTTCCAACTCTCTCTTCTCTCCTTCTAACTCGCGCGCGCGTTTTTTATCTCTTTCCTCGTCGCGTCGCAAACCTTCGTTTTCTCTCTCCATCCGTTTACACTCGGACGTTTGCGCGTCGTACGCTTCCGACAACGCGCTCGCGCGTTCCAAAATATCTCCCCTTTCTCTCTCTGCAACCGTTAATCTCTCCGAAACCATCGCGAATCGTTCCGCGATCCGATCCGCGTCCAGCTTATACTTTCCTGATTCCTCTTTCAACTCTGCATTTGTCTCCGATAAGCGCGCGTTTCGATCTCCCAACGCGCGTAAAATCGCTTCCAGAGATTTAATTCGAGAGGAGGACGCCCCTTCGTCGCGATAAAACGACGACGACGACGGGTCCTCCTCATTCGTCGCCGCGGTAAACACCTCCCTCGCTTTCGTACACGCATCATCAGGAGACCGTTCGTCATTTCCCCTAGCGGTGTGACTCAAATGATTTTGCATTTTCTTTTCCTCCTTCTTCCGCTTTACCTCTCGCCTCTCTCGTGTAAAAAAGCACCTTCGCCGTCTTCTTCAAAGTCGTCTTCTCGCAAGACTACCACCACCACTCGTCGTCATCAAAAATCTGTTTTGTAAAACTCTTTCGTCTTCTCTCGCGATGATGCAAAGAGAGAGAGAGAGAGAGAGAGAATGCTCTCTTTGTACCAACGACCTTTTGTGAATCAGAGAAATGCTTGAAACTTGCTTACAAAAAATTTCAAAAATTTTCTGCTTTTGTTTTTTTTGAATTTTTTTTTCGTCTCTCTGTCTGTGTTTTTTGTTGATGAGACAGACCTGTGTTTTAGCTCTGACGAAGGGAAAAATTTGGGAACACATCACAATAAACGCTCTCTCTCTTCTCTCTCTCTCTCTCGAGCGACGGTTTGGAAACTGCTCTCGTTTTGTGATAATACCGCGTTTATTATTTTAAACGATGCCGACGATGGCTTCTTCTGTTTTTGTGTCTTCTTTTAATGGATGCGACGTTATTGGAAGGAGGCGTTTTAGTACGAGTGGGGGAAAAAATGAGGCATTATTAGGTCTCTGTGCGACGAGGACATCGTCATCATCTTCGCGGTCGTCGTTCTCGGGAGCGAGAAGACGACGGTTTTCGGAGACGACGACGAAATGCGTGTTAGCGAACGACAAAGACATCTCGAACAATAAGACGCCGGGGAAAAACAAAAAACAGCACACGGTGGTGATGAAATTCGGCGGCTCTTCCGTGGCCGACGCGGAACGGATGAGAGAAGTCGCCAACATCGTCCTGTCGTTTCCGGAGGAGATGCCAGTTTTAGTCTTAAGCGCGATGGGGAAATCGACGAACAATTTACTCATGTGCGGCGAAGAGTCTCTGAAGTGTGAAAACGCCGAAGACGTGAGCTTGATGAAACCGTTGCTGTTCGTGAAGACGTTACACGCGGAAACTATGGACGTTTTGAACGTGGATAAAGAGACCAGACGAGAGGTGAACGAACTTCTGAAGAAGTTGGAGCAAGTGTGCATGGGCGTGTGTTTGATGCAAGAGGTGACGCCGAGGACGAGAGCGATGTTAGTGTCGTTCGGGGAGCGAATGAGCACGCGGATTTTTGCGAGTTATTTGAGGACCAGAGGGGTGAACGCGAAACAGTACGACGCGTTTGAGATTGGGATGGTGACCAGCGACGACGACATCGAAAACGGGAGAGTGTTGCCGGAAACGTATGCGAATATGAAGAAGAGTTTGACGTTACCGGATGGGGCAGATCCGCAAATTTCTGTCGTGACTGGGTTTTTGGGGAGAGGTGAAAACACGGGAGCGATATCGACGTTAGGGAGAGGTGGGTCGGATTTGACCGCGACGGTGATTGGCGCGGCGTTGGCACTAGAGGAAGTGCAGGTGTGGAAAGACGTGGACGGCGTTTTAAGTGCGGATCCGAGAGAGATTGAGAATACGATTCCCATGCCGTTTCTGAGTTTCGACGAGGCGCAAGAGTTGGCGTATTTTGGCGCGCAAGTTTTACATCCGCAAGCTATGAGGCCGGCGATGGACAACGGGAGTTTACGAGTACGAGTGAAGAATTCGTACAACATTCGAGCACCCGGGACGGTGATTGGCCACATCGATTATAACAGTAGCGACGGGAAGAGCGGCGATGAAGGCGAACGAATGGACGATTGGTTATTAACTTCCATCGTTCGCAAGAAAAACGTGACAATGTTGGATATCGTTTCCACGCGAATGCTCGGTCAGTATGGGTTTCTCGCCGAAGTGTTCGCGGTGTTGCAACACAACGGCATTTCAGTGGATGTCGTCGCGACGTCGGAAGTTTCCGTCTCGTTGACTTTGGACCCGGCGAAAATTTGGAGCAGAGATTTAGCGCAGGAAGAGTTGGAGAAGGTCCAGCGAGAGTTGGAGGACGTTGGTACGGCCAGAGTCGCGGTATCGAATGGTCACTCCATAATCTCCTTAATCGGCAACTTGGAGAGAAACAACGAGATTATGGAACGCGCGTTCAAGGCGTTGAAAGAGGCGAAAGTGCACGTGAAAATGGTCTCGCAAGGCGCATCCAAGTGTAACATTTCGCTCTTAGTGGACGACGCCGAAGGTCAAAAGGCGGCGAGTGCTATTCACGAAGAGTTTTTCGGTCGGGTCGGGTTCGGGAAGAATCAACATCTGCCCGGTATGTAATACAATAATAATAAAGACGCTTTTCAGTATATAATAATGTCCAGTAGAATAATGTCCAGTAGTATAATGTCCAGCAGATATAAGAATCAAACGAAAATGTGTGTGTGTGTGTGACGCGCTCAGCGCTCTTTTTTTTAAACAAAACTACTCGGGTCGTTTATTTCTTCTTGGTGTTGCTTTCTTTCAAAGTTACGATTCTGTTCAAGACTGGTTTTGCTTTCGTCGAATCGAAATCGAACGTGAAGAACCCGAGTCTTTGTAACTCGACGCGAGCCGAGTACGGTTGGTCGGCGTGATTTTCAATCAACATCGGCTCGACCAAGGCGTTTTTGTACACGACCAAAGAGTCCGGGTTGAGTTGCTTTAACCACGGATGTTCGAGCTCGAGTTCTTTGAGTGATTTCTGCTTCGCGGCGTCCTCGTTCGCATCTTCTTCTTCTTCCTCTTCTTCTTCGTCCGCCGCCACTAACGCCGTCGCTTCTGGGACAACCTCGCCGCCTTCGCCTTCCTCGACCACTTTTCCGGGAACCGGAACCGCGAACAATTTGTCGTACACTCTCACCTCGGCCGTTTTAAACTCGGTATTCGCCCAGTGCAACTTCCCTTTCGGCGGCTTGTTCGCGCGACTATCCATATCAATTTCGCACTGAACGCTTTCGATGACACCAGTGACTGGATTTTTAGTTATTCCTGTGCACGTGATGTCGTATGCGAATAACAAACGCACTTTCTTGTTCACCGATAAACCAAAGAAGGACGGATCGTCCACCTCTCGGAAATCGTTGCGATCGATAAACACCGTCTCGGTGAGTTGGATCTTTCGCATACCTCTTTCCTCCATGAACGACGGATGGAACGGCGCGTCCATCAACAACTCCGCCGCTCGGTCTTTCGGGTAATTCACAATCTCAACCTTTAACGGATCTAAAACCGCGAAGAAACGATTGCTATCCACGGAAAGTTCCGCTCGGATTTCGTTTTCCAAACGTTCCAACGGTTGAACGTTTTCGTTCCTCGTCACGCCCATTTTCGCGCAAAAGCTATTCACCGAGGTTGGCGTGTACCCGCGTCGGCGCATGCCGTTAATCGTCAACATTCTCGGATCGTCCCATCCGTTCACTAAGCCTTGCGTGACTAACAGATTTAGTTTTCGTTTACTCATCACGTTGTACGTGATGTTGCATCGGCTAAACTCCCACGTGGACGGTTTATACACGTTCAGTTTATCCAACAGCCAATAATACGGCCCGTTCGGCGCTTGCCTCGTTTCAAACTCTAACGTGCACAACGAGTGCGTGATGTTTTCCAACGAATCGACGATATTGTGCGTGTAATCGTACGTCGGGTAAATGCACCATTTTGATCCTGTTCTCGGATGTTCCGCTTTCTTCACTCTGTACGCGGCTAAATCCCACATGGAGGTTATATCCGATCGCAAATCGCCTTTCATGCGCAAACTACACTCGCCCTCTTCACACTGCCCACTCCTCATCTTCTCGAACAACTCTAAATTCTCTTCCACCGATCTCTCTCGGTACGGCGACGCCGCGCCTTCCGGTAACTCCACCTCGTACCTATTCTCCACCCCGCTCTTAGCGCACTTCTCTTGAAACTCTCGCAACAAACTTCTACTCCTCGCCGTCTCTGTTTTCGTTTGATGGCACACGTACGCCCCTCCGCTCTTAATCAATTGAATCGCCAATTCGTACAACCTGTCGAAATAATCGCTCGAGTACGTTATCTTCGTCGGCTCGTGGCCTAACCATTTACACGAATCTTTAATCGAATCGATGTACTCTTGCTTCTCCGCGGTTGGATTCGTATCATCAAATCTCAAATACGTCTCCCCTTTGTTCAACCTCGCCACGCCAAAGTCAAAATACATCGCCTTTGCGTGCCCGATGTGCAAATACCCGTTCGGTTCCGGCGGAAATCGAGTTCGATACTTCCCTCCCGTATTTTCCATGTGTCGCTTCATGTTCTCCTCGCTGTTCTTCGCGTAGTTCGGTAACTTCGCGTCTATTTCTTTCTTCTTCGCCAGTAACTCTCCGGGTTTGTTCAAGATCAATTTGACCGCCTCTTCGCACGCGTCCTTTTGATGCTGTTCCTTTTCCGTCGTCGTCTCTTTTGTGTTCTTCTTCGTAGTATTCACATTTTTCTCTCCTCCTCCTTCTGTTTTCTCTCGTTTCACCATCTCCACCTTCGTGCTCTCCATGCACGTCTTGTACGCTTCCTCGAACAAAGGCAACGCTTTATCGTACTCTTTCAAATCCATCGCTTTCACGCCAAGTTCGAGTAAAGCGATTCCATCCAAATCTGGTTTCTTCTTCGCCGCGTTTGCGGCTTTTTTGTGCATCTTCACCGTCGCGGATTTCGACGCTTTCATCGCTGGTAGTGGTGGTTGATTTTCTTCGCTCATTTGTAGTATCTGCGCGTGCGTTTCTTCGGCGTAAAAAAGAACGCGCTCGAGAGACTTGGACTTTACTATAAACGAGACAGAGAGAGGCAAAGAGCTCTCCGGAGCGCTCTTCTCGCGCGCGCTCAAAGTGTCTCTGCTGTTTAGGGCTGTTTTTAATGAGAAAATCTCTTGTTTTGTGAACCCTTTTTCTCGGGAAAATGCGAGCGAGAAAACGTCACACTTTCACTGTGCTCTTCCGTACTTTAGAACGAAAGAGAGTCAAGGACGAGAGATTCACACGCGTAAGGCGGAGAGAAAAGAAAAAGGATAGACTTTTCGTCAGACCACGCGCGTTCTTCGTTTCACCCGGTGCAAAGAAACCTCCAGGAGTCGCGCGCACCGTCATCCAAAAGGCACAATTAACTCCGGCGCTGCGATCGGTCCTTGAAAGAGTTACGAATCATGGCAACGAACGTCGACCACGGCCGAGAACCGTGCCCGCACAGAATCCTGGACGACCTCGGCGGCGCCTTCGCCATGGGCGCCATCGGTGGAGGCGTCGTCCACTTGTGCAAAGGCGCGTATAACTCCCCGCGCGGGTACATCCTCCAAGGCGGATTAGAAGCCATTCGAAGGGAAGCGCCGAGAATAGGCGGCTCCTTCGCCGTTTGGGGTGGCTTGTTTTCCATGTTTGATTGCGCGTTAGTCGCGGTGAGAAGGAAAGAAGACCCGTGGAATCCAATAGCCAGTGGGGCTTTGACGGGAGGGGTGTTGCAACTCAGGTACGGGTTGCCGTCCGCGGCGAGGTCGGCGGCGTTTGGCGGGTTTTTGTTAGCGCTGATTGAAGGGGTGTCGATCGCGCTGACGAGGCTGACGGCACCGCCGCCACCGATGCCGGAAGAGATGATGGCGATGGAAGGTGGCGCGCCGATGGGAGGCGTAAACGGCGCGCCGGGGGTAGAAGTCGGGAATCATCCGCAACAAGAAGAAAGCGGAGGGATTTGGAATAACATTTTCGGTGGTGGTAGAGACGAGGAGAAGAACGACGGGGCGCCGGCGATGCCAAAGTTTAAGGAGGAATTGGAGTGATGACATTAAAGGCAGAAAAAGAAAACGCATAAACCGTATACGCAGTAAGTAGTAGCCATATTTTAGTACTAAGAGCCAAACGAATAGAAACCATCATCATTTTAATATAATTATCTTCACACGAATGAGTAGAGAACGACACCTTTGTTGATATAGTATTTATGTACAGGGGCTAATGCGCGAGTGCGTGTGCTATATTGTACTAATTCATGCTAAGTGCGCTTTTTCTCCTTTTACTTTGACATCACCATCGCGTTCGCGTACGCGACGCCGTTCGCGCCGAGCGTGACGACCGTTCGCGGCTCGCCGACGCCGGCGATACCACAAAACGCAATTTTCTCTCGTTTGCCTCGACTCGATTCGTACAACTCTAAATCTTCCAACTCTGAACCGGTAGATTCTGAGCTCGCTCTCGCGAGCGCCGAGGCTAAGCCTTCTCGCGCGTTGAAGGATTCGATGTCGATAATTTGAGTTTCCGCGACGACTTTGCGAGAAGGAGACGCGCCGGCAAACGCGCTTCCGGCGAACGCGTGGAAAGAGGGCACGTTGCGACACGACGGACACCCCGCGCCTGGATACTGTCTCACGTACGCGAGTAAGCACTTTTTACATATCGTGCTCGAGCAACACGGCATGTCGTTCAGGAGATTCGTTTTTCCTAACTCGACTTCGCTCTCTAAACACAAAGCGCACGCGCGGTCTTCTTTTCTGTTGCCGGAGGCGGTTCCGGAGTCTTTGACATCGAGCACGTCGTCTAAGAGAGATTTCGTGGTAGGAAACGGCGACGCTTGACCAACGTTGGTTTCATTCTTTGTTGTTGTTGTTGTTGCTGCTGCTGCTGGTGGTGTCGTCGTCGTATCTTCGGGAACGAACGGGACGCGAAGGTGTTGAAAGACGGCGCGCGACGTCGGATTCGATTTACTCGCGTGCTCGTCCATTTCTCTGCTTAAAATAAACATCGAGAACGCATTTTTCTCTTCCACGACGACGTTATTGCCGTTATTGATATGAATTGAATCCAGTTCCCTTCCTTGAGAGTTACCGATAATTGCCTCTCGTAAACTCTGCTCGAGGACGCTTAAATCCGCTTTCGAGACGGTCTTTGTTCTTCGCGTCGCTGGATCCGCAAACGCTCTCACGACAGCTTCTCCGCTCGGAAAGTAGATTAAAAGCACCCCACTCCCTCGAAATCCTTTAATCACACCAAATTCTCTCCGGTACGTCTTATCGCTCATCGCTTTATCTCTTTCCTCTTTCCTCGCTTGCCGCACTTTCGAGGCCGTCTTCCCCCACGACTTTGTCTCCGCGTCCTCGTCAAACGTCACCGGCGCGTGAACTTCCGTCTCTTTAGAAACTGGGTCGAACGAAATCGTCGTCCGCCCGCTCGTCGCTCTCACTTCTCCGTTCAACTCCGTCACCCGCTCAAAAAAGATATCAAAATATCTCGTTTCCTCTTTGTACGACGACAAAGATTTCTCCTTCACTCGAATCGTCGGACACAAGAACCCTTCCACCACCCTCTCTCTTTCATTCGCCAACGTTATGTGCGGCCCAAGTCTCCAGGAAACCACCGGGTCGCACCCACCTTTCCTTCGAAAAGGCACCCACGCCGCAAACGCGCTCTCGCACCCGACGACGTTCTCGTAACTCCTTTTCGTCGTTCGACAACTCGTCGCTAAAACGACAATCTGCCCGTCGCCAAACTCCTCGCATTGCACTTCAAACGCCGCGCACTCCGGCGGCCAAAACGTCGGCAAACGTAAAGATATCAGCTTTTTACCCGTCTTTACGTCTAAAACATCGATCGAGGCTCTCTGATACCCGGATCCGGCTGCTCGGACGACGAAATTTCGCGTCGCCTTGACGCAATCGACGCCGAGTTTCATCTTTTCTTCCTCGTCTAACAACGCTTCGTCGAACTCATTCTCGTCGTCGTTAAACTCATCTTCTTCGTCGTTGTTGTCGTCGCTTCTTCTTCTTCTGTTGATCCATTCGCATTCTGCCACGCGAGGATGATGATTCTTCTTTCCGTCGTCTTTAAAAAGTGCAACGGTGCCGTCGGAATATCCAAGAACGAGATTATGAATGTTCTCGTCGTCGTTTGATGACGACAAAGCGCAGCACGTGCACTCCACGACTCTCGCACACGCGCCGAGGGATAACGGTTCAGTCAGTTGCTTTGGAGGTGGGACCGTCGCGATCGTTTCGAGTCGACGACGCATCGTCGGTTTTATTCTATCTGTGTGTTCGTGGTTGTTACGTGACGATTTCGTTTTATGAAGAAAATCTCTTTCTTACACGACTAATAATAATGATAATAACAATGGGGTGGTGGCTTTTGCTGCGTTGAGTTCTTATTCGTCGTCGTCGTTTACGTCGTCGTCTTCGGAATCAGAATCGGAATCGGAATCTCTTCTTACGTAAAAGAACACGTATCCTTGACTGGCGATGGATTTAACTTCCTCGTCGCAAACGTCTCGAACGCGGTCGTCGTCGAATTGGCGCCAGCGGTTATCGCCGGCGAGATCGCGGGCGACGGCGGTGTAATGACCGGCGTTGGCGGCTTGGCCGTGGTGCGCGACGCATGCGGAGAGGTCGTAGGTGAACGAGGTGGATGATTTGGAAGGTTCTGCGTTGGCGGTAATTTTTCCCTCTCGCCGTTGCTTCTCTTCGTTTGCCGCCGCGGAGGATTTGCGTTTATTGCCGCCTTTTTTGGAGGATGATTTCGATTTGCCGCGAGCCGCCGGCTTTTCGACGACGACGACGACGTCGTCGTCGTCTTTCTCCTCACTTTCCGGTTCCAAGAACGGTTCTAAACTTAAATTATCTAAAGGAAACGCCACTGGCGCGATAATCTTCGCCCGTTGGCCGGACTTTCCTTTCCACATGAACCGTTTCAAGTGTAAAACCAAAACCTTTGGGCACTCGCGATTCAACGACGTTCGTTTGGTCGCCGAAGTCACCGCTTGACATTGCTCGCAGTAATACCGGTTACCGCCGCCTCCGTTCGAACCATCTCCACCATCTAAACATTCTTCCCTCGTGTGTGCCTCCAAACACTGTTCGATCGTTGCCTCACCGTTCGGACCGTTCCCGTCGATTGGTGCCGAGTGGTCCCAATACGAGCAGTCGTCCAAATCGTTTTGATTGCTTCCGGCGTTCGACAAGCCCAAGGCGTTCAAGTTAACCAGTAAAGGACTGGTCGCCCGTGTCATCGGTCTCGAGACGTTCGGTAAAGGTAGACTCAAATCTAAGAACGGCTCTTTCATCGCGTTCGACTGTCCGCACTCGCTGCACTTCACGTGCGACACCGCCACGCCACCAAAGATTTTCCAAATCGGATCGTCCGACATGTTCTCGGCGTCGGCAAAGTACGTGTGCGGTGTGGTCGGATCAAACTTCGGCGATTCGATAGAGGCCATGTGATTTTTTGCTTCCGCGACTAGCTTTTGTACGGCAGTCGGGATACCACCCGCGTTGCGCTTCTTTTGCGCAGCAGTTCGAACCGGCGTCAACTTCCCGGGCGTTTTCAAATTCAACACGTCGTGCAACGACATCACGGAGGAACCATCTTCCGTTTTCAAGACTTGCGTTGTTTGCGTCGAACGATCGTTTTGCGCTTGCGTTGCCGAAGGATTTTCTTTTTCGAGTTTCAACCGTTTCGATTTACACGGACGACACGAACATCCATACTTGTGCTCGACTGCGCCCCACCTGGAAACGATGACAAAACCTTTCAAGTTTGGGTCGATGGCATCTTCGACCGTGTCTGGTGATTCGCTGTGCTTATTGTTCGTTAAAAGACCTTCTTTTGTGTCCACGGATTCGCTACTCGCGTGTAATAGTTGTTGTTGCTGTTGTTGCTGCTGCTGCTGTGGTCTCGCTTGTTCATCCGCCTCGCGCTGAAACGGATTCGCGTTTTTATTGTTTAAGAAACCGAGCGTTGGCGTCTCGTTGTTGCCGATGTCATATCCGGTGAGAAAGATATCCCCTCTTCCTGCAACACGACCGCCACCTTTATCGAGAAGATCGCTCTCGCGATCACCCTCGCCGGCGAGTAAGTTCTTCGTCGCAAACACAGGCGAGCCTCCAACTAGAGCGCATCGAGGACTGCCTTCGTTACTTCCTATCGGTGAGGTTGTTAAACTCGCGTTCGCTTTCCTTGGTCGGAACGATCTCGCTCTCTTCGGGACTTTCCCAGGCAACACTTTATCGTCGTCGAAAGCGTCTTCGCCGTTCCTCCGCCTTCCTCCGTGTTTCTCGTCCCAGTCAAAGCCGCTTTCTAATAACGCGTTCTCTTCGTACTCTCTCCTAAACCGATCGTTCTCTTCTCGTTTCTTCATCATGCGTTCCCCGACCAACAACTCTTTCCTTAACCTTTCCAACGCAAACCTCGCAAACTCGTGCGCGTCTTGTTGCGCCGACCCGGCGAACGCCGGCACGAATCGCCACACCGCCTTCAACAATTCCGTCGGCGGAAACGCCTCGTACCCGCCGCATCGCAACGTCCTCACAACTCTTCGCAACTCTTTTCCTAAACACGCGCCTTCCCTTGCCGCGCCTCTCGCCACGTCCGCCCTTCGTTCCCTCGTCATCGCCGGTGCACGTGGGTTAAAGGACGTCTTCTTCCCGAGGTTCCCCGACCCGCCGCCGAGACCGCTTAATCCTCCTCCTCCTCCTCCTGAAAGAGTGTTCCCGTTGCTCTCGATTTTCTCGCCGCTTCCGTGCGCGCTCATCGTCTTCCCTCTCGGGAACGAAAGAATCTCTTCGTGGTGGTAATACGCGCCCCGTTGCTGCAGCTGCTGCGCCGAGGAAGACGTGGACGTGTTGTTCTCGTTCCCTCGCCTCGTTCGGTGCCTTCTCTCGTTAAAGTTCATCTCGTTGGGGTTCGCGTTGTTAGTGGTATTCGTCGTCATCGCGGAGGACGAGTGCGACGAGTGCAAATTCTTCTTCTTCATCGTCGTCGTCGTCTGAATCGTCTGAATCGTCTTCGCGTCGTTGTTTTTCGTCGTCGTGTGTTCCAACAACAGCTGTTCGCATTCGTCGCTCAATAAATATTCCCGGAACGGTTCTACCGCGCACAACGCCTGTTTTTCGTTGTTTTGTTCAAGTAAGGAAAGAGACGAGAGGATGGTGAGGATGGTGAGGATTGAACGTTTGAATAGGAATCATCGTCTCGATACGTGTACTACTCGTACGAAGGAGAGCGCGAGAGAGCGAGTGCACTGCTACCGTTCTCACGCCAAACGCGCGCGTTTTAACGTTTGGCGTAAGAATAACACGAACACAAAAACAGGTCGTTCAAACATATCATTATAAAAAGCTTTTTATTGGAAGAATGTTTTTACCTGAACGGTGGCGTTTAAATAACACGTGTTGCTGACGTTGTGCAAGCCGGAGCGCTGCACGGCGAGGACGTCGTCGTCATCGACTCCGGATGGTGGTAAAGGTGGCGCATCCTCCGGTTCCTCCATTAGTATTGTTCTTTGTCTTCTCCTTCTTCTTTGTCTTCTTCTTTAAAAAGTGTTCTTTCTTGTTGTGAGCGCGTCCGAGAAAAGTTACTCTTGTGTTTTTTTGTGGTTTTTTTTTTTTCGAGTTGTTCTTTTTTTCTCTCTTTTCGTCTCTCGCGAGATCTCATCTCAGAAAACAGTGGAGAGATGCACAATTAAATACCAGCTGTCATTCTTTCACCAACCGAAGGCCATTTACACATTATAAAAGAAGAAACGAGAGAAAAAACAAACAAACATTGATTGATTGAGGGTGAGAAAAGAAGAGGATGCCTTTGAAAACCACGGAAGAAGAACTCTTGGGCGCGTATTCCACGAAACAACTGGCGATGTATCTCAGGTTTAATAATTTCATCGAATTGGCGGAAACGGTCGAAAGGGTAGAGCTACGCGGGAAGCACTTGAGAAATTGTTGTCGCGCATCATCCACGGGGCAAGAACAGCAACGACGAGAAGAGGAAGCGGGGGTGTTTAACGTGGAAAATGATGAACGCATCGTCCTCGAGGTGTGCGAATTGTTCGGGTGCACGGCGGAGGAGGCGAAGCGGATGTGCGAGGAGTTGGTGAAAGATTTCGCGGACGTGCCTTGGGATGAGACGAAGAATCCTCCAGAGGGAAAAGCAGTAGTGGGCGTACCAATTGGTGGAGGAGGAGGAGGAGAAGGGCGACGAGTTTTAAGACTCGAAGACCGGGGTGGAGACACGGTCGGCGGCGCTTTGATGCGGGAAGTTTCGCCGGATGGCTACAGAAATCCTCGGTTTCCGTCGTGGTACGATAAATCGCCGACCAACGATCGATGGCGAGGCGGGTTGAGTAGAACTGAGTATTACGACGACGAAGAAGAAGGAGAAGAACAAAACGACCGCGAGCGACGACTGAGAGAACGAGAGAGGAAAGTGGAAGAGCGAGAAAAAAGAATGGATGAAATAGAAGCGCGGTTGAAAAGACTCGAGGAGAACGGCGGCACGACAGCCCCTTCGGCTTGAACAATAAAGATGATGTGTAGTATTGATGTAAAATAAAAACGGAAGAACAAACGAACGAACCGACGCGGATACATACAGTAGTGCTGTGTAGTTTTCTTATTTTTTTCTACTTTTGGTTCTTTGTTATTATAAAACGCTGTGTATTTATGTATATCCCCTCTCTCTGTTGGTTACGTGTGTGCACGAACTGATGATTACCAGCCGATGTGTCTGTAGTTCTCACCCGCGTAGACAGAGTCCGCACCAAGCTCCTCTTCGATTCTCAACAATTGGTTCATCTTGGACAAACGCTCCGATCGGCACGGCGCGCCAGTCTTGATTTGACCAGTCGCCAAACCAACCGCCAAGTCCGCGATGAAAGAATCTTCAGTTTCACCAGATCTGTGCGAAGCCATGACCCCCCAACCAGCTTTCTTGGACATGCCGACCGCTTCGATAGATTCGGAGATCGTACCGATTTGGTTGATCTTCAACAAGAGCGCGTTGCACCACTTGCCGTCAATCGCCGCTTGGACTCTCTTCGGGTTCGTGACCAACAAATCGTCACCAACGATTTGGCACTTACCGCCAGCCGTCAACAACGCCGTGTTCTCCGAATCGTCTTGGTCGAACGGATCTTCGATGGAAACCATCGGGTACTCCGTGCAAAATTCGTTGTATAAGTCAATCATCTCCTTCCCGGTTTTCTTCAGAGAACCATCGTTATCCTCCGTCTTGAAGTCCAAGTCATACATGCCGTCCTTGGTCAAGAACTCAGACGCCGCGACGTCCATACCAATTTTCACCTTTCCGGTGTAGCCAGCTTTTTCGATGGCTTCGACAACCAAGTCCAAACCTTCCTTGTTGTCTTGAATATTCGGCGCGAAGCCGCCTTCGTCGCCGACGTTGCACGCGTCTTGGCCATACTTCTTCTTAATGACCGATTTCAAGTTGTGGTAAACTTCCGAACCCATTTGCATGGCTTCCGCGAACGACTTCGCGCCAACCGGCAAGATCATAAATTCTTGCATGGCCAATTTGTTTCCGGCGTGGGAACCGCCGTTGATGATGTTGAACGCCGGCACCGGCAAGACCAACTTGCTGTTACCCGCCAACTCAGAGATGTGCTTGTACAAAGGAATACCCTTTTCGCCGGCGCCAGCCTTGGCCAACGCCGTGGAGACCGCCAAGATGGCGTTCGCCCCCAACTTCCCTTTGTTATCGGTGCCGTCCAACTCTTTGCACATGAACTCGTCGAGCGCTTTTTGCTCTCTCGGATCCTTGCCAATCAAAGCCGGCCCGATGATTTCGTTGATGTTCTTCACCGCAGTCATGCAACCTTTACCCATCCACGCCTTACCGCCATCTCTCAATTCAACCGCTTCGTAGATACCCGTGGACGCCCCGGACGGGACCATCGCGCGGTACATACCTTTTCCGGTGTAAATGTCGCATTCCACCGTCGGGTTGCCTCGAGAGTCAAAGACTTGGCGACCGACAACTTTCGTGATCGCCGGTGGCGTTTGCTTTCTCAAGTGATCAGCCTGTGGAAGAAAGTGACGTAGAATCGTTGTTAATTATGAGAAGACGAGAGTTGCGATACCGAGAAAAAATCCCCTCTCGATGATGTTTTCCACAGAGTGGAGTCAGACAGCTACGCGCGATGGAAAATTTACGGCTCTTTCCTTGGCGCATACACGCGCGACGAGAGACCTCGAGCGAACGCGAAACGAATGAAACGACTCGAAATTCACGCGAAGGACTATTTCCTCCGAGCGATGATGGCATCTCTCGTTTCATCATCGCGAGGGTGTCGGTGAGTGGGCTCACAGAGCCCATAAAACGCAAAGCGGCTTTCCACGTCTCGATACCGCCAAAAACGATTCGGATTTGACGAAAATTTTACGCGCTCGGAAAACAGCTCGAAACGACCAGACGCGAAACAACAATTGTACACACCATGAACGAAATCGGTTCCGGAGCTTTCGCTTTAACCGCCGCGTTGATGGTTTCTTCCACTCTTTTGGAGAGGTTGTGCGTTTCTATGTATTCCTGGATTGACATTTTGTGATTAGTTTGTGCGATAAAAAGTGAAGAAACATTGGAATAAAAAGTCATCCTCACAAAGACTTCATCAAAGAGCATTAACGAGAACATCGTCGAAGAACACGGGCGAGGATAAACACGAATACGAATCGAATAAAAAGAATAACAAACGTATAACACTAGGAGGAGCAACGATGGCACAACCGTTAAAACCGAAAACGATCGCCATGTTCGACGTGGACGGGACGTTAACCGTCCCTCGCAAAACGGCGAATAAAGAAACTTTGGATTTCATCAGATCTTTACGAAAAACGTGCGCGGTCGCCATCGTCGGCGGCTCGGATTACGGGAAGATTTGCGAACAGTTAGGCCCGGATTTCGAGAAAGAGGTGGATTATTTATTCTCGGAAAACGGTCTGGTGGCGTATAAAGACGGGGAGATGATTGCCAAGCAATCGTTCTTGAAGTTTTTAGGCGAGGAGAAGTTGCAGACGTTTCTCAACTTTGTGTTGAAGTACATCGCGGATTTAGAGATTCCGCAAAAGAGAGGGACATTTATTGAGTTTAGAAACGGGATGTTGAACGTTTCGCCGATTGGACGCAACTGCTCGCAAGAAGAGAGAGATAACTTTGAAAAGTTTGACGAGACGGCGAACGTGAGGAAGACGATGGTGGAGACGTTGAGGAAGGAATTCGCGGATTACGGGTTGACGTATTCCATCGGCGGGCAGATTTCATTCGACGTCTTTCCGAACGGGTGGGATAAAACGTACTCGTTGCAATTCGTCGAGAAGGATGGGTTCGAGGAGATTCATTTCTTTGGTGATAAAACGTACAAAGGTGGGAATGATTACGAGATTTTCGAGAGCGCGAAGACAATCGGACACACGGTGACGAGCCCGGAAGACACGGTGAAGCAAGTCACGGAATCGATCATTAACGCTTAATTTTTATTTCATCTCACTCTCACGCATGCAGTTGTTGCTGATGCTGATGTTGTTATTAATTTACACCTTGAACATATACACGTGACCATTACTTTAAATACATATTATATCATCACCTAAACTAAACGCGTTCGTTCAACTTCTCGTCGACCAATCCGCCTTCTTCGCTCAAACGCAAAGCTTCTCGGGCAACTTCTTCCTCCGCGAGCGCTCGAAGTAATACCGTCGAGGCCGCATCCGCGCCGCTCGATGATGTGCTAGCCTTTCCCGTCGCCGCCGTTGTCTTCGTCGTCTTTGCGTCACTTTGCGCAAAGTCTCGCCCGACCGCTTTCGCCGATATTCCCTCAAATATTCTGTGTGGCTGTTCTCCGCTCCTGGTGTTACTCCCACCACGCATCTCGCTATCAATACTACGACTACTACGGCTACTACTGCTCCCTTCGCTGCGACTCCGACTAAAACTCTCCCCTAAACCACCACCTCGTCTGAACCCGCCTCTTATTTCCCCGACCACGTTCTCGAGCGCTTTCGTCGTCCCTCGCATCTCCTCTCGCAACTCCTTCACCTCCTCCCCGGATTCGTCCAAAATGCGTTCCACTTTCTCTCTGTACGCGTGCGAATACCCGACCATTTTCCCGCTCAATCGACCTAACGTTTTCGCAATTACGGGCACGTCTTTCGGCCCGAGCAAAACGATCGCCGCTATGGACGTTCCCAGGATTTCTCCGTAAGAGAAACCCAGGAATCCTCGCAGAACTTTCGTGCTTTTCATCTCGACTTTTTGTGCGGGGGTCGTCTGCGCGAAAAGTCGTCATAAAATATCATCAGGAGTAAGAGAGAGAGAGAAAGAGACACACATCTATCCTCTCAAATGACGACGACGAGGAAAACGACGACGAGAACACTCGCGATGGTTTTCTTCTCGATATTCGTGATACCTTTTCTTCTTCTTTCGGGAAGTGTTGCGTCGAGCAAAAGCAGCGTTCACGAGCATCATCGTCGGCAACAGAAAGCGACGACGACGGCGGCGAGGAAAACGACGACGAGAGAAAAATCGATCGACGTTTCCCTCGCGTCTTCGCTCTTCCCGGCGACGTCTTTTGCGCTCGAAACCGCGGAGGCGATATCCACGTGCTGCGGCGAGGAGAAGTTTTGGCAATTCGTGCGCGTGTGGAGGAATCAAAACGCGCTGAACGGGAAACGGTGTCAACGGTGCATCGAATCCGCGATGCGACGAGCGGTCGGTGGACCGCCGGAAAAGGAGGAGGAAAAGGAAAACGCGAGAGAAGAGACGATGATGACGAGCGCGGTGAAAATGAGCGTGGGGTTACGACAGTTCGCGCCGAGGCTGAAAATGTTTCAGACGTTGAAAGACGAGGCGGTGGAGGAAGTGGTGCGAGATGATTTGAAGAAAGAGGATGTGAAGACGGCGTGTTGCTTCGCGACGGTTGGCGCGCGAGGACGGTACGCGACGGATGTGGCGAGTTTACGGACTGAGGTGAGCGAAGCGAGGAAAGAGGAGGCGGAGGTGGAAAGGAGCGAGGAGGAAAACGACGCGAGGAGGAAACCACGGTACTCGTATTTAGTGCCGACGGAGTTTGATCACGCGTATCCAACCGGGAAGGAAAGCGATATCGTGGAAGGGAATGAAGTAGAAGAGAAGGCGAAGAAGGAGCGATTGCCGATGGTGTATTTATACGCGGCGACTGGGTCGCAGTGCTTTTTGGACATGCACGATTTTTTAGCCGAGAAAATCGATGAGGAGGAGGTGAGGTATGTTTTGAGGCCGGTGTTTGAGAAGTCGTGTTTGAACGATGAGAAAGCGGTGAAGCAGTGCACGGCCTACGGGGCGTTCAATTACGACGGCGATATGAAGAACGAAAAAGAAGACAAAGACGACGAGCTTTTGCGCGTGCCTGGATTCGGCGTCGAGTTGGCGATCAAGAACATGGAGTACAAAGCCGTTGACGATCAAATCACCGCGAAAGATGACGAAGAAGGCGGCGACGACGGCGACGAGGAAATCGTGTTGGGCTTTAACTTCAAGACGCTTCGGGAGCGCCTAGCGGAGAAAGGAGGAGAAGACGCGCAGGAAAAGCTGGACGGATTCAAGAAACAATTAGAAATGGAAGAAAAATCGATCAAAGGCGACATGTTTGAACCGCTCCCGAAGTGGAAAATCGCTAATTTGGGTTTACTCGCCACGCAAAAGATTGTTTCCGCGAACGATCCTTTATCGATGCTTCGCGACGTGACGCAAAATTTTCCTTCGCTCATGAATAAAATGGCGAACACCATGCGCGTGCAAAAGAAAACGAGAGATGAGGTGAAAGAGAACCAGCGAGCGGTACCGCCATCTTCAGTCATCATGTCTTTAAACGGACAGCCAATGGAACTCGATACGGTCGATGCTTTTGCAATCACGGACCGAGTCATTTCGGAATTACGAGACGCCGAGCGCGTTCGCACGATTGGATTAGGAGAGAAGGCTGCCGCGGAAACGTTGCATCTGCGGCCAAAAGGCGTGCGAACGAAAGAACCGCCTAAGATTGACGTCACATTTTCTCCAGTCGAGTTTAGTTACGACTTTGAAAAGGACAAGCAGTACGAAAAGTGGTCGAAGAGTTACTCTAAGTTTTTAAAGGCGATGATGGAATCGCAAGGCCAAGGAGGATTACCGCCGATTCGACGAAACTTGATCAACATCGTTGCTATTGTAAACCTTGGAACCGCGGAAGGTATGGAAATAGTAAACGTTTTAGAACGGTACCGTAAAATGAATATACCGGTGCGATACGCCATCCTTGCTATTGGAAACGACGACAAGACGCAATTGTTCGAAGACGACGATTACATGGGCGACGGTTTCGGTGAAGAGATTCCAGACGATTCACTTCCGGACACGCAAACGTATTCAAACTTAGTCGCAAAGTGCGCGCATTATATTTTAGCGAAATATGGGGCCAAGCCTATGCGCGCGTTTGCCATCGATATCATTGAAGGACGAGAACAGCTCGCTGCGGGTGATTACTTCTCGCCTCCGGTCATGGCGCCGCCAAAATGGGAAGACGCGAGGTCGAGTTTCATACAAATCGCGCGTGCGATCGAAGTCTCGAACGCGTTAGGTAAAGGAAACGAGAAATCTGTATCGGTGACGGATAGAAAGGAGGTCATGGAACGCGTCGTTAAAGAGCTGAACGATGTATTAGATAAAATGGAAGACGACGAGGACGAAGATGAGAACAAAAAATACAGCGCAGATGCGTTGAAGGCGAAACGAGCCATCGAAAGTCGAGGACTGGAATCGAACTCGGTGTTGATCAATGGTGTCTATTACGACAGCGAAACGAGTCGGCGGACTCTTGGTGCTTCTCTTTCTCGCGCGATGGGACATTTAATTGGCTCTGTCGTCCAGAATCTTCAACAAGCTATTCACACGAAACAATTGAAGGAGGACATGGACGCTTACGCTTTCGTCAACAAAGGCGCGGCGAAAAAGTTACGTCCAGAGATTCAAGACGAATCAGCGTTCCCGCCAACATTTTTACCGGAAATCCCGCATCTGTTTTACATCTCGAAGACGTGGATTGAAGGCGGTGCGCAAAATGAAGCGAAACCAGTGTCCATTTGGGTCGTCGCCAATCCGGATTGCGCGCTCGGTAAAGCGCACTTATCGGAAGCCATGAAATTTTTGCGCTCTTCTTACGACGAGCCAGAAAATGGTGAAGGTCAGGATGCAGTAGACGATGGGAGAGAAAGCGTGGCGAAACAAACGCGCTTCTTTTTCGTCAACCCGCAAATGAGTGACTCTGCGAAACCGACGCTCGTTGCGCGCGCCGTGGTCGCCGCGACGCAGCTCACCAGTGCGCGCGAACATATTCCAACGCTCGTGTTAGAGTTGCTCAAAGATGGAGATGGTGACAAAGACTTCATTGATCGTGCAGTGAGAGCATCTGGAGTGAAAGCGGACGAGTTTCGGAAGCTCTTCCGGAACGAAGAAACGATCGATAACCTCTTGAAATTGCAAAGAACGATCAACGCGAAACATCTCGGTAACACGAGACGAGCGTTTGTCGTTAACGGACGATTACTCGATCCAGTCGTTTTAAAAACCGAGTTCGACGCTAGCGATTTACACGTCGTCGCCGAAGCAGATCTTGAGAAACGATCGAACGATGCGCGAAAGATTGTCGAGCGCGACGGGCAGGAGAAGACGGATCCAAAGGGTGTGACCACGAATGTACCGTTTCGCATCATTTCTGCCCGCATCGCAGCTTTGTCCCATTTCATCGCTAAACGGTACGAACAAGCCGCATCGAGAGGTGTCGTGGAATCGTTAGAGTTCCTCTCGACGAACCGCACGGCATTCACTCTTGGAAAGGATGACGCTCAAGGCAACGTTTCGATGGTTGAAATCGAAGTCATTCTCGATCCGCTTTCCAAAGAGGCGCAAAGAATCGCTCCGGTTTTAAAAGTGCTCAAAGATTCGCTCGGCAACCACGCCTCTTTAAAAGTCATCATGAACCCGGTAGAAAAGTTGTCGGACGTTCCGTTATCGTCGTATTTCCGATACTGTGCGCAAGATCTGACGGATTGGTCGAAATCGCCCAAAGTTGTTTTCGAAGCGGGAAGTTTGCCGCAGAGCAAAACGCTCACCGCGCATCTCGACCATCCAGAACCTTGGATGGTGACGACGAAAAAAGCTAAATACGATCTCGATAATTTGATTTTGGAGAACGTAAAGGAAGATACGGTGTTCGCGGAGTACAGTTTGGAGAGCTTGTTGGTCACGGGACACGCGTTTGATGGGGGCAATCCGAGAAATCCGCCGCGAGGGACGCAAGTTGTTTTGCAGAAGAAGTGGTTCATGGAAGATATCCACGAACAAAAAGAAATAAAGGATAATACTATTGCAGGGACGATTATTATGGCTAACCTTGGTTACTTTCAACTCCCTGCATCGCCCGGGCGATTCGCCTTGGCGTTGAAAGAAGGACGCTCGCGAGACGTGTACGAAATGGTATCCACGGATTTAATTAACATCGACGATCGAACGAATACGTTTTCGAGCGGGCGCACGGATCCATCCAAGTTCAGAGCAGAAATAACCGTCGCGAGTTGGAGTGGGAAAAGGGTTGAAATGAAACTGAGAAAACGCGCGGGATTTGAAATGGCGGACGTTTTGAGCGAGGACGACGACGAAAACGACGAGAACAAACGTGGTTTAGGCTCCAAAATCTCCTCCTTATTCGGTGGCAAAAATAAGAAGAAGAAGCAAGTGCAACTGGATGAAAACGGATTAGAAACCATTCACATCTTTTCCGTCGCCACCGGTCACTTGTACGAACGATTCCTCAAAATCATGATGGCCTCCGTGCGTCGCCACACGAAGAACCCGTTGAAATTTTGGTTCATCAAAAACTGGTTGAGTCCATCTTTCAAAGATTTCCTCCCGCATTTTGCCAAAAAATACAACGTCGAATACGAGTTGATCACGTATAAATGGCCAACGTGGTTGCACAAGCAAACGGAAAAGCAGCGCATTATTTGGGCGTACAAGATTCTCTTTTTAGATGTCATCTTTCCGCTTTCGCTCGAGAAAGTCGTCTTTGTTGACGCCGATCAAATCGTTCGAGGCGACATGAATGAACTCTGGAATATCGACTTACAAGGCGCACCGTATGGCTACACTCCGATGTGCGATAATAACAAAGAGATGGAAGGCTTCCGATTCTGGAAACAAGGCTTTTGGAAGACGCATTTGAGAGGTAAACCGTACCACATCTCCGCGTTGTATGTGGTTGATTTAAAACGTTTCCGCGAGTTGGCCGCTGGCGACCAATTGCGAGGAATGTACGACCAATTATCCAAAGATCCAGGTTCGTTGGCGAACTTGGATCAAGATTTACCAAATTTTGCGCAGCACCAAGTTCCAATCTTTTCGTTACCAATGCCGTGGCTTTGGTGCGAATCGTGGTGCGGCAACGAAACGAAAGCGGCGGCGAAGACGATCGATTTGTGTAACAATCCGTTGACGAAGGAACCGAAACTCGTTGGAGCGGCGAGGATAGTCAGCGAATGGACTGAATTAGACAACGAGGTTCGCGCGTACACTTCTGAAGTGGAGAAGAGTGGTTTGCTCGGTAACACCAAGCCGCCGCACGACGAACTCTAGCCAATTTTTTTGTATTTTTATACTTCTTGCGCAATATAATCTACTATTTTTAAAAATGCAGTCATCCTTCCTTTGCTTTCCGCATATCCGCTATGGTCTCCTCCACCGACCGTTTATCTCTTTTTTCCCCCTCTCTCGCCACTCTTAACTCGGACAAAGCGTCGCCAAACGCCGGAGCCTTATCGGTCAAACTTTCTTTCTTCCGAAACGCGAGCATCTCCCTCTTCGCTTTCTCCGCCTTTTCTCTTAAACTAATTTCCAACTGTTTCTTCTCTTCCTCCTCTTTCTTGCTCAGTTTATACACGCGCACGAATTTCATCGGATCGCCGTTTTCATCCATCACATCCTCTATCTCGATCGACTCCGAGGTCGTTTGCATCTCCGACGCGCATTCGTGCAAGACGTCGCGCCACATTTTTACCATCGGTTGGAAACTAAAAGTCGCCGTCTCCGCGCCTCCGCTCGCCTCCCACTTCGTTGTAACTTCCTTCTCGATTTTCTCCTTGACGTCTTTTTCAAACGTTTTCCTCCTCTCCAACGCGCGCTCTTGAGGCGTCATCAGCGAGCTTCTCACTGCGACAGTATTAGTATTACTCGTATTCGATCCACTCGTCGTCTTCTTGATGTTCCCGAGTATGTTCCCGAGTACGTTATTCGTCTGAATCGTTTTCTTTTTCTTCATCTGTTGTTGGTTTTGTTGCACGTTCGTTCCTTCCCCGTGATTTCCTCCTCCTTGTCCTCCTCCTCCTCTCGCCGCTCCCGGTCGCTTCATCGTATCTCTTCTCGAAACTTTACTCCCGCGAAAAGAAGAGAACTCTCTCTTTCTCTCTCTCTCTCTTTCTCTCTCTCTTTCCCTCTCTCTCTTACGCCAAAAGAGAGATGATGATGACGAGGAAAGAGTCGTCTCAAAGTCGTTTTTATGGAGGAGCTTTTTCTTCAAAACGTCTCAATTTTTTTTTCCTCCTCTCAAAGCTTTGATCTGTTCTTACGTTTTAAAATACTACTACTAATAACAACAACAACATGGGACGAAGAAAGAATCCACACCCAAAACGCGCGGTGAACGCGAGGACGGTTTTGAGGGTGGTGAAGGGTAGGAGAGAGGAAGAGGGAGAAGAACCGGTGTTGTGTTTGAGGATTCCTGATGAGGATGATTTCGAGGCAAATCATCAGATACAAAAAGAAGAAGAAGAAGAGGGAGAAGAAGAAGAAGAAGAGATAACTGTTAGGAAAGGAACGAAGAGAAAGAGAGGGCACGAGTGCGATGTTTGCGAAAAGGTGTTTAGAGCACCATCCAATTTGGCTATACACATGCGTATTCACACAGACGAGAAACCGTATGAATGTGATGTGTGCGATAAAGCTTTTCGTGAATCTGGTAGTTTGAAAAAACACATGCGTATTCACACGAACGAGAGACCGTACGAGTGCGATGTGTGCGAGAAACGTTTTACTCAATCTTGTAGTTTGAAAAGGCACAAGCGTATTCACACGAACGAGAGACCGTACGAGTGTGACGTGTGCGAGAAGAAGTTTCGTCATTCTAGTTGTTTGAAAAGCCACATGCGTATTCACACGAACGAGAAACCGTATGAATGCGATGTGTGCGAGATGAAGTTTCGTCAATATAGTCATTTGCAAGACCACATGCGTATTCACACGAACGAGAAACCGTACGAATGCGATGTCTGCGAGAAAGCTTTTCGTCAACTTAGTAATTTGAAAAGGCACAAGCGCACTCAGCATTAGCTGCTCATTTGTAATTTTAAAAGTATACACATACACGTCGCGTAAATCCATCATCACAGATACCGAACAACAACACCCGAATAATCAAACATGCCAAAAAAAAAATATCAAAAACACAGTCATCACAAAAAAAATGGAAGAAGAACAACAAGAACAAGAGAAACAACCGACGACGACGACGGGGTCAAACCCGCATTCGGATCCAGCGTTCGCGCTGAAAATGCTCGTGGACTCTCGAAACGCCGGCGCCGTTTTAGGTACGCTTTAAAGCTTTCGTTTTTTTGTATATCCTACGTGATGATGAAAGTCTTCTTTATTGGAGTAAAATTCTCGATCGAATGAATTCTTTCAAAGTAGTCTTCTTAGTATTAACGCGCAAACTCTCTCTCTCTCTCTCTCTCTTTAAAAATAACAGGCAAAGGCGGGGCGACGATCAACGAGTTACAAACGTCCACGAATTGCAGGATTCAGCTGACGAGAACGGGAGAGGTGTTCCCGGGGACGAGCGAAAGAGTGTTGACTTTGTCCGGGGAATTGCCGTCCGTGTTAACGGCGGTGCATTTAATATCCACGAAATTGCAATCGGAAACGAACAACGGTAATAATAATAACAACAACGAAAACAACGAAGAGAATTTCGAGAACACTAATACTAATACCGAGGGAGGAGAAGAGAACAAGCAGCAAACGCCGAAATGTAGACTAGTGATCCCGAACGCGGCGGCTGGATGCGTCCTCGGCAAAGGCGGCGCGACGATAAAGTCTTTCATAGAAGACTCCGAGGCGGAGATTCGATTATCGAGTCAAAATCAAGCGCCTCCCGGGTGTCACGATCGAATTTTGACCATTAGTGGGACGATTGGACAGATTCTGAGGGCGGTGGCGTTGGTGGCGGCGAATTTATTGGAAGATCAGAATTACGCGACGTTGGTGAAGAGGCCGAGCACGTATCGGCCGAGTTTGGATTACGGGAGAGGAGGATCCATGGACCACGGAAGAGGACATTATAACAACAACCATCACCATCAACAACAACACAACGTGGATCCACAAAACGTGGTTTCGGCGACCATGCAAGTAGATGATTCGAAGATGGGACCGATTTTAGGCAAAGGAGGAAGGACGATTACGGAAATTCAAGTCAGTTCCGGATGTAGAATCAAAGTGAGCGACCGAAACGACTTCGTGCCTGGAACGAATTTAAGGACGTTACAAATCAGCGGTTCGGTGACGGGAGTGCAGCTGGCTTGGGAAATGTTAGAGGAGAGGTTAAGGAAGATTGAAGCAGACGCGAGTTGAATTGAAAAGCAAAAGGAAAGAAAACTAACAAATTTCGGGCCTTCTTTTTTTTTACGTAGTAGTATCGATATATAATAACAATTGGAATTAATAACTGTACCAAACTTCTCTCACGCTCGCGAATAGCATTAATAAGTATCTCTGATATAAATTAACTAAAATTTAATCGAAGACCTTGCACTCTTCGGCTCCCGGGTCCGACGCGCACAAGGCATCCATCGGGTCGGAGAAGTTTTCGACGCCAGTGACCAAAGCCTTGGCGACGATGAGCGTCAAGTCGACAACTCTTTGCGTGTAACCCCACTCGTTATCGTACCACGCGACAACCTTAACCATGTCGTCGCCCATGACCATGGTCAAGGCGGCATCGATCGTCGTCGAGACGTCGGTGCATCTGAAATCGACGGAGACCAACGGAGTGTCGGTGATGGCCAAGACACCCTTCATCGGGCCGTTTTGGGCCTCTCTGAACGCCGCGTTGACTTCTTCGGCGGTGATGCCCTTCTTCTCAACGTTGACAACCAAATCGACGATGGAAACGTTCGGGGTCGGAACTCTCAACGCGATACCGTTCAACTTACCCTTCAATTGCGGCAAGACCAACGCAACCGCCTTGGCGGCGCCGGTGGAGGTCGGCACAATGTTCAACGCCGCAGCGCGCGCACGTCTCAAATCTCTGTGCGAGGCATCCAAGATTCTTTGATCACCAGTGTAGGAGTGAGTGGTGGTCATGGTGCCCTTGACGATGCCGAAGCTTTCGTCCAAAACCTTGGCGAACGGCGCCAAGCAGTTAGTGGTGCACGAGGCGTTGGAGACGATGTTGGCAGCCGGGTCAAATTGGTCCGCGTTGACACCAACGACGTAGGTCGGGATGTCGTTACCCTTGGCCGGGGCCGTGATAACAACCTTCTTGGCACCCGCGGTGATGTGCTTGCCAGCGCCCGGGCCGTCGAGAAAGACACCGGTACCTTCGATGACGATGTCGATGCCCATTTCCTTCCACGGCAACTTCAACGGGTCTCTCTCCGCGACAACTTGGATGATGTCGCCATCGACAGAGATGGTCTTGTCGTCGATAACCTTAACTTCAGACTTGAACGTACCCAAGATAGAATCGTACTTGAGCAAGTGCGCAGCCGGCTTGGCGCCGCCAGATTGGTTGACGCAGACGACTTGGAGCGGACAATCCGGTCCGCGGGTCTTCCAGCATCGGACAAAGTTACGGCCGATGCGGCCGAAACCGTTGATCGCAACCTTGATCTTGTCCGCGGCGACAACCGTGTTGTTGACGGCAGCCTGTATTAATGTTTATTCGTGATGATTGATTGATGTTAATAAAATGTTAGCATTCGAAGAAAGTGGTAAAAAGTCTCCATCAGAGAGTCGTTTTGAGTGCAAAAAAAAAATTCTCGAAAGGACCGATGACCGACAAAGAACGATTTTTATCCACCAAACGCGAAGTTTCTGATCTCGAGATGAGATGTTCCCGAAGATGATGATGCGCTGTTGGTGTTCACGTTGTTGATGAAACGAGAGCCACGACGCGCAAAAAAGTAGCCAAACAGAAAAGAGCCTTTCTCCCCCCGTTCATCGGTATCCTCGCTCTCTGTTCCAAAAGAGAAACGAGAGAGAGAGACGAGAAAGAAATTCAACGTTATCTGAAATTGCGATTAGTCTCTCGTTCTCTCCCCTTCTCGTCTCGTTGTGGCTGCTTTTCTTGTGGTACAAAAAAACGACTCAAATCGTTCGGAAAGCGCGTACCTTGGCGACGGTGCGGTTCTTGAATTGGCTGGAAACAGCCGAGAACTGCGTGAGTTGGGTGGTCTGTTGCGACGAGAAGAAATTATTTTGAACGTCAGTTTCGCGTCTTCTGTCTTCGCGGTGGTTACGAGAAACGCGATTGATTTTTGCCACTCGCGTTAAAGGGATTAATACCCACGTGGGTTGCAAATTTACCCGCGACAGAAAGAAAAAAAAAACATCAGCGCGCGCGCGCGCATAAACGAACGCGAACCGTGCGAGATACATCTCGCGCGTTTACTGTAAAAAACGAACGTAAATTCGTACCGTGGCAGTGAAAGAAGCCATTTTTTTAGGTGTGTGGATGTGCGGTATAAAGTGAAGACAGCGACAGCGTGATTTTTTGTTTGCACCCAAAACAATCAGAGAGAGATATCTATCTACCTGTGGGAGGACGGGGCACCTCACAAACGCAAAAAAGGCGGAAAAGGAGATTCGGAGGAGACCAAAAAACCACCAACGAATGACTCGTGAGACCGACCTCTTGACTTTTGACGACACTTAGTAAAAACAGACTTCGAGAATAAGAATATTCACTCATTTTCTCTTCTTTTATCGTTTGCACGCGCACTTGACACACACAGAGAGAGAGAAAGAAAGAGAAAGAGAGAGAAAGAGAGAAGGGAGAGCAGAGCTGTTTTCGCACCATCATCGTCGTCGCGCGTTTATTTAAAACGAGAGAGGAGATGATGAGCGTAAAAACGGGGGCGACCTCTCGCGAAGGGACAAAAACGGTTTCGAGAGATGACTTTGAGAAGGAGGAAAGCGGGGTCTCCGAAAACGAAGAAGAAGAAAAACTGAACCTTTTGGAAGCTTACGTCCACGAAACGCGAGAAACCTCGCATGCGCTGAAGAAATGGTGCGATAGGACGACGTTGGAGCGGTTTCTCAGAGCGGATAAAGGAAACGTGGAGAAAGCAAAAGCTCGATTGAAGTCGACGTTGATTTGGAGAAGAGACGAGATGAATTCATTTTGTCGGTGCTGTTTCGAAAAGGACTCGAGAAGCCATTACATGCATATCGTCGGCCGGACGAAGAACAGAAGACCGGTTGTATTTTCGGACATCGGGCTCGCGAGGAACTTGAAGCCGAAAGATAACGAAGCGCACGCGACGTTTTGCATGGAACAGGTTGAAAAATGTCTACCGAAGTATCCGAACGACACGTACGTGTGGGTGTCGGATTTTCATAAATTTGGTCGGCAACATTTGAACCCGTCGGTGGCGAAGAAAGTGTTGGGTTTGTTCGCGAGGCATTATCCCGAACGCATGGGCTCGATGGTGTTCGTAGAAGCGCCGAGGATTTTTAATATTTTGTATAAGATTTGCGAAAAGTTTGTCGACGCGACGACCATGGCCAAGTTAAGATTCGTGAGAGGACCGACCGGGTTAGGCGCCGGGAAGGAGTTTCAATCTTTATTAGAAGACGGATACTGCGATCAGGAAACGTACGAGTGGATCAAACGAGAGATGCTGGAAAATCGTTTGCACTGGGATAAAGCGAGCGAAGAAAAGTCGTGGACCAAATCACACGCGAGGAACGACGGGAAGTATTACTATACGAATCCCGAACACGACATGCGAGGATCGAACGCGTTCATTCGAGAACCAATTTGTGTGGACATGCACGCGTTTTGTAAGAGGCACGTGAATATGACGACGTGTTTACCTATCGAGGATACTAGAAGAATACCGTCAGGATTGGTAGTAGCAGAAGAAAAAGAAGAAGAGGAGTACCAGTATGTATTGAGCAAAATCATCGAGAGAGGCGACTCGGTATCGTCGCTGGCATCGCCGAACGTTGCGCTCGGCAAGATGAAGATAATCGACGGCGAAGAGAAAGAGATTGAAGAAAACGAAGAATTTCACGACTGCAGAGAAAAGTTTAAAAAGAAGAACGTCGTGAAAACAGTCATCAAGAAGCTTTCTCCGTCGAAGAATAGCCGAAGAAGTACTCGAATCGCGGCAATAAATGGAAACGTATCTTAGTTTTAGTTTAGTTTTAGTTTTTTATGTATCTAATAGTAGCATTTGTAAAACGCTTTTTGCTACAGTAACCCGAGCTGGCGCATCATAAACTTACTCATCGGCTTCTCCGCTCCTCCGCTCTCCCCGTCGCCGCTACGCACTCCTCTGTCTTCCCCGTCCTTCTCAAACCCTCTTTCGATGACTGGCATGCCCGAATCTATCCCGGCGCGTATTTGGATTCTTTGTTGACTACTGCTAGTAGTATTATCACCACTAGTACTACTACTACTCGCTACGTTGGTACTCTTTTCGCCCTCGATCGTCGCCGCTTCTCCCTCCTCCTCCTCCTTCTCCTCCTCTACTTCTTCTGCGTCTTGTAATTCTTCTTCCAATCGTTCCATCTCCTCAATCTTCAACAACCAGCTCTCCAACTCTCCTTTCGCTTTCTCCCTTTCCTCTCTGTCTCTCTCGATTTCCTTCTCGTTTCGCATTTGCATCACCTCGTCCTCTCTTTCTTCTTCGCCTTCGTCCGCGGCGGCGACGCTCTCGTCGATTTCCAACACGTCCACAATCTCTCCGTCTCTCGGCGTGAGCACCGTCTTCCTCCCGTTCGGTCCTTCGATGACTCTCGATTTCGGTTCTCCGTCTGTGATATTGCTCAAACTTTCAAATTTTTCCGACAAAACTCTCATCGTCTCTCGGTGTTCGATTTCGCTCTTTCGCAAATCCTCCTCCGCTCGGAGCAATTTCTCCTCCGCAAAAACGCGTCTCTTCCTCAACATCTCGCAGGTTTGCTCCCGCGTTCTTTCCGCGTAGAGCTGATCCTGGCTTGTGGATAATTTCACCAGTAACTCGTCGCAGTTGGTGATTTTCCCTTCGATGAACGCGACCGACGTGAACGGCGCCAACACTTCTCTTCCGTCTCGCAAGGAACCGACGACGTCTAACAGTTCGTTCTGTTCCACGGCGAAACGAGAGAGCGTGTCAAAGATGCGTTTTTTCTCGACAACGTTCGAGAGGGAAACTCGAGCGATGTGCGCGAGCGTCGCCGGGTCGTTCACATCGTCTCCTTCCTCGGGGTTCATTTTGAATGCATGCGATGATATGAGTAGATGATGATAATAATGAAGCGGAGAAAAGAATGAGGAGAAGCTGTTGTTTGGGTAATGAGTTGTTAGTTTTGTGGACATTTTTAAAACGCGTTCGTTAAGCTCTGCGTGCTCTCTCTTTTTCTCTCTCTCTCTCTCATCCCGAGCAAAACCGGTCGGTCGGGAGAACAGCGAGCTCACTTAGCGCCGAGCAACTTCAACATGACGGCATTTTGAGCGTGCATTCGATTTTCGGCTTGTTGCCAGACGACGGAGTAGTCGGCTTCCATGACCTCGTCGGTGCACTCGGTGCCTCTTTCCGCCGGGAGGCAGTGCATGAAAATCGCGTTTGGCGTTTTTCGCATGACGTCACCGGTGACGCAGAAACCGGCAAAGTCTTTTTTACGCTGCGCGGCTTCGTCTTTTTGGCCCATGGATGCCCAGACGTCGGTGTAGACGGCGTCGGCGCCGGCGATGTCGTTCAAGTCGTGGCTGATGACGCACTTGCCGACTCCCGAGTTGTTGCATCGATCAATCGTCGCTTGATCAGGGGTGTAATCTTCCGGGCATAAACACACGAACTCAAACGGTAATACAGTTGCTAATCGAATCCACGAGTGGACGATGTTATTCCCGTCGCCGACGTAGACGACCTTTTTACCTTCGATGGACCCCAAACGTTCGGTGATGGTCATCGCATCCGCCAAGATTTGACACGGGTGGTTATAATCCGATAAACCGTTCACCACCGGGACCGAACCAAACTTGGCTAATTCTTCCACATCTTTATGCGCAAACACTCTCGCCATGATGATGTCGTTATACCTGGACAAAACTCTCGTAATATCTCTCGTCTCTTCTCTCTTCCCTAACGAGATATCGTCCGGGCCTAAATACACCGCGTGCCCGCCCAACAAATGAAACCCAGTTTCAAAAGAAACTCGCGTTCGTAAACTTTGCTTCGCAAAAATCATCGCCAACGTTTTCCCTTCGAACGGTTTGTACGAT
>JACLAB010013454.1_pt1 | contig 33871 bp, 20 predicted proteins | sample 8027921 | NCBI WGS metagenome assembly JACLAB01 (sample SAMN15725117, study PRJNA655200) | protist metagenome | isolation source: fluorescence activated cell sorting (FACS) single amplified genomes of... | place: USA: West Boothbay Harbor, Gulf of Maine | collected 2000-07-19 | reverse complement strand
CACGCATAATATCGGTCGGTCGTGTCCACTCCTAAAACTGCACTCCAAAGGTGCCGCGTCATCTTTTTTACCGCTACTACTGCTACTACCACTAATCTCCGTCCTTTGCGCGCCGCCCGCTTTCCAAATCTTCACCCACCCGTCGTCACTCACGGTCGCAAATCTCCCCCCCTCTTTCACTTTCTCCTGAGTTAAATCCCAAACCGTGCTTTCGTGCGCTTTCGTCGTCCCGCTGCAACTCCAATCGTCCCCATCTAAATCTTCCTTCCACGTTTTCACCGTATCGTCGTAACTCGCGCTATACAACACGTCCTCGGTTTCGTGCCATTTCACTTTCTTCACGTCCTGAGTGTGCCCGTGTAAAACCGCCACGCACTCGAAGTGATTTCCAGGCGCGGATTCCCATATCCAAACCGACTTATCTCTCCCGCACGTGGCTAAAAGTGAACCCGACGGCGACCACGCGCAGCTTTTCACCTCGTTTTCGTGGCCTTCCAAGGCGGCGACGCACTCAAATTTTACCTCATCCTCCTCCTCGTTCTCTTCATCCTCCGCTCTCTGATATATCGCCACGGTCGCGTCAAAGCTCGCGCTCGCCAAATACCTCCCGCACGGTGACCACGACACCGATCGAATCGTTCGCTCGTGGACGCCGTCCAGAGTGCACACGCATCGGAATTCGCACGTTTGATGATGCGAACTCTTCACATCATCATCATCATCATCGCGCTTTACAACATTTCGTTTCCAAATCTTCACCGTTTTGTCGCTCGAGCACGTGGCCAAAATATCGTTTCGGTTCGGTTCGAACGCCACGCACCACACTGCGTCTTTGTGGCCAACCAACGTCGCTTTCAGTGCGATTTTGTGATTCTTCTTCTTCTTCTTCTTCGTATTCTTACTCTCATTCGTAGTCTCATTTTGGGCCATCTTTTCTAAAGGTGTGCTGAGAGTGAAAAAATTGTGCCTCTTTTTGCCTCTCGGTCTTGGTCTGCTTTTTTTTTCAAGAGTAAGAACGAAGCACTTACGAGTAAGAAATAAGCACTTATCAAGCTCAATTTGAGTAAGAAATACAGACCTACACCCTAAACTCTTAGTACGTAACTCTTACTCTCTTCGAAAAAAAAAGAGAGCAAAACAAAAGCAAAAAGAGCGGTTGTTTTCCTCAGTATTAGCGGATCATCATCACATTAACCGAGCGTAGAGAGAAATGACGACGACGACGAAAATGGAAACAACGGAAGAAGAAGAAGCGACGAAGAATACATCTTTCTCGCGCGTGAATGAGCTGCACTCGATGTTCGAGGACTCTTTGACCACGTGCTTCGAAGTGAAGACGATTGGGGTGCGTTTATTCTAATTCTATTTTATGTCTATTCTTGTGAATGAATTTTGAATTTCTTCGCGTCTTCTTTTTCCCCCGTAATGTGATTGTGTGTGATGTGATGCTGACTTTTGTTGTGTGCGCTCTCTCTCTCTCTCTCTCTCTCTCGCAAACACGAACAACCAACCAGGAATTCGCGGCGCACTTCCCGACCTTGCCGAAAGAGTACCACGTCCCGCTGTACGATTTATACTCGCAACTCTACGCATCCATCAAAGAAAAATCGAGGGAGGAATTCGAGCAAATTTTAAAGGAAGAGTCGTTGGAAATCAAGCTGAAAGCGATCGACGACGCGTGCGTCGCTCGAGGGATCGACATGAATGCGAGAGTAAATTCGATCGAAGCGATCGCGGAGGATATGGTGTCGAAAGTGGTCGCTCCGGAGGAAGCGGCGAGGGCGGCGAGGGCGGATGCGAAGAGAAGGGAGTTGATTTTATTGGAGGAGGAGTGCGAGAAGGAACGCGTCGTCGAGGAGGAACACGTACGGATTTTAGAGGAGAAGAGAAGAGAGGTGCAAATGGCCGCTGGGAGAGTTGGGAGAGCGCAAAACGAGTTGGAAGAGGTGAGAGACGCGAGTTTGCAGTGGGCGGGGAGGCAGGCATACGTGAGTCGATGAGATTTCTAGAACGACGTTCGGTCTCTCGCTCGCGACGGACGGTCGTCTCCGTCCCGCTTCTTTGTACTATTATACATATATTTTAGGATTAGCTGTTAAGATACTGAATAACTTAGTACTATTTATACTTTTACACTATATAAACTACTACTACAAACTACTACTCTATTATTATTGGATAAATTCCATCATCACGTCGTGCCGCTTTTTGGTGGAAGACATTCATTGAAACAGCGCTTGTACGCGTCCGCGAGCGTTTCGTCTTTAATGAGTTTCGGTTTCTTTTTACTCCCTTCTTCTTCTTCTTCTTCTTCTTCTTCTTCTTCTTTTTCTTGTTCTAATTCGCTGGTACCGTCGAGGATGGTGGTGCCGTGGATAGACGTGTCGTCCTCGGAACTTCGAGTTGTGATGATGGTTTTGTTGAGAGGTGGTTCAGATTGGTCTGGCGTCACGTCGTCCGACTGTTGTCGTCCGCCGTCGTCCGCCTCGGCATCCGCGCGCCGATGTCGTAAAATCGTCTCTTGAGATTCCGAACCTTTACGCTCTACTCTTCCTTTTTGTTGTCGTAGATCCAGTTTCTCCAAACGATTTTCAATTGTTAACGTTTCGATGTTAACAACACCGGCATCTTCATTTTCTTCTTCAATTGTAGCGAGTGAAACGATCGATGCGCTCTCTGCCTCTTTCTTCTTCTCCTTCCTGGTCGCGATAGCATCCAAGGCGGCTCGCGTTTCGAGACCGTAATCGATAACGTCAAGATCGCCATTCGCTTGTCGTCGACGCGTGATGCAATCTGCGATGCTCACAAACGCACGAGGATCCTCGTAAAACGGTGGTATTTTCGAACACATGAGTTGATGCTCAATCTGGCGCAGTTTCTTGTCTTTCAATTTCCCTTCACCACCGGAAGCGCTAGCCTCAAAACCGAAGCGATCATCCCCGTTGGACGATTTTAAAGCCGCTTTGGTGAAATCAATGCACGCGCGCCTCGCTTCTTGCGCTAAATTTGCATCCTTTTCTGCGCGCTTGATCCACTGTTTCTTTACGCACCGCTCGCGAAAATACGCCACTTCGAGGTTAGCAGTTAAAGGTTTCATGAGATTCGCGACTTTCACCTCGACGTGTTTACGCACCGGCGATATAAACGTTCTCATAAAAAATCGCTCGGCGTGCGAACGCACGGTGATCATAGCTTCTGAAGCAATCATCAAGATGATTTCGGCATATTTCTCTGAGAGACACATGCGAAGTGTGTCCGCGTAATCGTCTTCTTCGCTCATCGCGTTGAAAGTTTCATCCACGTACGACATGAAAAGTTCGTCGTAGACGTTGAGAAGGTGATTGGCAGCATACATGTAAGACTCGCGAAGTCGCTCCTCGAGATCCAAACTTACCGATCCGTTCGGAACTAAGATCGGGAAGAAGTTTTTCGGAAGTTGAAAGAATTTTTGAGCGTCCAAAGATGACCGAGAACGGTTTTCGGTATTACGTCCATTCTCGTTCGTCGATACCACCGAAACCTTTACGATAGCTTCACGAACTTTCGAACGCACGATAGTTTCCAACGGCGTGTTCATCCCAGTTTCTCTTTGTCGCTCTTTCTCCTCCAAGATCTCCTCTGGGGTCATGTTTACCATGCGTTCGGTTTGAACCCAACCGGTTAAATCGTTGTCGTTTTCACCCCCCCCGTAATCTGCCGTGCGAGCGACGAGGAATAATTCTCGCAGCGCCGCCGAGGACGCCTGGTCTCGGAAAGAAGCCACGGGTTCAGACCGCGTTTCTCCTTCTCCAAATTCTTCATCGCTGGAGTTGTTCCACCTTCGAATCCATATTTCCACGGCAGATTTCGCCGCTATTCTCGACCACTCGTTTATCTTTTGCGATTGAAAAAGAATAGCACGCGCGGCATCTTTACAAGTTTTCGAGAGCACTTTCTTATCCGTTTCGTATAAATCACCAAAATCTTTCGTCTTTCTCAACGGCAAATCTTGCAATTTTTCGACGATGAAATCGAAAGCGCACTCACAATCGAAAGAAGGTTCCGCGTGTACGTATCGTTGAAACTTGCCGATGATTTCATCGCACGCTTTAATCGCTACGAGACTCGCTACGCGAGACGCTTCCGTGCCGCAACGAGCGGCGACGTCTTCCGCATCCTCGCCAAAGCACTCATACACGGCATCCTGTAAAGCTCTAGCTTCCGTATCCGGGCAATCGTGAATGTATGCAATCGGCGACGCTTTTGCAACAAAGTAGTCGAGTACTTTCGATGCCAAATCGAGGGTAAACGCGGCGCGTTTCACCGCATTTTTGGGCAGAAACTCCAGCAAAGCGCGATCGATTCGAGCAAATCCACAAATTTCGTCGACGATGGCGTCGATTTTGTCGTTGCCGCTCTTCTCGTTGTCGCCACCATCATCTTCAAATTTTTCATCAATCAACTCTTCGCGCAGCGTGTTCACCCAAGATATGCTCAAAGGCACAAACGTCCACGATTGGTGCAAAGCCGCTCTTCCTTCTGGCTGACGAAAGCGAGCGCCCAATTCCATCGCGGTTTGTAAATCGTCGTCGCCTCCATCGCGTTGCTTACTTCGATCAAAAGTAGCCTTCAAGGCCTTGGCAAACTCGCTCAACTCCGGTGGTGAGCCTCGAGTTTGCGTGATTTCATCCAAGAGTTCATAAAAACGTTCGTTTGCGACGATTGCCGCGTTGTCTCTGTGTACTTCGGAAATCGCCGCCTTAGCCGCGAGACCAGTTGGCGGCCTGGCCTGTAGGCGTTTTTTTTCCTCAGTGTCTTCGTCGAATTCGCTTTGCTCAGGCGCTTCGAGTATGGTAGGTAACGATCGTTTCAGCAAGTCTTTGATTATGGTCTGTAAATTCGATTTACTTTTATCGTCGTCGATCGTCGTTGCACTTTCGTCGTCCTCGTTAGTATTCTCGCCTTCTTGGCTTTCGCAATCCATCCGCGAGTTCGATCCTTCACCAATGTCGGACGATGGTTCGCTCGAGCCACCGTCATTTGCAAGTACAATCTCATTCAGACCCTTAATTTTATGCACAGCTTTACGCCAAACCGTGTCTAAACCGTCAAAACATCTATCCCCTTGCATGACCGAGATGATTTTAAATCGATCGGGATCCTCCGTGAACTTTCTCAAAAACTGGCTCTTCTTCAGAGCTTTTGTGACATCTTCCGGTAATCTCCTCGCATCAGCGACGATAAACACCACATCCGCGTTAGACAACTCTTTCCTCAGTTGCTGCATTCGCGCTGGATCAGCCTCGCCTGCGCCAGGCGCGTCGACAAAAGTGAGTCCGCGATAAATAGGATTAACGCACGGTAACGTAATCGTGCAATCGCGCACGCATCCCCAGCACCCGTGCGTGGTTTCCTCGCGCAAAGTCGTTCGAAGCATCTTCACGCTAGCCTCGAAATACGCCATAGTCTGTTTTGAATTCTCTAGAGCTCTGTGCGGAATAAACGTAACGCTCGCGCCGAGTCTATCGATTAATATTTTAGGGATGGTCACGTTTTCGAGTTCAACGTCGTTCAAATTCGCCGCGTACGGCTCGTGTCCCGTCATCGCGCACGCCGACGCCGCTTCCGCGTTTAACGAACCAGTCGCGTAATCTATGCACGCGTCGTAATACGCCACTTCGTATATCTTGCTTTCCTCTTCCTCTTCGCTCAGTTTCCTGTCGTGGAAATGCACGTCGTACCTCTTCTCCCATTCGTCTTTCTTTTTGATCTTCTTTTTCAATTCTAAAATCTCTCGCAAACGCCGAACTCTCTCGTACACGAACTGACTCGAGTGGTACCGAATTTCCAGCTTGAAGTAATCGCCTAAAGTTGCCGCGCACGACACCGAAGTCGTGTCACCAATGTCGCCCTCGCAGAGCAAAAAGTCGTTCTTCTCGTGGACCTCGCCGACTTCCTTAGGCGCCATCTTCTTTTCGATTTCCTCTTCGTCTTCGCACACTGGAATCTTCGCCGCGTATTTTTTCGTCTCCTCCGATTTCTTCCTCCTCTCTTCCTTTTCTATTTCTATTTGTCTCTTTCGTTGTATTTCTATCGTGTTTAATTCTTCTACATTATCTTCGTTACCGCACTGAAGCTCTATCTTCGCTTGCTCTTTAGCTTTTCTCACCGACTCTTCCAACGTCTCCACGTTCCTCGAGGCTTCGTATTCAATCTTGTCCAACTTAAATCTCTCGTATTTGATATAGTTTTCTAAATCATCCTGCCGATCCACCATGAAAACTGGTACTTCCTCGTCGGAATCGTCCAATGGAATTGAGTTCGCTCCAATCACATACCCTTGCGCTACGTCTAAAACCATAGCGTCGATATCATCTTCGACGCCTTTCTTCTTTCCCGGAGACTGGAGCATTGGCGGCGGCTCGTCTTCATCCTCACCCTCTCGCGCGGTTTCGTACCCGCTCACCTTCTTCAACTCGTCCTCGTCCTCGTCGTCATCGTTCTCACCTCCTTCCACTTCCTCTCCCTTTGGAACGCACGCTCGCCGTAACAGTGAATTCACCACGTGCGACTTCCCCACGCCGCTTCGTCCGAGAAACACGCACCGCAGTTGCATCACTTCATTCGACCGCGACGACGACGGAATGAGACGAACCCCGCGAGACGCATTCGCGTTCGCGCATTTCACCAACTCTTTCGCGCACGCGTCCAAAGCGTTCGAAGTTGTCGCGCACAGAGACGATTTCACTCGAAAATCGATCGAGAGTTGTTCGAGCGATGATGTGACATTTTTTTCACCACCAGACCCATCGAACAAAAAATCGTTGTGAGAACGAATCGCATCTCTCGCGCGTTCGATTTTCGGAAGCACAGATTTCTGTTTTTTTAAAATTAAAATAATAATCAACACGAGGGAGACAGACAGAGAGAGATGTAAAGGGTAAGAGAGACGAGAGGTGGTCAGCGTTTTTGGACGACGAGAGAAAGAAGAAGCGAGAGGGACCTCCGAAAAGAAAAATTGCATTTTGGAAAATGTCCACGACGACGCGACGCGTAAACAACAACAACAACGACAACAACAAACGCGCGTACCTCTAAAACGCGCAGCAAATGTTCTTCGACATTTTTTGTGCTCGAAGACGACTCCTCCTTTCGCTTCCGTCGTCCTCGTCTTCTCGCCATCATTTATTTCATCTCTCTCTCTCTCTCTATAAATGCGAGAGAGTAGTGTAAGTGCTTCGAGCTTTCTTCACTCAGGTGCTGTTCATTTAGTGTTTCATTTAACACCCTAAATTTTGAGAGACCCTGCTTACAATGGAGATTTTTGAAGAAAAATGCGACGCACAACTCTCTACTGCGACTACTTTTAAGAATGGTGGAAATCGAAGAAGTGCAAAACTCCGAGGAAAAGAAGGCTTTGAACGATCATCGCGAAGGTGGTGATGGTGTTCGTGATGATGGTTTTCGAGCAGCGGGAAGAAAGACGGGAATGACGAGTGCATCATCTGCCGAGGACGACGACGACGAAGAAAAAGAAATCATCGCTTTGGCGACGCGTCTGAAATCCAACGGGAACGAGAAGTTTGCGACGAGTGCGTTCGGGGAGGCGCTGAAACTGTACGACGACGGGGTCGAGGTTTTGAGCGGAGAAGGAGAATGCGATGATATCGATGATTCGGACGAAAGCGATGAAGACGATGGTGATGTCGATGAAACGACGACAACAACAACAACAACAAAAACGAAAGGAACTGAAAAAGAAGAAGAAGACGAAGCGAAGAAAAACAAAGCAGATGTTGATCCGGAAAAACGGGAACCGACGAAAAGAGAGGTACTCCTGGCGACGTTACACGCCAACGCCGGGGCGTGCTTGATGAAACTCGAAAGTTTCGAGGAGTGTGTTCGTAGGTGTTCGAAGGCGATAGCTTTACATCCTCGGTACGGGAAAGCGCACGCGAGGCGAGCGCAGGCGTACGAAAAGTTGGACGACGTCGAGCGAGCGTTGGAGGATTACGAGAAAGCGGTGGCGATCGAGGAGAAAGAGAACGGAGAGAGCGAGGATGCGAGACGGAGGATGAAAAAGTCCGCGCACAGAGAGAAGGTAAACGCGTTGAAACCGAAAGTAGAGGAGAAAAGAGAGGAGACGAAGAAGGAGATGTTTAAGCAACTCAGATCGTTAGGCGATATGGTTCTCGGGAACTTTGGTTTGAGCTGCGATAACTTTAAAGCGGAAAAGGATGAGAATACGGGAGGGTTTTCGTTGAAATTCGTGCAAGAGAAAGCAGGCGAAACGAAGACCAGGGTTATCAACGAGAATGAGAGTAATAATAATAATAGCGCTGCTGCTGCTGCTACTGCTAGTAAATAGAGAAGAAATACATATACAAACATACGAGCGCATCCAGCGGAGCGCTTCTTCTACATCGCGCGGCTAATTTTCTCTACTACTATCGCTACTACTACTACTACTACTCCTACTGCTACTACTACTCGGCACTCGGCAAACTCATCAAACTTCTGCACCTCTTCTCGAACGCTTGAATTTGCGTGTTCGCCACGTCCTCGAAGAATACGCTCAGCGCCGCCGCGTGCGCCGAACTCTTCACTTTGAACGCAATCTCAAAGTCCACGACCGTGGAGACGTTTTTCTTTTTTCTGTTCTCCACGTCGTTCACGTCTTCCTCCTCTTCCTCTTCCAACTCTCGAAACCTCCACACCGTTTTCATCTTCTCGAACAAGGCTCCGCCGCCGTCTTCCTCGTTCGACTTATCTTCCGCCACGACTTTCCTCGGCCGGTCCAATGTCACTCTTGACGTGTACCTTTCGTTGAACACTTTAAATCCAATCTCAAGTTCCGCCTCGAATCGGTCTTTATCTATTTCATGCGTCACTTTCGATCGTCTGCAGAACGGTAAGAACTCGTGATATTTATTCACGTCCGCGACAATGGCGAAGAGTTCAGCAGGCGCCACGTCTCGAACTATTTTCCGAGACGAGAATTTACGTTTTAACAACGAGGAGGAATCTTCGTCGTCTTTTTTATCCTTCTTCTCGTCCGAGGATAAAGAGGAGGAAGAGGACTTTCCGTTGTTCTTCTTATCACCACCGAACAAAGCATCTTTCGCGGCCGAGAATATCGTTCTTTGATTCGATGATGATGGAACTTTACGTAACGGAACTCTGCACTCGAGAGACGACATTTTGTGTTTTCCTTCCGGAACGTCCAAAGCAAAACCGCGACGATGATGACTCCTCGACGACGACGACAAAAACGTAGAACACGAGTTTTGGGTGGAGAAGAAGAGCGCTCTGTGTGTTCTTCGCGCGGTGGTCGTCATCATCATCGTCATCTTTTAATCCTCCTCCTTCTTTTGAAGCTCTGACTCTGACGCTCTCTCTTTTCTGCCTCTCTTTTCCCTCGCGTCTTTCACTTCTTTTCAAAAAGTGCAAGTGTTTTTGTCTCAGTGCAAACGAGAAAAAAGAGGAGGAAAAGAAGATCGATCCTTTAAAAATCAGAGGAAAATCTTTTCTCTCACCAACGCAAGAGCGCAAAACATCATCATCGTCCTCATAACAGCACGCAAAAATAAATACGAATAATAATGGCTTCTATCGTCCAGTCCATCCACATGAGCGCGAAAGCGTCGGTCGCCAAGACCGAAAGCTTGAAGCGACAACGTTCCGTGAAATCGGTTTCGCGAACTTCGAACGTGACCTTCGCGTCCAGCGAAGAAACGGTCGACCGAAGACACGCGATGTCTTTGTTCGCGGTACGCAAAAGAGAGATGCTTTTTTTTTGTTTTTTTTGTCTGCAATTCGGTTGCAAAACTCTCGCTCTTCTTCGAGTGCACGCGACGATGATGCTTCGCGTGTTCGTTTCGAAAGAGCACAAACCCGACCTCGATGCGAACGCTCGATCGATCCGACGGACGCGCATTCGCGCGCGACGACAAAATCCTCGAAGCAATACGCATTTCGATTTTGAGAAAAGAGGGGGTTGAAAAGCAGCAGCTGATCGAAATCGTTTGCTCTCGAATGTGTTCTTCTTTTGCTTCGAGAGTTTTTGGGAGCGAAAACGAGATTTTATCTCTCGTATCCACCAATTTCCTCTCTTTCGGGTGAATCATCGCTTTAGCGAACAAAAATCTGACCAAATGTATTTCTCGGAATCCTCCGTTTTGAACACAGGGCGCGGCCGCATTGACCGCCGCGAAGCCGTCGTTTGCCGCGTACGGTGATTCTGCCAACGTTTTTGGCGGCGTTTCCAACACGTCGGGCTTCATCCCGTACGCCGGCAACGGGTACGCGTTTTTGCTCCCGTCCAAGTACAATCCGTCCAAGGAGAGACCGTTCCCGGACACGGACTCGTATTTCGAGGATAACTTTGACCAAGTGTCCAACATCTCGGTGATTACCACCAAGGCGAAGGGTAACTCCATCGAATCGTACGGTAAGCCGGAAGCTATGTTGGCTGACTTTGGCTACTTGTTGGGCGTCCAATCGTACGCCGGCGAGACCAGATCCGAAGGCGGCTTCGCCGCCAACAAGGTATCCACCGCGGCTGTCTTGGACGTTTTCACCAGAACTGACAAGGGCAAGACGTTCTATATGTTTGAAATCTTGACGAGAACTGCGGATGGCGACGAAGGGGGACGTCACCAATTGATCGCCGCGACGGTTTCGGACGGCACGTTGTACATCATGAAGTTGCAATCGGGCGACAAGAGATGGTTCAAAGGTCAAGAGCGCGACTTGAAGCAAACGTGGAACTCGTTCACGGTCGCATAAATATATTAATTTAACGCTGAGCATAAAAAAGAGAGAGAGAGAGAAAAAGAGAGAGAGAAAAAGAGAGAGAGAGAGAGAGAGAGTAAAAGAGAGGGGGCGAGAGAGTATTTTGTAGACATAATAATAATAAGGAAAGAAGCAAAAGAGTTTGTTGGTTCGGCGAAAATACACGCGAAAGAAAAAAAAGGAGGAAAAAAGGGAGAGACCCCGAGAGAGAAAGAGATTACAATAGCTACTACCTAGACGTGGAATCCTTCCCGCCTCCTTGCTTTCTCTCTTAGAGAGAGAGTTCTTGAGAATTTTCTTTTGTTGTTGTTTTGAGCAGCGGACTACGCCGGTATATTTTGCGAAATTCTTCCTCTCTTTCCTCCTCACAAACAAGAATGCATTCTTTTTCTTTCAAGCGAATCAACAACACCTTCTTTTGCCTGTGATGATGCGCGCACTTCTGCGCCCTTCCCGGCGACAGTGTCATCATCATCAGCACATGCTTTTCCTTTTCCTGCGACGAAATCGTCGTCTTCAAACCTCGTCGGTCTCTTTTGATGAGAAAACAAATCGAACCTTTTGGGAAGAAAAAAATCATCATCGTCAACTGTACGCTCAAGTTCCGGAACGCATCAAACGAGCGGTTTTGGCGCAAATCCCTCGAGATTTATTAGCATCATCGAAGACGAATAAGAAAACAGTCGTGGCGGTCGCACTTTCCGGAGGCGTGGACTCTTTCGTCAGCGCGTGGTTGTTGAAGAACGCGTTACAAGCAGCAGCAGTGGGAGAAAAAGGAGAAAATATCAAACTGAAAGCAATCTTGATGAAAAACTGGGACGAGCGCGAGGAGACGAACAGCGAATGCCTATTCGACGCCGACCGACGGTCGGCAAAGAAATTGGCGAAATATTTATCTATGGACTTGTACGAGGTGGATTTCTGTCGCGAGTATTGGCAGTCGGTGTTTTCGCCGTTTACGGAGAGCGTGGGGAGAGGCGAAACGCCGAACCCGGACGTGTGGTGTAATCGAGAGATTAAGTTTGGGAAACTGTTAGAATACGTGAAAGAGGAAGAAATTGGGGCGAAGTATTTAGTGACCGGACACTACGCGGAGATTTGGAGGGAGTGCGGTGACGACAATATCGAGCAATCGTCGTCGTCGTCGTCGTCGTTGAAAAGAATCGAGTTGCGTCGATCGAAGGACGAGACGAAAGACCAGACGTATTTTTTAGCTTCGGTGCCGTCAAAGGCGTTAGAAAGCGTGATTTTCCCGCTTGCGAAGTTGAGAAAAGCAGAAGACGTGATCGAGTTGATTGCACGGGATCTTTTAGGGAACGTGGCGAACGTGTTGGACAGAAAATCGTCAGCCGGAATTTGCTTCGTCGGGAAGAAGAGGAACTTTTCGGATTTCGTGCACGAGTACGTCCAAAGAGATCCGGCGTGGTTCGTGGACGTTGAATGTATAACAGAAGAAAATTCGTCATTAATCGAGAAGAACAGTATTGGTTGTAGCAGTAATAGCAGTAGTAGTAGTAGCAATCGTAGTAGTAGCAGCAGCGGCATCAGCAGCGGCGGTAGCGAAAGAGGTGGCCTCGAAGGAAAGGGCGATTCTAACACCATCGACGAGAAGTACATCTTGGGGGAGTGCGAGAGCGTGCACTCCGTGACCGCGGGCCAACGCGCGCGCATTGGCGGTCTTCCCAAACCGTACTTTGTCGTTGGAAAGAGCACAGAAGAGAAAGGATCGTCCAAAGTGTACGTGTGCGAAGGCGGCGACCACCCGGCTTTACTCACAAATTGGTGCGTCATAAAGGACATCCGCTTTGTCCACGAGGACGACACAGACGCCCTCAACTCGTCGCAACAAGTCCGCGTGAAAACGCGCTACGCCTCCCCCCTCGTCCCTGCGACGATAGGAATACCACCACCACCGTCTAACGCGGCCTCGTCGTCGTCGCGACAACAACAACAACAACAAAAAGTGTCTCTCTTCTGCCGCTCGGCGTACGAGAAAGCGACGACAACGCCATCGCCATCATCGCCATCAACAACAGCAAAGTCTTCTTCTCCTTCTTCTTCTTCTCCACCTCTCCTCCAAATCACCTTCGCGAGTCCTGAAAAAGCCGTCTCTATCGGCCAAGCCGTCGTTATGTATCACCACTCAACCTCTCGCGTCCTCGGCGTCGGCTCCGTCGCCTACCACGGACGCACCGTCTTCGAAGAAGAAAAAGAAGAAGAACAACAACGCAGACAAAAAAGACAAAGTGAGAAAAAAAACGACGACTACAAAGAGTCGTAAAAGAGTAAAAGAGTAAAAGAGTCGTAAAAGAGTCGTAAAACAACACCAACAACACACATACTACTGTTTCCTTTTTGTATTAAGAACGAGTAAAGTAAAATCGAGTGGTACTACTTTTTCGGTATTTTAATTGGTCGACATTTTTCGACAAAAATTCGACCGAACTCTTCATTAAAAAACGGTTCTATCTCCCCAACTTTTAACTTGACCTGTCTGTCTGTGCTTCTTGGGGCGTAGCTTTTGATACAGAGAGTTTAAGACAGAGAAAGAAAGATGGGTACTCTCGACCTGGAACTCGGTCACAAGTCGTGGTCGTTCCTGTTCTATCTCTTTCACCACTTCCCTCGTTTGATGCTCGGCATCGGCCCGGATGCCGTTTTCGTCTGCATTGGCTACGTGCTCCGATTCATGAATAGGATGGGTCTGAACCGAACGCGGATGATGATGTCGCACGGGTGGACGTACGATAAAGAAGAAGGTTTTCGATGTCCGATGAGCATACGAGAAAGTTTGGTGAACGCGTGCGCGAAGAACGAAACCGCAGAGGCGGCGGAAATAAAGTGGGAGGAAAAGACAAAGGAAAAGTGGAAGTATTGGAGTTACGCGCAACGGAGAGAGTACGAGTTGTGTTGCGAAATCGGAGAGTTTGCGAGTTTCGGAATTAGCACGAAAGAGCTTAAATACGACGCGACGTTGTCGTGCTTGGGAATGACAAAAGTTATGCGCGTTTGGCGAACGGATGAGGATTTGCGGACGTGCAAGAGATTTTGTATTTTGCTTCCGTTTACCGGCGACGAAGGCTTTTACCTCAGGAAAGATAGGAGTCAAGAGCTGGTCGCGAAAGGAGTGTGTTGCTTGATTCCAGAGTTGCCGTATTACGGCAGTCGACGAGCTTTGGAAGGGCAAACGGAGTTTTTCATGAGATCTATTTCGGATTATAGCACTAAAGCCTTGGTTTCGTACGCGGACGTGGTCGCGTTGACGGCGCACGTGAAGGAGACGTTGGCGATGCACAATCACGAGAGCGGAAGTTTGGTCATTTCTGGATGTTCCATTGGTGGGTATTATTGCGTTCCAGCGGCGATCTTGGCGCAGTTGTTGACGAAGAATAAAAAAATGAGGAAGAGTAAACGTTCGGTGAATTTGAAAATTGGCGTTTCCGCTTTTTGCGGGTGGTTGAGTTTTGACAATTGGTTTCAAGACGAGGAAAAAATGCCCATGGCCGTACTTCTGACGAATTTAGAAATGTTGGCGAACGTAAGGATGAGTTCTTTAGATAAGATGCCCACGAATGTGCGCGAGGCGTACCTCGGGGCGATGAAGGAAACCAATTTGAAAAAAAAACGAATTAAAATGCGCGAAACTTTGGCGTTGTTGTTGGACGATATGGGCAGTTGGAGTCAATTCGAGTGGAGGATTAAGAAACGCGCGAAGGAGGAAAAGACTGAGAAGAAGCTTTTGAATATTGATGGCATATTAGACGCGGTGAGTTTTGCGCACGCCCGTCACGATAAGTTTATCCCGTATTCGAAGGAGAAAATGGAAAGAGAACTCGAGCAGGTGAACGCTTTGTCGAGAACGAAGCCGATCGTGGAAGTTTTAGAATGCGATCACATGGTGGCTATTTCGCGTAAAGGACCAGCGATACCGTTAATATTGGACACGTTCGATAGAATGGTGTATGAGTGAGAAATAAAAAAAAACGCGCCGCTCTTGTCGTTCGCGCGCGTTGTGTAAGAAAAGGCACGTGTTTTACGAGTTGTGCTGTACGTGTAGTTCAATTCTTGTTTATAAAAATAAGAAATTGATCTTTAGTATCAGTGTTAGTATGTTGTTGTTAGTATCATCATCAAATTGTCGTGTTGTTCTTTAATGTTTTATTCCTCTTTCCCGTCTTTCAAAACCTTCGCCACAAACACGACACCAACGCCAATCGTTCGTTTCGTCCACTGCTTCAATGCAACCCTTCTCTTCTGTCTGTTTTCCTGACGCGTTCGCACTCGCTCTTTTTCGCTATCGGTCAAGGATGCCGCGGCTTGGAATTTCAATTTCTCGCGTTCTTCCTTCTCTTCGAGTCGATTGGCGAGTTTGCGAAGGCCGTTTCGGAGCATGCTCCGTAAAAATCGAGCGTTTCGACGCAAGTGTAAAGGCGTTTCGCGAAGGCGGCGTCGCTCGGCGCGCTCTTCTTCGTCGACGATGTCCGGGTCATCGTCGAAGAGATGATGTTGTTGCTTTTGTTGTTGTTGTTGCCCGCGTTCTGCTACTAGGTCCGTATCGCTATTATTATTATTACTACTATTTTTCTCCCCGCCGTAGTTGTTGTTGTTGTTGTTGTTGTTGTTGTTTTTGTTCAAACTCGCGTCGTTTCCTGGCTCTCCTAAACTGTTCGTGCTGTCGAAACTCTTCACCGATTGTATGCCACCCTCTCTCTCCAGGCGTTTCCGCATTCTTATCTCCCTTCTCAACTCTCTGTGAAACGACAGCATATACTCATCCAAACCTTTTGCTGCGGTCATGTGGACTAACTTCCTCGGCACGCCCGGCGCTTCGCAATACGTGGAAACCAACATCGCTCCATTTTCAACCTTCTCACCATTCTTCCCTCTCGGCATGTCGTCGTCAAATTTTGGCTGTATCAAACTCGCCGCGTATAAATGTTGCACGTCGTACCCACCTCCGCCTAATTGTACTTGCGTGTGTTTCTTTTTCTTATAGGCCTCTTCGCTTCCGTTGGCGTCGACGCAGACGGAAATCGTCGACCGAGTCACTTCGTCGTGCCAGACGCGGCGAATGCCGATGTAATCTCTCGGTGCCATCAATCGAGGGTAATTGACGCGCCAAAATATCAAATCGCACTCTTTCTCTTCATCTCTCGCTAAAATTCTACTCGTCGTGCTGGAATCGCCCCAAACGTTTCGTCTGTGCTCGTCTAGTTGCACTTTCGCCACGACATCGGCGTCGATGTTATCGATGGCTATTTCTGTTTTGATCCGCGCGATGTGCTTCCCGTGCGCGCGAGAAGAGGTGGACGTCGAGCAGTACATTCTGTATCTGCAGGGCATCTTCGCACTTTCTATGCTCCCGGTGTGAATCTTCTCCCAAACGACGTCCTCGCGTTCGGTTAAATCCGCCGCGCTATTCTTCCTTCCGCTGTTATTTTCAACCACAGATTCTACAAACGCGTTTTTATGCGTCTCGTTAACAATACCGGCTAGATTCAAGGACATTTTCGGCACAGTCGTGCTCGCACTACCGCTCGTCCAGCTCTTTTGTTTGTCCACTCGGAGAAGAACCGTCGTCTGGTCGCTCGACGACGAATGGTGTTGAATGAAATCCCGGGAGCCTAAATCGATCGAGCGTCTCAACAATAAGCTCGCGTTGTTGCTGTTCGTACCGCAACGCGATGATGCTCTTTTCCTCGAATGCTTTGTCCTTTCCTCCGAGTTCTTTTTCTTCTTTTTTATACTCTTCCTCGTCCATCCACTAAACAGAATTGTCTTCTTCGCTCGCCTCCACCCCATCCGCGCGAGTTCAACCACCACGGGTAACACAAACCTCAACAACACGTACACCACGAAATACATTTCCAAAGCGACGGAGGCGTTGAACCTAGACCAGTAGTTTCCGCGGAGTAAAAACACGGCAACGCTGAGGTAAAGGAGGAGTAATCGCTCGCGGATGTGCGGTAAGATGTGGAACGGGAGGTACTCTTCTTCTTCTTCTTCTTCTTCTTCCATATCTGCTGAGTCATCACCGTCGCCGTTTTTTTTTTCCATTCTATCCGTCGTCGTCGTTTCCATTTTCGCTTTCACGTACGCGTGAGAAGGTTTCGGCGACGCTTTACCAACTCGCGGTTGTTGTCGCTGTTGTTCTCGTTGCTCTTCTTGCAAAACGGCGGAAAAGGCGTCCTCCGATATTGGTTCCATCGTCAGCTTTTAAAGGGGTGTGACTACGGTTGAGTCATGATTTTTAGTGTGGATTTTAGTGAAAATTTTCCTCATTCGCTCTCGCTGTTGCGCTGGTGGTGGTGTTGTCGTGAGTAGTATTAGTATCGTTAAAATCGCGAGATTTGTTGCTAAGTTCTATATACCGCGTTTATGCGACGCGGCGAACGAACATCGCCTCGAAGACGTGGTTCAAATCTCCTATTTTTGCGACGAGTTTTCTTCTCGGATGCGAGGAAACGTCGAAATCGTACGCGTACGATTTTTCTTCTCTAGGTCGACGCGTTAGATCTACGACGTCGGGATCGTCGGGCGTTTGTTTGAACGTCTTCCCTAAATGTGAGAACAGTATTCTGGCTTCGGTTTCGTTGGCGATGAGGCAGTTTTCTTTTTCGCTCTCGAGCGGAGTGCGCGCGGACTCGTGATGGAAGGTTTCGAAATAGTTTCGTCGGAAGAATTCGGGGTTGTCCAAGGACGTAGATGCGTCCTTGAGTTTGTTCTTTGATGCCGCGGTGGAATACTGTAAAAATGTCATACGCGTCTTTCTTCTTCTGACGTCTTCCCGCCTTTTCTTCCTCCTCTCAATCGTACGTACAAACCCTCTACCAAACATCTTCAACGCCATCGCGGAGGACGTACTCATACACCGCCCCGTATCAACACACGTCTCGTCGTCAACGTCGTTAATCATAAAAGCACCACCCGCGCCTTCAAACAACTCTCCGAATATCGCGCACGCTTCCATCGACGCCAGTGAAGCTTCTCTTCCGCAGGCTAAAAAATGAATCTGCGTCTCCAAATCAAAGTCCAACGCGTCCGCCGCGACGAGCGCGATATCGCAAACTACTCGTCTTAATCGTCTTCGTCTCTTTCTTCTCGAAAAGTCGTTAATGTTCTTACTATTCGCATTCTTCAAATCATCAATATCATCATCATCATCATCATCATCATCATCCGATGACGTTGATGAAACTTCTTCGTTCAACAAAACTCTTCTTCTTTCATCCAAAAGCGGCACGACCCACGTCTCCGTTTGCGGCAAGTTAAACGCTTTCGCGTATCCAGCCAACGCGTTTACGCTCTCCGCACGATCCGTCAAGAGTAAAAGGAGGTTATTGGTTCGTCGGTGCGTCGTGCACGGCACTCTCTTCGCATTAAACGTCGTCCTTAAAACCTTTGCTTCTTCGTCTGAGATTCTTTTCCCAAGCGGCGAAGCTTTTTTGGATGATGATTTTGGCGACGACGATTCAGACGACGACGTGTCAATGCGTATGGCATCAAATCGAGAATAGTCGATGGTCATCTTTCGTCAGGGTCATCTGTTGTTGTTCATGCTTTTGTTTTCGTTGTGTTCATGGTGTTCATGTCGCGCAATTAGTAGTGTTGTATTGTGTTGTATTATATCAAGACTTTCTCTAAATATCTAAATCTACGTGTTCGCGGCGAGCATCATCTGAACCTGCTCGAAGCAATGTTTGCTCTCAGAACACCTCTCGTCGCGATGTCATGTTCCCATCTGCTCTTAAACTTCAAATACAAAACCATGCTGCCTCGCGCGTCTTCGGATGGGTCGTGACCGAGGACACTTTTTGACGTCGTTTCCCCGTTCGTTTCGTTCGTAGTAGTCGTTCGTTGAATGGAAAAGTTGCAGTGGATTTTCACCAACTTTCTCAACTTTTGCGGTTTTTTGAAATGCGGCGGGCGTAAGATTGGTTTCCAAGTCGCCGTGTCGCGGAGGAGTTCTTTCGGGTAAGTCATTCGGAGAACCTCGAGGTCGTTTTCTAATCCGTGACCGGTCATGATGATTTTGCGTCTTCCGTCGGTACCACCGCTTCCAAAAAGTTCCACGACTTTATTCTGAACTTCCTCAAAACTCGGCGCGTCGCGGAGATGCACTTCAGTCAATCCCGACCATTGCGTTCGGTAATCGGTCACGGTTTCCGTCGGACGACAATAGCTCGTATACACCACGTTCAAGTGTTCATTAATCACGGATACTTGACCTAACACGCTCTTCACGCCGCCTAAACCAACGCCTACCATCTCGCAATCCAACGCGAGACAGTCGGTGATGGAGAAATCATCGTTGAGCGGTATCGGAGGTCCCGAGCGAACTTCTCGTTGCTTGCGTTCTTTGTCCTCTTCCTCTGCATCAAAGAGGTTAATAATCCGCCCGTTTCGAACGACGCGCAACGCGCCCAACCCAAACGGTCTCCTTTTCGCCATCCTGTCGTAATATTCTCTCTCCTCCTTCTCCTCTTCGTCTTCTTCGTCGTCCTCGTACCTCCCTCTCCTCTCGCTCGGAGTAGAATTTGACGGCGCTTCTTCTCCTCTGCCTCTCCTCCTCGCGCCCGCGAACCGGTACATCGCCACCACTATCCCCCAAAAGCTCCCTAGATTCTGAAACACGTCCGCGCTACTCTTCGCGCCAAAATTCGCCAACGCGTCCGCTCGCGCGTTATTCATCCTCGCCGTGTACGATCCTCCTCCTTGGTTCTTCTTTGATCGAATACTCCCATTATTCGCATTCCCTTCCGCGTGCGCCTTCACTTTATGCACCACCGTCCGCCCTTCTCGGGAGAGTAACGCCCAACAGACGCACCTCAAATACCACCTCGTGTTCCCGTCTCTCACGTTTTCGACGACGCTCCCAAAACTAGGATTCCTCTTCTCTCCTCCTCGAGATTGATTTCGAAAACTTTCCGCCGCTTTCAACACGTACCTGGAGTCCGTGTACACCGTCAGTCTTTCTCGCCAATCGTGCCTCAAAATGCACGCTAAAAACGCCAACATTTCCGCGCCGTTGCTATCTTTGCAGCTGGATTTTGACACCGCGGCGGCGAAGTTTAATCGATGCCCCGGCGAGTAATACACGGAGACGCCGCCTCCTCCTCTTCCTTTTTCGAACGATAAAGACGACGAGGAGGATAAAGACGGTGTCATCGACGCGTCGATGTAACAAATGCCGTCGTCGTACTCCTCGTCGCGTAAAATCTTCTTCGCGGTGCCTTTCCGAGTATTTTTATCGTTCACGTGTGCGCTGAGTAAAAGTCGTTTCTCTCGCACTTTCTCGGGAAAGAAATACAGTAAAGAGAGTAACGAAAGCGCGAACTGCACGAAGGAAACGAAGTTCCAGAGCTCGTCTTTTACGATTCGCGCGCGTCGAGAGAAGCACACCCGCACCATCATTCGCTCTCCTCCTTTGTTCTCTGCGTCGTTGGGGGAATTTCCTCTCCGCGAGACACACTTACGTTTCCTTCAACGCTTTATGCGCGGAAGTCTTTCGAGAAGGACGCGAAAAAAAGCCGCTTAAAAGGACTCCACGAGTGCGCGCACGTCATCGCATTGCGCGTCAGAATAGTACTTTAGATCCTTTCACTCGGATATCTCGCTCGGGTTTTGTTGCGCTTCATCGCACGACTTTCACTCTGCGGAATTCCCTCATAAAGAAGCGAAGAAGAACACCATGGAATACGTCTCCTTGGAAGGCTTGCGAAACGACGGCCGCCGTCCGAACGAGTGCAGACACACGTCCTGCGCGTTCGAAAATCCAATATCCGCGAACTCGTGCTCTGGGTCCGCGGAGTTTACGTTCGGGCAAACGACTGCCGTGGCGGCGGTTTTTGGTCCGCATTCTTCCCTGAGTACGAGTACGATCGATTCTCTGTCGATAGAGCGGTTGAAAGTGACCGTGGAAATTACCAGCGCGGCGTTTGGAATGGATGCGATCCCAAAGAAGCGAGCGACGAACGCGGCGACTCTGATGAAGTCCTCCAAGTCCTCTCGGAAGAACAAAGAATTAGCGGCGAAGTTTGAGCAGATTTTAAGGTGTTGCATAGACGCGAAGCGGTATCCTCGATCGGAGGTGTACGTCTCGGCAGCGACGATAAACGACGACGGCTCGGCATCGGCGGCGTTGTTCAATAGCATAGTATTGGCGTTAGTGGATGCAGGAATTCCAATGTTGGATGTGTTCGTGGCGGTGTGCGCGACGAGGTTGGACGGCGAAACGTTGTTGGACCAAAACGAAGTCGAGGAGAGAGGGCGAGGGGTGGAATGTTTCGTCGTCGCGGAAACGAAAGAGAGAAGGAAAACGGACGGATTGCAGAAAGGAAGCATCGGGTTCAATTCGAAGATGAACGACGACTACGGCGACGACGACGTGAAACGAATCGTTTCCTACGACATCAGCGGCGGCAAGTTGGCGCCGGCAGCCGTCGACGACCTGCTTCGCGCGTGCGCGAAAGGCTGCGACGAGGTCTCGCGCGTCGTGCGCAAAGCGATGAAAAAACGGCTCAGAAAGCTCGCGAGCACGACCAGGAACCTCGCGTGGCATAACGCAGAAAAGAAGAGAAAAGAGTTAGAGAGAAAGAGAGAGAGAGAGTAAAGGAAATGTTCCTCGTAAAGTTTAGTACATTCGTAGACACCCGCAAGAAAGCGCATCATAGTTTTAGAAAGTAGTACACACACAGCAGCGTTTTTCGCTTGCACATGAATCCTCGTCCTTAAAACGTTAATGTTGTTCATCCTCCTCTGGCGACTTTACTAAATCTCGAACATATGCATCGATTTTTGTGATGGATAAAAAATGTTCCTCTCGTTCGTTTTATCTTCAGAGTTCAACCCCTTCGTTAACACGCATAACACAACACACATCTTATTTAAGAAAGAACTGTTTATTAAAGGTGGTGAAAAGGCGAGGACTCAGACGACGTGCTCGTAATAATAACACTCATGCACGCCGGGTTACACTCCCGCTTGTCGTCGCACCATCAGCGCGGGAAACATAATCATCATCGACACAATTCGTCGTCGTTGGAGGAAGGATTGGCAAACTTGGACGAGACGACGAATGGCAACGCTCCTGCTCCTCCTGCCAGGACGAGACGCGGAAATTACAACAACAACAACAACACTAATTCCTTCTGGAGCAACGGCAAGAACGGAGGAGGACAAACGAATGCGTTCTCGCGGGATGGCGCGATTCCAAGCGTTTTGAGAGATAAATTTGGCACCCACACAGGAGGCAACAAGAACAAGAAGATATCGGCGTGGAAGCGCTGGCAACCACTTTTGTTCGCGGCGATTTTAATCGGGTTTCCGTTATCTAACGCGGTGTTTTTTTTCGGCGCGCACGTGATGCCGACGTTGTTTTCCTCGGGGTCGTCGTCTGGGTTAGAGCAGAGCGGGATGATGTCGCCTGCAACGTCAAAGTCGCCGAAGTTTAGCGGGAAGCAGAAAGAAGGCGTGTTTGGCGCGATTGGGAGCGAGTACGAAGACGAAGGAGACGAGAACGAGGACGAGGAAGTTTCCGACGATTTTATGGAAGGGTACGACCACAAGAAGAATAAAAAGAAAAGTTTAGATAGAAAGAGAAAGATGGATCCGTCGACGACGGAACCGTTTCCGGCGCTGTCCGATTTCTTGGACCTGTACCGGGAACATTACGAATCGTTTTTCGATGCTTCCAGCGAAGCTTGGAGGATAAAGAAGTACGGGCGAATTTGTATAGTTTCGGATTACGTTTTAGGATTATCCACGGGTTCTGGACCAGCGACGGCGGTGACGACGTTAGCCGAGGAGTTGCACGAAAGCGGCTTCGACGTGACGATTTTGTACACCGGGTACGCGATTCATAAACCACCGGATGTAGAATTTTGGACTGGGTATTACACCGCGAAAGGGATTAACGTGATCGCGTTACCCGAAACTGGGGTTTCGTACGATGTTCCCGTAGACGTTGCCATTGCGCACAGAGTATTCATGTGGATGAATGACCAACAGTGGTACGATTGCGTCCATTTCTTGGATAATCGCGGAAGAGGGTATTTCGCGTTGACTGCGAAAAAACAAGCGTTAGCGTTTAAACACACCGAATTCGTCGTTCACGCGCAACAACCTCACTTGTGGTACAAAACAAACTCGCTGCAAACGTTGGACACGTTGCACGATTTAGTCATCGATTATTTAGAGAAAGAGCAAATGAAAATGGCCGATCACATCGTCGCGCCGAGTCAGTACATTTTGAAATGGTTCGCCGAACAAGGTTGGGAATGGAACAGAACGAAATCAACCAGAGTGCACACGAACCCGCTGCCGAAGTGGGTGAAATCGAAGAACAAAATAGCGCACGAAGCGAGCACAATCAACGAGATTGTCTTTTTCAGTCGATTCGAGTTGCGCAAAGGTATCGTTTTGTTTTGCGACGCTATGGACCAGTTAGCTTTGAGAGGGGACACGCAAATTATGAAAGGCGTGCGAGTAACATTTTTAGGCCACTTGAGCAACTCAGCGGAAGAAAAGTTGACGATTAAAGGTGGCGCGAGAGCGAGAGTCGATCAATACATTCGCCAACGCGCTAAGAAATGGTCGTTCCATTGGCAAATTTTGAAAGACATGGACGTGAAGCAAAGGTACGAGTACATCGAGGAAGGGAACGCGAATAATAAATTAGTCGTGTTGCCGTCCTTACTGGAGAATTCGCCGTACACCTTAGTGGAATGTTTGGTCATGGGTATTCCAGTGGTCGCCTCGGACGTCGGTTCGGCGCGCGAGTTTATCGACGACGACGACGCCGAGAGAGTATTGTTCGTACCAACGCCGAAACCGTTGGCGGCGAAAATCAGAGACATTCTCAAGAACGGATTCGTCCCGGGGAAATCGAAAATCAAACAAGACGTGGAAAAAGACTGGACGATTTGGCAACACCACTTAGTGCACCAATCTAAGGATTCCTCGAACGCCATGTCAACTTTACAAACGTGGGAAGAACCGCTCGTTACGGTGATAGTAGTCACGTATAACAACCCTAAGTTGTTGAAACAAGCCTTGCAATCGATTTACGAACAAGAGTATACCAAAGTTGAAGTCGTGCTGATTGATGATGGTTCCACGTTACCGGAAGCGCAAGCGTATTTACGTGAGATCGACGCCGAATTCAAACGCAAAGGGTGGGTCTATTTGCAACAAGACAACAGAGGTCCCGGGGCGGCGCGTAACAACGGCGCCAAGCACGCGCGCGGCGAGTTCATAATGTTCATGGATGATGATAACTTTGCCAAACCTAGAGAAATTGCCACGTTCGTGTCCGTTGCCATGCATACTAAAGCGGACGTTTTGACTTGTACGAATGAATACTTTTACGGATTAGAGTTACCCGGAAATAGACCGCCGATTGGACGATGGGTTCCGCTCGGCGCGGCTACCACCGTCGGCATGTTTCAAAATCTCTACGGAGACACGAATGCCATGATTCGACGAAAAGTCTTCCTCGATTTAGGCGGTTTCCCTGAAGATTACGGTTACGCTCTTGAAGATTGGGAGTTGTTCTCTAAATCTGTCTTGGGCGGTTATAAACTTGAATCCATTCCTTCTCCGCTGTACTGGTACCGCATTCGTGATACGTCGCACTCTCACGAAACTGCGAAATATGGGAACGCCGCGCGTACCATCCGTCCGTACCTCAGACAAATTCCTCAAAAACTCCATCACATCGTTCTTTTCGCGCAAGGCATGAAAGATTCGCACGACGTCGCTGCCGGCCAACTGGAAGAACAAAACGGCCAAATGCGCGACGTTCGTAAAATGTTGAAAACGTTAGCTACGAGTCTGAACGATTTATGCGACGATGGGTTAATTCCAACCACCGCAAAAAACCAAGTCGAAAATTCGCAATTCGCGTTAGACGAAGACGACCCGTCAATCGTCGAATCTCCATCGTACGAGCGTCTGGAAGAGAAGAATAAACGTTTCAAATCCTGGTCTCCGTTCGCGGACGGATACAACATCGATAAACGAAACGGACGCATCTCCGAATCCTCCTCGGACACTCGCGCCTTGCGCATGCAAAACCCAGACTGGAAAGATGCTCGAGGCGCGGTTCAAGAAATCCACTTGCACCAAAAAGAACCGTCCGCGGTGATCATCTCCGGTTGGTCGAAAGCCCGCGACGTCTCCGGCGCCTCCGACGGCGGCTACTCCATCTACGCGGACATCAAGTTCATTGACGGAAAAATGATGTACGGCTACTCCGTCGCCTTTGACGTCGGCACGCACACTTGGCAGTTCAAAGCTGGAGTCATCGATCCAATCGTAGCCATCGAGAGTATAACCTTATACGCCATGTTTCGTTGGCACGCCGGCACGGCTTGGTTCGACGACGTCACGGTGTCCTCCTTGAAAGAAGGTTTGTGCGATTACACTAAATTGACTTTGGAAGGGTTAGGGCCGGATAAAGGAAACGGTGGGAAAATTGGACCTGGTGGCAACAGAGACGAGTTATAACGTCTAGCAGAACAACGCCGCGAAAAGCGCGCGTGTTGTATGTATTTGTGTGTACCATTATTAAATTCATCGTCGCATTCGCCTCGTCGTCGTAACTCCGTTTTCTTTCCTTCTTTTCTTCTTCTTTTCCTCTCGAGGCTGCTCCTCCACAAAAAAAATTCCCATTCGAGAGAAAAAGGTCACGCTCTGTTCTGCTTTAAGACAAATGGGGAGAACGAAATCAAAAGTCCTTCTCACGACGTCGATTCTCGGTTCCTCGCTCTTAATCTTTGCCACGTTTGGGATTCTCGGCCCGAACATTCCAAACTTGACGACGGGAACGACGACGGGTTTGAAGCGTCGACATTCGTTTCGAATCGGGAAGAATGCGCTGCGGGAAGATTACGAAGCCCATCATCATCCTCATCATCATCTGAGAACGACAATAAGAGAAGATTCGGAGCAGAAAGACGAAGATATGATGGCGAATTTAGTGCCGAGTTTAGAAAAAGAGGAGGAGGAGGAGGAGGAGGAGGAAAACGTTTTAGTCGTCCCGTTCTCTTCCTCCTCCACCTCGAAAAAAGAAGAGGAGATTTTGATAAAATCGACGTCAGCGGACGTGGACATCGAAACGGAGGAAGATCTGCATCCGTTCAGAGGTCGGAAACCGAGACCTCCGCCGGAGAAGTTTACGACACGAAACGAAGCGACGACGACCTCTCCGGAACACGTGCTCGATCCGAACAGGATGCAAATAATCTCTCTCGATCATCCGCGAGCGTTTCTGTATAAGCGGTTCATGACGGACGAAGAGTGCGATTTTTTGATCGATCACAGTAAAAGTCGGATGTCAAAGAGTGGCGTCGTGGACGCGGAGACGGGTGGGACCGCGAAATCGGACATTAGGACGAGCACGGGGAGTTTTGTTGGGATTGGAGCGAATGACTTGATGAAAAAGTTAGAAAAGCGAGTGGCGACGTTTTCGATGTTGCCGGTGAAGCATCAAGAGGCGACGCAGGTGTTGAGATACGAGGTTAAGCAGGAATATAGAGCGCATTACGATTATTTTTTCCACAAAGGAGGCATGGCGAACAATCGAATTGTGACGATTTTGATGTATTTGCACGAACCGGAATTTGGAGGAGAGACGGTGTTTCCAAATACGGAGGTTCCATTAGAGAGAGCGGAGAAAGGATGGGGGAAGAATTTCTCGGAGTGCGGGAATAGAGGGAGGGCAGCGGTGGTAAGAAAAGGCGACGCGTTGATATTCTGGTCCATGAAACCTGGCGGGGAATTAGATCCCGGGTCGTCGCACGCCGGGTGCCCAGTCGTGAGAGGAGAGAAGTGGACGGCGACGAAGTGGATTCACGTAAATCCAACGAACCAATGGAACCAGAACAATCACAAGGTGCACTACGCAGGGGGACCGGCGAATTCAGAAACTTGTAAAGATACGAACGCGGCGTGTCCGGGATGGGCAGAGGGTGGAGAGTGTACGGCAAATCCGGGATTCATGGTGAATTCGTGTAAGGTCTCGTGTAGGCAATGCGTAGGCGGCTGGCGGGACGGCTCGTATACGAAACCAGTGCTGAGCTGAGCTGAGCTTTATGCTTTGTTTTTGCTGTTGTTGTTGTTGTACCATTGTATATTATGTTGTATAGCTACTAGTATAATTTTACATCGTTTCTATCTTCGCGCTGATTTCATCCGCGTGGTTGACAAACATTTCCCACTGTTCGCGATTAAACGCTAAACCTTTAAATCCCGGCGCCCACTCGCCGTTTTTGTTTTGGTAGTACTCGCGAACGTGTACCATCGGTTTCCCTTGATATTTTGACACCGTCACTCTCTTATTCCCTCCGATTTCGCACACCGCCTCGCTTTCCGAGTTACCCGCAGCGACGATATCGATTTTAATCTCCACATCCGCTATCTTCTCTCGTAAATTCTCAAATTGTTCCGCGTTCAAGTTCACGCCTTTCTTCCCCGGCAGCCACTGGCCGTCTTTTTGATAGTACTCTCTGAATGAAATCGTCGGTGCGCCTCTATACACTTGCACGGCTACGCGCTTCGCGTTAGAGAGTCTGCACACCTCGCCATCTACGGCGTCTTCGGCTTGTTGTTGTTGTTGTTGTTGTTGTTGTTGTTGTTGTTGTTGCTGCTGCGTTCCTCCCGATTTCGCCGCCGCGGCACCTCCGCCACTCCCTTTCTCCTTGGTCACGTCCAATGCCCACGTCGGTGGCGCCTTCTTGCTATCGTGCGTCAACCTTAAATCCATCCCTCGCTTCAAGCACAAATACAACACCCGATTGACTTCCGACTTGTCCATCTTCGTCGCTTCCGATATAACTTTCGCCGTCGTCCCGTTCGCGCCGTAATCTTCTAAAGCGTCGAAAATCGTCTCCAGCGTTTGTTTCAAACTTTTCTCGGCGTCCTCGTCCTTGACCGTCTCCTCTTTCGGAAGGACACGTTCAGCGGCGGCAGAAGGAGGAGCTGCTGCTGGTTCTCGCTTCACCGCGAAAGCAGCCCCTTTTTGTGCAGCAGGAGGAGGAGGCCCTTCCCATTTACTCCTCAACAGGTCCTCCTCATCGACACCACTAACTTTCTGCTTCTTCGTCAACGGTTGTGGTGGTTGTTCTCCCGGGGAGCGGAGCACTTCTTCTTCTTCCGCGCGTTCCTTTTGCACGAACTCGTCCACGAGAGACACAATCAACGGTTTGAAATCATCAACGGGAAACCCGAGATCTTGGGCTAATCTCTCGCGAATTTGACGCTCGGAGAGGGTTTCCACATCGACCGTGCGTAAAAGTTCTCGACACTTTGCCTCCACCGCGGCGAGTTTGAAGTCAGACATGTTATGTATGTGCGCGTGTTTGCGTTTTTGATCTGATGAATTTTGAAAATGATTTCTTTTGTATCTGTGTTTTTCCCAAGGGTGCTCACTTTTCATATCTCTTCGTGTGAGAATGTAGCGATGCGTGTCTCTCTAACTCTCTCTAAACTCTCTCTCTCTCTCTCTCGCGTGAATAGTAATAAAAAGGAAAAGTGGTAGTCGCGCTCTGCTGCGTGTGCCGCTAAGAAACGACGATTCTTTCTTCTTCTTCTTTTTGTTCTTTTTCTTTGTTGTCCGCAGGCGCCATTTTTTCTTCCTCTCCTCCTCCTCGGCGAGGCGGCAAAGGCGCTTTGTTGTTGCGGCGGTCGCGACGACGATCCCAGAAGAGATGATGATGATGATGATGGTATTTCGAGAAGGATACAAACGCGATCTCGAATTCTCTCTCCCAGGAACCGAAATCGAACGCGTTGACGGCGGTCGCTTTGACGAGCTTTTTCACGTCCGAGACGAACGAGGCGTGTTGGCTTTCGCGCTTTTGTTGTTTTCCTTCTTCTTCTTTTCCGTCTTCTTCTTCTTCTTCTTCTCGAAGGTACTCGAACGCAGATAAGGCGACGCCTAACGTCGCCGCCGCGGCGCCGATAGCCGACGCTCGAAACTGCGGCGATGTTGGAAACGAGCGTAAACTCGCGGCGACGATTACGCACGCGTGTTCCTCTGCTTTCGTCCACAACCGTTTAAACTCCTTTGGCCTCGCGCCTTCGGTACCGAACGCGACGATTTCCACGTTCTTTTTCATCGCGTTTAAAAACTCATTCGCCCACATCGATCTCGTCGGTTTCGACACGCGATACTCCAACGTCGTCAAAATAACCGTCTCCATCTTCGCCATCGTCTCCTTATCGAACGTAATCGTTGATATCGGAACGCTAAAGTTGTTCTTCTTTTCCTCCTCGCACATCTCCTGCTCGTAGTCCACATCGAACTGGTCTCTTCTCTCTCTCGTTTTCAAGCTCAATCGAAAGCACGACGCGCTCAAAACTTCGTACGCCCACGCGCTCTCCGTCGTGCACTCCCCGCTCGCAAACGCTCGAACGACTTCTTCCGCGAAATCCACCGCCGCGCACGCGACGTCCACCATCGCAAACGACAACATTTGAGTTATTCTTCTTTCTGAATGACCAACACCACCACGATGAAAACGGTGATTTTCTACCTCCTCCTCCTCAAAGTCGTCGTCCTCATCCTCGTCGTCGTCGTCGAAACCAGAAGGCACCACCCCCTTCGTTAAAGACAGAAACTCTTCGTTTTTGTTCTGAAACAAAAAGAACTGTTCCGCTCGCGTTAAAACGCCTTCGACGACGGCGTCGCGAACGGTTTTCCATCGCTCCTCGCATTCGAAGTGAATCAAAGATGTTTTTTGTGTAGGATTTTGCACCGCGAATTTATCTTCGTTTTCTCGAGCGAGGAATCGCGCGAGCGTCGTCGCACACGTTTCCGTCTTAAACGTTTCTTTCCTCTTCAGCTTCTTCGTCTTTTCTTCTTCGTCTTCTTCCGCGTTGTAAAAAGCGACTCCTTCTTCTCTCTCGAAACGTTTCATTCTTCTTTAAAACAACAACAACAACAACGAATTATATAAAATCCGCGAATGGAAATCCTTCTTTTGCCGGATATTGATCTTCGCGCGAAGAGTGCGTTCGTTTCCGCGCGCGTGGTTTTGAGGTTTTTTCCGCTTATTTTAGAGGACTGTTTTCGTCACATTTTGGCGTAAAACGAATCACACGAACAACACACAACGACGAACAAACGCGACCATGTCGGCGAGATGTACAAAAAGAGGAGAAAGTCTTCTTCGCCGAATGATACAAACGACGACGGCGAAAACGACGGCACCGGCATCGAACGCGCGTTACTTTCGCAGCGCTTTGAGCAACAACGATATCGCCTTTACGAATGGTCGACGTGTTTACTCTTCTTTCGATTGGTCCTCTTCCTCTTCTTCTTCTTCTTCTTCTTCTGAGTCGTCGGGTGCGGCTTTTGCGGGTGCGGCGGCCACGGCGACGATGATGATGGCGTACTTTTTGCCCTCTTCCTCTTGGTCCTCCTCTTCTTCTCTGGCTCGCTGCGAAGAGGCGAAGAAGGAGGCGAAGATGTCGTCTTCTAAAGGAGGAATGCCGTTCGAAAGCGTCACGTTGTACCAATACGACGTGTGCCCGTTCTGCAACAAAGTGAAAGCGTTTCTCGATTATCACAACATCCCGTACGACGTGGTCGAGGTGAACCCGCTGACGAAAACGGAGATTAAACAGTTCGAACACGAGTGGAAGAAAGTGCCGGTGTTAGTCGTGGACGGGAAGGCGACGTATAACTCGCGCGATATTATAAATGAAGTGGACGAGCGAGTGAGAAAACATTCGGGTTTGACGAAAAGGTGGTTCGGAGAGAAGAGCAAGAAAGAGAAGGAGAAGGAAGAGGAGTGGTGCAAATGGGTGGACGATAGGTTCGTGCACGTGTTGACGCCGAATATTTATAAAACGTTTCGAGAGGCGATGGAGAGTTTCGATTACATCACGGAGAGAGGCAATTTTGGGTTTTTCGAACGGCAATCGGCGAGGATTACCGGAGCAGTGAGCATGTACGGGATTTCGAAGATGGTTTTAAAGAAAAGGCACGGGATCGAAGACGAGAGAGCGTCCTTGTTCGAGGAGACGAGGAAGTGGATGTCCGAGGGAGTTGGACAAAGCGGCGGCAAATTTTGCGGCGGGGACGCGCCGAACATCGCGGATATTTCCATGTTTGGCGTGTTCAGAGCCGTGAAGACGTTCCAAACGTTCGAGGACGTGTGTAAAGAGGTACCGGAAATGGTGCCGTGGTACGAGAGGATGCAAAAAGCAGTAGGAGAGAGTTCTAGATCGGACGGGTTGAGTAATTGAAGAAATTGGGAGGATTGTTTAAATGTATAAAAGTAATCAAACCGCAAAGGTTTGTTGTTGGATTCAGCGTAATACTATTTGAACACATAAAAGTACATTTCTGACTGCTACTACTATCTATTTTGAGTTTACACCCCTTTATTCGTTACATTCGTGGTACACATACAGCGCCTTTTGGTCTTACTACTTACTACCAATGGAGGAATCGCGGGTGTCGCTGTCCCCAATGCCAGTAGCGATGATGACCCTGTCGTCGCTGGTTACCTTCCGCTTGTGCCTGCGCTGCTCTCGCGCGCATGAGATGAGCTTGTTGGTGTTCGTGAATGGCGTTATGTTGCGTGAACCACATCATGGTTAAAATAAACGTCCACCAAAGAATATTCCCAATCGCCGTCGCGACTGAATTCGCGGCGTTCTCGTTGATGTACGCCCTGACTTGTTCGTCCGAACTCGCCGCTGTCAACGCCGCGGAAGGTTCCAATCCCGCCGCACTGACGCGTCCAGTGAGCAAAAATAATATCCTTTGGACGACGATGAGAAAGGCGACGAGAATACCTCCGACAGCGGCGCCGAACGAGGCTAAAAAGAAGGATAAATTCCTCGGCGACGACAACGCTATCCGTTTCAACGCGTGAAAAATAACAATAACGTCTCTGTGTAAAGCGTTGTGCACGCGTTCTGCGAGCGCGGTTAATCTACTCACATTGTTTCGCGACGATGAGGACGAACTCCTTCCACCTCTCCCGTCTCTCCCACCAACGGGCACGCCGTATTTATCCGTCGGTTCTCCCGTCGCCGGAGGCGCTCCGCTGGCGCATCGCACTAACGGCCATTTCGGTGGCGGTAGCGTGGTCGTATATTTCTGTTTCTGTTTCTTCTTCTCCTCCTCTCCTTTTCCTTCGTTGTTCTCGTCTGAATCGTCCTCGTTTACGTCTGAATCGTCGTTGTTGTCGTACATCCTCTTCTGAAAATACTCGCTCGCGCCGTACCCTTTCTCTTGCAACCAAGCTTCCACCCCGGCTCGAATCTGCCAATTCGGCACCACGTCCGTGCACGTCACGATTGCATTCGTCGCTGGATCCGTCGGTTGATTCCCGAACCTTTTACTTCTCAGCCATCTCGATATCGCCTCGCGTTCGTACGTGTACCCGGTTTGCAACAACACCACGGGATCCTCGAATAAATCTTGCGTGATGACGCACTTTAAATGTTCCGGAGGTTCCTCAAATTGCGTTAAATGTTTCGAGTAATACATCGACGACGAGGTGCTGGATGCAAAGCCGCTCAGGATGGTTTTCTTGACCACTCCGGCGAGACCGGCGAGGCCGAAGAATAACGCGTTTTGGTTGTTGTTGTTCGTGTTCGACGACGACATATTTTAGACGATTTCTTTCAAGATGATGAGAGACTATATATACCGACAAAACGGAAAAAATGCGCGACAAAAGGACACGAACCGGCGCAAAAAGAGTTCTTCCTCTCTCTTATTCCCGCGTACTCTTTGCTCTCTCTTTTGCTCTCGTCGTCTTCAAAATCGCAAGAAAGCTCTTCGTCTTTTTCTTGCGTATTTACGAGCCAAAATATTCGTTTTTTTCCAAAGTGGCAGCCCCGCTCGATTTTTTTTTTTTTTTCTTTTCAAGTGGCTGCCCCTTTTTGAGGTTTTTCTGCACATTTCACCCCCTCTTCACAGCATATATAAATAAATAAGAATGTCCGCAACTATGTGCACCACCGCGTCTTTTGCACCGTCGTCTTTATTGTCTAGCAGATTTTCGAACGGTACGGTTTCGTTTGCGTGCCTTTTAAGTGCGAGAGCGTTTTTTTTTACGTCGCGAGACGCACGTTTTAGAGTTGTGTTCCGCGTGATTTGTACGCCTGGTTGTTGTGAAACATGATGTTTTTTTTCTCTCAATTGAGAAGCGCGCGATGCTGGTGAAGAGGAGGAGGCGTGCGAGAGAGAGAAAAAAGAAGGAAGCGACAAAATGAACGCGTAAATTGGATGTTTTCACATCCAAACGCGCGCGGTTTTCATCCTCGCTCGTTTCGCGAGTGGCGGAGTAGGCGGCGATTTCGAGAAGGAATTTTTCTCGCCGCCCTTTATCCTTTTGGCGACGTCTCCGCAGGAAAGGGAGGAGGAGGCACTTTTTATGTGCGACTTTGACTGACGCGCGCTTTTCAACTTCTCTCTTTCAATAACGAACAGGTTCCAGAGCATCTGCTTTCCAAACGTCCACCACCACCACGAAAAAACCAGTGTCCGGTTTTCAATTCCACATCGAAGCCGAGCAAAACAAAGTCGCTCGAACGCTCCTCACCCAAAAGGAACGCACGTACAACAAGGCGCGAAAGTCGGAAATCGCCACGCGCATCAAAAAAGTCCGAACGTTAGCCGAAATATTGTTACCGGCCGCGACGGAAGACAACGTCGCGGAGTTGGAGAAGTTAATCAGCGAAGCGACGAAGAGTGTCGACAAGGCGGTTTCGAAAGGCGTTTTGCATAAGAATACCGGCGCGAGACGAAAGTCGAGAATGGCGAGGTGCAAACAAGCCGTGTTGAAGGCGAATAACTTGATGACGTACAATTAATAATAACACACGCGACTACTATAGAAGAGAGAGAGAGAGAGAGAGAGAGAGAGAGAGATTTATATACATAAACTTTTAGCCCCCCAAAACGTGTAATTGGATCGTGACGTACTTGATTAACGTAGCTTTATTTTCATCGACTTCTTTTCAACTCTTTTTGGCTTCTTGAAAAAGCGTTACAAACTTTCCCCCATAAAAACAAATGGCATCTTTCGCCGAACAAAACGCGGTTCGATGCAAAGAAGCCGGGAACGTTCTG
>JACLAB010005823.1_pt1 | contig 33940 bp, 39 predicted proteins | sample 8027921 | NCBI WGS metagenome assembly JACLAB01 (sample SAMN15725117, study PRJNA655200) | protist metagenome | isolation source: fluorescence activated cell sorting (FACS) single amplified genomes of... | place: USA: West Boothbay Harbor, Gulf of Maine | collected 2000-07-19 | reverse complement strand
GACGAAGATAATAGAAATAAATTACCTAAAGATATTGCAATACCAAAATTTCCAAAAATTAATGAGACTAATCATACTAAAAAATTAAAACCAGTTATTGAAAAATTATTTAAAGACCACCCTGGAAGTACAAATAATTTTTGGTTAGCAACCGAATATAATGATGTGGTTAAACTTTTAGATTTTTTTATTAAAGAAAAATCTAATTTATTTGGTGATTATGAGGATGCCGTTAATCAAAAAGATAATATTTTATTTCATAGTGCGTTAAGTCCCTACATAAACCTGGGATTAATTACTCCTGAATTTATAATTCAAAAGATTTTAGACTTTCATAAAAAACATAAAATTAGAATGAATTCCCTTGAAGGCTATATTCGTCAGATAATTGGTTGGAGAGAATTTATGCGTGGAATTTATCAAGGTTATTCTGATGAAATGGAAACAAAAAATTTTTTTAAACACAATAGAAAAATGAAAAAATCTTGGTATGAGGGCACAACAGGTTTGCCTCCACTGGATCATGCTATCAAAAATGCTGTTAACTATGGTTGGTCTCATCATATTGAAAGACTAATGATTTTATCAAATATAATGAATCTTTGTGAGGTTAAGCCAACAATTGTTTACAAATGGTTTATGGAAATGTTTGTAGATTCATCAGATTGGGTAATGGCACCTAATGTTTATGGAATGGGATTATTTAGTGATGGAGGTATTTTTGCTACCAAACCATATATTTGTGGATCAAGTTATTTTATGAAAATGATGGATTTTAAAAAAGGGGAATGGTGCAACATAATGGATGGTCTTTACTGGAGATTTATAGACAGAAATAGAAAATTTTTTTTAAAAAATCCTAGACTATCAATGATGGTTTATGTTTTTGATAAAATGAAAGAGGACAGAAAAAAAATGATTTTGTCTGAAGCTGATAAATTTATTAAACAAAACACTATTTAATGAAAAAAGAAAACTTACCTTCAAAAGTTTGTCCTATTTGTAAAAGACCTTTTGTTTGGCGTAAGAAATGGAAACTTAATTGGGATAAGGTAAAGTATTGTTCCAAAAAGTGTTCTAAGTGATCTACCTATCTCTATTTACTATATCTTTTTTAGCAGCAACTATTTTACCCTTTTCATCAGAACTCACATTAGGGGGATTAATTGTAACATCAAATTATGATAATTTATTATTGTTAATCGTTGCAAGCTTTGGGAATGTTTTAGGATCTATTGTTAATTGGGCTTTAGGGTTTTACTCAAGAAATCTAACTACAAAAAAATGGTTTCCATTTAAAGAAACACAATTAGAAAAATCATCAATATATTTTAGAAAGTTTGGTAAATGGTCTTTATTATTTGCTTGGGTCCCTGTTATAGGTGACCCATTAACTTTAGTTGCAGGTTTATTGAGAATTAGATTTTTAGATTTTATTATTTTAGTAGCAATTGGAAAAGTAAGTAGATACTTTGTGATCTTCTATTTGATTGGTTAAGTAATGAATATAATAGTTTTACAACATATAAAGATTGAAGACCCAGGCTATATAAAAGATTTAATGTTAGCTGATGGTTTGAACTTAACAACTATAGAACTAGATGAAGGTGAAAAAATTCCAAGTGATTTAAGTAAATTTGATGGAATGTTTTGTATGGGTGGTCCAATGGATACCTTTATGGAACAAGAATATCCTTGGTTAGTTGATGAAAAAAAAAGAATTAAAGAATTTGTAATTGATTTAAAAAAACCTTACTTAGGTTTTTGTTTAGGTTGTCAGTTATTAGGCGAGGTAGTGGGTGGCAAGGTGGTTAAATCAAATCCATCAGAAATTGGTATTATGGATATTAATTTTTCAAAAGAAAAAGAAACAGATAATTTATTTTCTCAATTTCCAGGGCAAATTAAAAGTTTACAGTGGCACTCTTATGAAGTGCAAGGAATAGATGATAATAAAGATATTACTTTATTGGCCTCATCACCTGTAACCAAATATCAAATTTTTAAATATCAAAATCATGCTTATGGAATCCAATTTCATATTGAAATTAAAGATACTACAGTTAATGAATGGGGATGTGTACCAGAGTATAAAAAAGCTCTTGAACATCAATTAGGAAATGGTGCTTTAGAAAAATTTGATCAGGCTGCAAAAGATAATATGTCTGATATGAATAATTATTCTAAGATTCTTTACGAGAATTTTAAAAAAATTTTAAACAAATAAAAAATATGAATAACAAATTTTTTGAATGGGCAGGGGTTATTACTGCAATACTATACTCGTTATTTGTAGCCTTAAATATTGGTATAGAATTTTTTGGTTTCTGTTTATTGCTTATATCTGCAATCTTAATTGGAATTTGGGCTTATCGAGGAGGTCATAAAGGTATACTGTTATTACAATTTTTTTATGCAACAGCTGGAATTATTGGAATGGTGCGTTGGTTTTAATTGAAGGCTGAAATTATTTTTGGAATATAATTTTTAAAATTAAAAAACCCTTTGTTACAATATTGCCAAGCCAATTGATCAAGATTTCTATACAAAAAATCTATCTTTAAATTATTTGAATTTAAATAATCTAAGTTCTCACCAACTGTGGGATACAAACCATAATAATTTTCAATATTTTTGATTTCACTTACATCAACAACCTCGCAATCAATAGATTTATCTTTTAACCTTTGCTCTTGGTCCTTCATCAGAAGGGACTTAAATTTCACTAATTTTTCACTATGCTTAATAGATCTATTTTCATTTCTGTTAGAAATTATATAAATTTTTTTAAATCTATTTTCTTTAAAGTCAGTGATTTCAAAAGAAAGATTATTTTCAAAAATTAGAAGATTTTTTTCTTCAAGGTTTTGGGGGTTGTTAAATTCTTGTTTTATCATGGGGAAAGATTTTCCAGAAATTTTTGGAGGAGCATTTTCATTTAATTTAATGTTTTGAAACCTATTGTTAGTAAATTTTTTAATGTTCCATTCACTTGCAAGGTAATGTTTACCTTGAGTTTGAACACCTGCTACCCATCTCCATCCAAGAGTATTTGACGCAGCATCTCCATCATAAAGGTGTTTCATAAAAAACTCAGCACCTAATTGCCATGGTAACTCTAGAGTAAATATCCAGATACTTGCAAACCACATTCTGGCATGATTATGAAGATAGTTATTTTCTTTAAGTTCAATTATCCATTGATTGAAGCATTCTATGTCTGTTTTTCCTTCAATAGCTCTTAGATAACTGTGGTTACTTTTGTATTCATCTCTAAGGTTATTTAATTCTATTAAATAATCTGACCAAACATTTGGTCTTAATTCTAGCCAACCTTTCCAATATACGCGCCACAAAACCTCTTGAATAAACTTTTCATTTTTTTGAAATGAAAATTTTTTAAGAGATTTATCAATTACTTCTAATTCATTTATTATTCCGTGTGTTATGTAGGGAGATAAACATGAAATATTTGATCTATTATCAGTACCAAAATCAAAATTTCTTAATTTAGAATATTCTGAAAGATTGTTCTCAACAAAATGATTTAATTTATCAACAGCCTTAGCCCTTGAGGCTTCAAAAATCATATTAAATTATTTAGATTTTTTTTTCTTTAGACCCAATTTATCACTGTGTCTTAATCTTAAAATTACTATTGCAGCTGCAATAAGTACTATAGCAACAGCCTCATATACTAATGCAGTTGGATCCATTTCTTTTCCTTGAAGTATTATAAATCTAGCTAGAGCAGTGATTGCGATTAATAGAGGAAGAGTTATGCTGATTGATTGTTGATCCCAAAATACTCTTACCATTGCAAGTACTTCTAAATATAGAAACATTAAAAGCAAATCAGCCAATGTTACTGATTGGTTAAGAAACATATTTTTAATTTCCATACCAACAGCAATTACCGTGCTAACTAAAATGATGCACATTAATGCCAACTGTAAGTTTTTTGCTATTTTTTCCATTACTTATCTTTACTAAATGGTAGCCATTTTTCAAATACTGATTTAGATGGTCCATCGTAGGGAATTGAATACGAACTTGGATTAGGACTGGTTAAAACTTCAATTCCTTTAGAAAACACAAAAATGAAAACTACAACAAAGACAATTACCATTATTTTAAAAGGGTCAAAATTTTTAGTTTTAAATACACTGCTAGATTGTGCTTCTGCTTTATGAAAATGTTTGAAAGTCATATAGACTGCGAATATTAAACCGATGTGTGCAATATAAAGACCCGCCCAACCAAATGCAAAAGTTGTATAGGAAAAAATATATAAGCTAAAAACTGTTGTCCAAATAAAACTTAAAACTAATAAAATTTGCAATCTTACAGATCTTGGTAAAGATCTGAGATCATTTTTACTGTCATCAAATAAAATATTTGCTGCATCTACCATCCAGTTTTTTAATGATTCCATAATACCAAGTTATAATTTTTTAAAATTATAACAATTGTTAAATTGTCCTAAATACTAGTTTAAATTTGCTTTAATAACGTTTTCTAATTGAATTGAGCTTTGAGCACCTGAAATAAAATCTTTTCCTATCTCAAAAAAAGGAACTCCACTAATATTTTTTTCTCTAGCAATAGATATTTTTGAATTTACTTTTTGAATATTATTGTCATTGATAAAATCTTTAAAATCATTTTCTTGAATATTAAATTCTTTAGCAATATTTACTAAAATATTGATATCTCCAATATTTAGCCCATCAATAAAATATGATTGATATATTTTTTCTTTAATTTCATTTTCTAAATTAAATTGTTCACTTAAAATAATAAGCAAATGTGAAAGAACAGTGTTTGGGGTTTTTTTAATTTTATCTAAATTTAAATTTATTCCAGATTCTTTTGCTTTTAATTTCATATTTTCATACATAGGAGCAGCATAATCTTTTCCACCAAATTTTATTTCTAAGTATTTTTCTCGAGCCATTCCTTCATTTGGCATATCAGGATTTAATTGATAGGGGACATGAAGAATATCAAATTTTGTATTTGGAAATTTTTTTAAAGCTTTATTCAAATTCGCATGTCCAATAAAACACCATCCACAAATGGTATCTGCAAAAATATTTATTTTCATTAATTCAGGAACGAAGCTTTTTCTTATGATAATTAATAAATCTTTCAACATTTGATTTATTGAATGTTTTATTTTCTTCAAAAGAAACTTTTTTCATTGAGTAGGCAGAGCTTTTAGTTTGTCTAGATTCTATAGTTACATTTCCTTTGTAAAGTTTAAGTTTAACTGAACCATTTACTTTATTCTTTTTAAGATCTACAATTTTTTGAAGTTTAAATCTTTCTTTTGAATCCCAATAACCATTATAGATAAGTTCAGCATATCTGGGCATAATTTGATCTTTTTTATGCATGGTTTCTTTATCTAAAGTTACTGACTCTATTGCTCTATGTGCGTGGATTAACAACGTTCCACCAGGTGTTTCGTATACTCCTCTAGATTTAATTCCTATAAATCTATTTTCAACTAAATCAACTCTTCCAATTCCATTTTTACCTGCAAGTTGATTAAGTTTTTCTAACAATTTTGATGGTGATAATTTTTTTCCATTAATACCGCTTGGGTCACTATTTTTAAAATTGATTGTTACTAAGCTTGGTTTGTTTGGCGCTTTTTCAGGTGAAGTAGTCCGTTGAAATATAAACTCAGGGGCAGAGTTTTTTGGATTTTCCAAAACTTTCCCTTCAGTTGATGTATGAAATAGATTGTCATCAATTGAAAAAGGTGGCGCTCCTTTTTTATCTTTAGGAATAGTTATACCATGTTTTTTTGCATAATTAATTAAATCAGTTCTAGATTTTAATTTCCAAATTCTCCATGGTGCAATAATTTTTATTTTTGGCCCAAAATAATGATAGCCTAATTCAAATCTCACTTGGTCATTTCCTTTTCCAGTTGCACCATGTGAAACAGCATAAGCTTTAAATTTTTTAGCTACTCTAATTTGGTCTTTAGCAATAAGGGGTCTTGCTATAGATGTTCCCAATAAATAAACACCCTCATAGATCGCATGACCTCTAATCATTGGATAAACATAATCTTTAACAAACGTATCTTTTAAGTCTTTTATGATGATATTTTTAACTCCAAATTTTTTAGCATTAGAAATAATTTTTTTTCTATCAATTTCTTGACCAACATCTGCAGTATAACAAATTACTTCTGCATCATAATTTTCTTGAAGCCATTTTAAAATTATAGAGGTATCAAGCCCCCCAGAGTAAGCTAGAACAATTTTCTTTTTTGACTTCATTAATTAGCTACAAGCTTTTTTTGTAGCATTGTAAGCTTTTGTAAACCCTAATAATGAGTAATGATCAATTGTTTGGGACCCTTTTTGATTGTAGCCAGTAATCATAATTCTAGATCCTCTTTTCATTCTTTTAATCATCTTCAATTCAATCTTTGTGTCAGTTATCCAGGCAAACCCCTGTTCTTTTATATCAAATTTAAATTTATATTTACCAGAAGCTGCAGTTATTGAATTATTCTTATTAAACTCATAACCAGCTGTTACACTAACTTCATTTGTTATTTTTTCTGCAGGCCTAAAAGCAATAAATAATTTTGCATCTCTCTTGTTTGATTTTGGAGCTTGTAATATAGGTGATGATTGAGCAAAGCAGACTTTCCCTGATGCCTCTGTTACAGCCATTACTTCCCAGTCTTTATATTTTCCAATTTTTTTAATTTCTTCTGAAGACAATTGTCCAAAATAGCCAAGAATAAATATTGGTAAAATTAATATAATTTTTTTAATTATGGACATGGATTGGGATAAATTTTTTGAACTTCATTAATTTCTTTAATGACATCATTAGATAAATTTATGTTTACACTTTCTATATCAGTTTTCAACTGCTCCATCGTCGTTGCACCAATAATTACCGAAGATACAAATGGTTGAATTTCTAAAAATTTTAAAGACATTTGGGCCAAATCAAGTCCATGTTTGTTAGCTATTTCATAATAAGCATCTACTGCTTTTTCAGTATTGGGTTTTGCATATCTTGTCCAAAAATCAGGATCTCTGTCAATTCGTGAATTTTTAGGTATTTGACTATTTCTATATTTTCCTGATAAATATCCACTGGCCAAAGGCGAATAAGCCAAAAGACCTATTTCATCTCTTATTGATATCTCGGCTAATCCGACCTCATAGGTTCTGTTTAGTAAGCTATATGGATTTTGAATAGACATCATTCTTGGTAAATTTTTTTCTTTAGAAAGTTCTAAATATTTTGAAACACCCCAAGGAGTTTCATTCGATAATCCAACTTCTCTTATTTTGCCATCATCAACAAACCTTTTTAGGTTACCAAGAACATCTTCAAATTTATTCCAAGTTTCATTTTCTTTATGTTCGTAGCCCAATCTTCCAAACATATTTGTATTTCTTTCAGGCCAATGAAGCTGATAGAGATCAATATAATCTGTTTGTAGTCTTTTTAAACTGTCATTCACTGCCTCAGTCATTTTATCTAAACTATAATTATTTCCACCTCCTCTAAGATAAGCTCTCATAGGTCCTGCAACTTTTGATGCCAAAATAACTTTGTCTCTTTTTTTTGTCTTTTTAAACCAATTACCAATTATGATCTCAGTATGACCGTACGTTTCTTCTCTCGGCGGCACAGCATATAATTCTGCGGTATCCCAAAAATTTACACCTTGATCTAAAGCATAATCCATTTGTTCAAAACCTTCATTTTCTGTGTTTTGTTCACCCCAAGTCATTGTTCCAAGACAAATTGTGCTTATATCTAGATCTGTATTTCCCAGTTTTTTATAATTCATGTCCTTTTTATGCTCGTTTAAATACTTTTAATCTTTTAAGGTATCTTGAATAATTAGTAAAAGACTATTATATATTACACATTATGAAATTTGATAAAAACGGAATCTTAAACAGAGCAAAAGCAGCTCAACAGTCAACAGTTGTAATGGATGAGGGCTTAAGAGCCTACATGCTTAAAGTATATAATTATATGGCAACTGGAATTTTACTAACAGGAATAGTGGCACTTTTAACATTTAAAATGTCTGTAGTTACTAATGATGCTGGATCAATTGTAGGTCTTACCTCAATGGGAAATGCAATTTATATGTCTGGATTAAAATGGCTTGTTATGTTGGCGCCACTAGGGATTGTTTTTTATATGAGCTTTGGAATTAATAAGATGAGTGCATCAAAGGCTCAAACAACTTTTTGGGTGTTTGCAGGCTTGATGGGTTTATCACTATCTTCAATTTTATTAGTTTACACAGGAATGAGTGTAACAAGAGTTTTCTTTATCTGTTCAGCAACTTTTGGTTCAATGAGTATTTATGGTTATACGACTAAAAGAGATCTAACAAAACTAGGCTCATTTTTAATGATGGGATTAATTGGAATTATTATTGCATCTATAGTTAATATATTTATGCAATCTTCAATGATGTATTTTATAATATCTATTTTAGGTGTTTTGATTTTTGTAGGTTTAACCGCTTATGATACTCAAAAGATCAAAAATATGTACGCAGCCAGTGATACGGGTGAGATTATGGGTAAAAAAGCTGTAATGGGTGCTCTTACACTTTATCTAGACTTTATAAATTTATTTATAATGTTGTTAAGATTATTTGGTCAAAGAAGATAATTTTACTTCTGCAATTTTTTCCAGTTAGTATTTTTTAAAAGAATATTAAGATCAAAAGAATTTTTTAAGATTTTACCATTAGTATCTGTAATTAGGTATTTAAGATTTTTATTTTTAGGCTTAAAGTTTTTACAAATTTTGTATAAAGCATTTTCTGCTGCATTTCTAAACACGCTGAAACTAACTTGTTTGCTAGAAATATTTAAACCATAATCTTTCCATGATCCTTCAGAGACCATCTTTGCATAAAGATCTAAAATGATCTTCAGTTCATCTTTTTCAAAAAATTGTCTTTCTTCTATTTGTTTCTGTGGGTTATTTACTACTAATTTTAAATTACTACGCATCAATTTTGTGTTTATTGATTAAAGGTATCTGAAAGCCTGTAAAAATAATTGTTATTGGTAACATTCCCCACACTTTAAAGTTTACCCAAAACTCTTCTGTTTGTGTTCTCCAGATACATTCATTTAGGATTGCTAGACCAAAGAAAAAAAACATCCATCTTTTATTTAATAATTCCCAACCAATATCTGTTAATGGAATTGATTTACCCATAATTTTTTTGAGAATTGGTTCTTTAGTAAAATATTTTCCAAAAAATAGAGCTAAAGCAAATAGAATGTTAATAATCGTTGGTTTTACATAAATAAAAATTGGATCATTAAAATAAATTGTCAGACCACCAAAAAAAGTAATTAATATTCCACTGACTAATGGCATCATTGGAATTTTTTTTTCAAAAAACCAAACAAGCGTTAATGCAATTAGGGTTGCAACTATAAGTGGAGGAATTGCAACTGATAAATTTTTATCATTATTGTAGTAATAGAAAAAAAATATTGCCAAAGGCCCAAAATCAGTAACAAATTTTAAAAAAGATTTATTCACTACAAAGATACTAACATATTTGCCACATCACAAAACATTAATATTTTTAGCATTGATTTTTAATTTTAAATACCCATACTAAGATCAATGCCAATTCAAAAAGCTAAATTCTCAATTGGAGATATTGTAAAACATAAACACTTTGAATTTAGAGGTGTAATATATGATGTCGACTTTGAATTTAATAATTCAGAGGAATGGTATCAGTCTATTCCAAAAAATGTGAGACCAAGAAAAGATCAACCATTTTATCATTTGTTAGCTGAAAATGATGAAATTACTTATGAAGCCTATGTTTCACAACAAAACCTTTTAATGGACGACTCAGATGAGCCTATTAAACACCCACTAATTGAGGAAATTTTCTCAGGCAAAAAAGGTTCAACCTATTTCAAGCTTTCTAATTAAGTTTAACATTATTCAAACACATTTAGTTCAAATCTAGGCCATACTATTTAAGTAATTTTAATCTATATTCTGATCAAGAGTGTTAAACGTTAATTTCAAATCATTATTTCCCTCTGCATTCTTGATCGGAAAACCTTTTCATAATAGATATCCTTAAGATAAATCCAAAATAAAATATGTTTAAATTTTTTGAACCTAATAAAATTTTTCAAATAACTTCAAGAGCTCCAAAATATGTTCTATTTTTATTTGTTGTTGTAATTTCTGTTGGATTAACTGAGGCATTATTTTTATCACCAGAAGATTACAAACAAAGTGATGCAGTTAGGATTATGTATGTTCACGTTCCTTCTGCTTGGATTTCTCTTGGAATTTTTTCATCAATTACCTTGTTATCAATAAGTGGTTTTATATTTAAAAATAAAAACTTTTTTTTAATATCGAAGAGTTTAGCACCCTCAGGATTTGTATTTAATATTATCGCATTAGTTACGGGTTCTATTTGGGGTAAGCCAACCTGGGGAACATGGTGGGCCTGGGATGCTAGAATTACATCCATGTTAATCTTGGCATTATTTTATGCGATGTATTTAATTTCTTGGAGAATTTATGAAAGTGAAGAAAAGGTTTTTAAGATTACAACTTTTATAACAATACTTGGTATAATTAATGTTCCTATTATTAAATATTCTGTAGATTGGTGGAATACACTTCATCAACCAGCATCAATCAATATTTTAGCAAAAAGCTCAATTCATTCATCCATGCTTTTCCCTCTATTAATAATGACTGCGGCATTTGCTCTTTTTGCATTGCTAATTTTCTTGATGAAATATAATACAGAACTGATAAAAATTAAAAATAAAGGCTTAGATAGACTATGATAACTGAACTACTTTTTATGAACGGATACGGAGCATATGTATTATCTGCTTTCAGTTTTACTCTTGTAAGTTTTTCAGCTCTATATTTAATTACGAAAATTCAATTTATTAAGGAGCAAAATAAATTTGTAGCTAAATTTGGATCTCTAAGCTCTAAGAAAGCTAAATCCGCAACATCACAAAGAATTAATAAAGAAATTTTAGCTAACGCCACAAATAATTAACTTTTAAACCATGTATGGTCGTAAAGTTAAACTAAGATTTTTATTTGTAGTACTTATTTTAATAACTTTAATATTAACAGCATTTCTTGTTTTAAAATCACTTGAAGAAAACGTGGTTTATTTTCAATCTCCTTCAGAAATTAAATTATTATCAGAATTAGATAAAAAAAAAATTAGAGTTGGAGGAATGGTTAAAAAAAACTCTATTTTTTTTACGGCTAATGAAGTTAAATTTATTATCACAGACTTCGAAAATGATATAAATGTTACTTATACAGGAGCTATACCAAACCTTTTTGAAGAAGGAAAAGGAGTAGTTGCTGAAGGTTTTTTAAAAGACAGAAGTCTTTTTTCTGCTACGAAAATTCTAGCAAAACATGATGAAAATTATATGCCACCAGAAGTAAAAGAAGCGCTAGGGATAAAATAAATGTTATTTAGTGTTATTGGACATTACTCATTAATTCTAGGACTTTTCATTGGTTTAATTCTTATATTTTTTTCTATTAAAAATTTTAGAAATTCTATTAATTTAGATACTAAAATTTTATCTTTTACCTTTTTGCAATTTATTTTAGTTGTAGTTAGTTTTCTATGTTTAATTTTATCGTTTGTTTTTTCTGATTTTAGTAATGAAACTGTATTTAATAATTCACATACAGCAAAACCACTTTTTTATAAAATTTCAGGTACTTGGGGTAATCATGAGGGAAGTTTATTACTTTGGTTGCTTGTTTTAACTCTATTTATTTTTTTATTTTTAATAAAAACAAAAGACCAACCCACAAAGTATAAAATTTTAACTTTAGTATTTCAGCAAGTAATAATTATTGGTTTTTTTGTTTTTTTGATTAAAACATCTAATCCATTTAACTATCTTTACCCAATACCAGAAGAGGGCTTAGGTTTAAATCCAATACTACAGGATCCAGCTTTAGCAATACATCCACCAATTTTATATTTAGGCTATGTGGGCTCATCAATAATTTTTTCATCTGCTTTAGCTGCAGCAAGCCTTAATATGATTTCTAAAAAATGGGCTTCTCACATAAAAAAATGGGTTCTAATTTCTTGGGTTTTTCTTACGCTGGGGATCTTGCTAGGATCAATTTGGGCCTATTATGAATTAGGTTGGGGAGGTTTTTGGTTTTGGGATCCAGTTGAAAATGTTTCCTTAATGCCGTGGTTAGCTTTAACTACACTTTTACACTGTGTTTTAGTTTTAGAAAAAAAGTTAGTTTTAACTTCCTGGGTCATCATATTATCCATTTCAACATTTACATTAAGTATGTGTGGAACATTTTTAGTAAGATCTGGAATACTTAACTCTGTTCATACTTTTGCAAATGATCCAGAGAGAGGTTTATTTATTTTAATTTTTTTATTTTCTTTAATTTTTATTTCACTATTTATCTTTTTCTTTTTTCACAAACCCAATCAAAGTAATTTAAATAATTTTTTTTGGTTAAGTAAGGAAACATCAATAATAATTAATAATTGGTTTATGATGTATTTTTTATCTGTAGTGTTAGTTGGGACCGTTTATCCTATATTTCTTGATGTTTTAACTTCTGAAAAAATATCTGTAGGACCACCATTTTATCATAAATTAATAATTCCATTTCTAATTCCCTTTTTATTGATCATGGCAATTGGACCTAAATTAAAATGGATAAAGTCTAATTTAGAGGACAAAGTTTATCTAATCTCTTTGTTATTCATTTCTTTTTTTTTATCGTTTTTAATTGTTAAAAATTTTAATTCAAATTTTCTTATTAATACAATCTTAATTTCAAGTGCTTTATATTTATTCTTTGTGACTTTGAGAGACTTTTTTATTAAGAAAAAAAATAACATTTCTCAAAATATTGCTCATTTTGGATTTAGTTTATTAATTTTAAGTATTTTATTTAACAGTTTGTTTTCAACAGAAATTATCACTAATCTTAGAGTTGGTGAAACTTTTGAGTCTGCTGAAACCAAAATAATCTTTGAAGATATAAATCAGAAAAAAGAAAAAAACTATAAATCTATTGTAGGAAATTTTAGTATTCAAAATTCAAATGGTAAAATAGAAAATTTATCACCTGAATTGAGAGTATATAATCAGCCAAATATTGTGACTAGTGAAGCTGATATTAAAACAACCTTATTGTCTGATAAATTTTTAGTAATTAATTTAGTACAAAATCAAGATTATTTTAATGTTCGATATCAAGTTAAACCCTTTATGTTATGGATTTGGTTGTCTGTACTATTGATTAGCTCAGGTGCTCTAATTAGTTTATTTAAAAAAGAATATGAAAAATAGATTATTACTATTATTTATAATTTCTATTTTCATAATTATTTTTATAATCTTCTACAAAGGTTTAAAAAATACTAATGTCTATACTCCAGATATAAAAATTAATAAAGAGGTACCCTCTTTTACTTCAGAGCTGTTCTATTCAAACAAAGTTATAAAATCAAAAGAGATTTTTGATTTAGATAAATTTTATTTATTAAATATTTGGTCATCATGGTGTGTACCATGTAGACAAGAGCATTCTTCATTAATGGATTTAATGAAAATCAAAAAAATTAAAATTATTGGTCTTAATTATAAAGATACAAAAAAAAATGCTGAGGTTTTTTTAAGTGAACTTGGTAACCCTTTTCATCAAATAATTTTTGACAAGGAAGGCGTTAACGCAATAGAGTGGGGGGCTTATGGTGTACCTGAGTCTTTTTTAATTTATGATAGAAAAATTATAAAAAAATATATTGGACCACTTGATAAACAATCAATTAAAGAAATTAAATTATTAATAAAATGAAAATATTAAGATTATTCTTTATCATTTTTTTTACTTTTTCATTTAACCATTTGAAGGCAAACAATGAGGAGACGAAAATAAAAATTACAAAAAACTTACGATGTTTGGTCTGTCAAGGTCAATCTGTTTATGACTCAGATTCTGAGTTTGCTAATAGTTTGAAAGTTTTAGTAGATAAAAAATTAGAGAAAGGTTTTTCTGAGTCTCAAATTTACGACTATTTTAAAGATAAGTATGGAGAATGGATATTGTATGATCCTGAGCTTAATAAAAATACTTATTTACTTTGGTTATTACCAATATTGATATTTTTAATTGGGGGTGCAATAATCCTTAAAAGTTTTATATTTAAAAAATAACTGTCAAATTATGAATCTTAAAAAATTTTATTTTAGTCTTTTATTTGTATTTTTTGCTTTTTCAATAAACGCTGAGGAATTAAAAAATAATAATTCAAGCAATGCATTTAATGTTTATACAGGCATGTTTGATTTTAGTGACGATGGCAAAAGTTCAACGCTAATTGGTTTTCAACATCAAAACGAAAACCTTAATCGAGACACCTTTTTAGGAAACTTTTCACCTATAACGGGTGGATTATTTACAGCTGATAATGCTGGCTATATTTATACAGGAGTACAAGCCCAATATAAAGTTGGTGCCTTAAATATTACACCGAGTTTTACTCCAGGATTATATCATGAAGGTGATGGTAAAGATCTTGGACATATGATCGAATTTAAAAGCGAGGTTCAATTATCACTTAACTTCTCACAAAATAGTGAATTAGGTTTTTCTTATAATCATATATCAAATTCCAGTATTGGAGATAAAAATCCTGGGGCAAATAGTTATATGTTTAATTTCATCAAAAACTTTTAATAACAGTTATGAATTTAAAGGATTGTTATAATTTTAATGATTTTAGAAAACTTGCAAAAAAAAGATTGCCCTCACCAATATTTCATTACATTGATGGTGGATCAGATGATGAAGCTACACTAAAAAGAAACACTGATGCTTTTAATGATTGTGATTTAATTCCAAATGTACTTGCAAGTGTAGGCAAACCAGATTTATCAACAACTGTATTTGGTAAAAAAATTGATATGCCAATTTTTTTATCACCAACAGCAATGCAAAGACTTTACCATCACGACGGAGACAAAGCTTCTGCTAGAGCTGCTGAAAAATTTGGTACTTTTTATAGTATGTCCACAATGGCAAACAATACTATTGAGGAAATTGCTGAAATTTCTAATGGACCAAAATTATTTCAACTATATGTCCATAAAGATCAATCCATAACTGATGATTTAATAGATAGATGCAGAACATCTGGCTATGACGGAATGTGTTTAACAGTTGATACATTAGTTGCAGGAAATAGAGAGAGAGATCACAGAACAGGTTTTACAACACCACCAAAACTTACCCTTCAAAGCTTAATGAGTTTTGCAATGAGACCTGAATGGGTTTTTAACTATTTTACACATAAAAAATTTGAATTATCTAATGTTTCAAAAAAAACAGATAAAGGAACAAATATCGCAAAGTCAGTGATTGAATATATTAACGAACAATACGATCCAGCAATGAATTGGAAGGATGCAGAGTATTGTGTAAAAAAATGGAATAAGCCCTTTGCATTAAAAGGTGTTATGTCAGTTGAGGATGCAAAAAGAGCAATAGATATAGGTTGTACTGCTATAATGGTTTCAAATCATGGAGGTAGACAATTAGATGGATCAAGGTCTCCATTTGACCAGGTTAAAGAACTTTCAGATGCGGTAGGAGATCAACTAGAAATTATTTTAGATGGAGGAATAAGGAGAGGAACTCATGTCTTAAAAGCATTGGCTGCAGGTGCTACAGCATGTAGTTTTGGTAAAATGTTCTTATTTTCCTTGGGTGCTGGAGGTCAAGCTGGTGTAGAACACCTGTTACAAAATATGCATGATGAAATTAATAGAAATATGGTATTGATGGGGTGTAAAAACCTTAGTGAACTTAACAACAGTAAAATAATTTATCGGAAATAAGAGCAAATACTTATAAAAAATATATATAAAAAAAATTAATTATTAAAAAAATAGGAAGGATAAAAAAAGGTTATGAAATTAGCAGCAAATTTAAATCGTTTAGGAACAGAGTCAGCTTTTAGTGTATTGGCTGAAGCAAAAAAATTAGAAGCTCAAGGAAATCCAATGATTCACTTGGGTTTAGGTCAACCTGATTTTAAAACTCCTCCACATGTCGTAGAGGCTGCTAAAAAAGCTTTGGATGATGGTCATCATGGTTATGTTATGTCAAATGGTATTCCAGAATGTAGACAAGCGGTAACAAGATGGATTAAAAAACGTTATGATGCAGATGTAGATTTTGAGAGAATTTTAATTATGCCGGGTGGCAAACCTACAATGAGTTACGCAATTCAATGTTTTGGTGAACCAGGAGCAGAAATTATTCATCCAACACCAGCTTTTCCAATTTATGAATCTATGATTAATTATACAGGTTCAACATCAGTTCCTTATGATCTAACTGAAGATAAAGATTTAAAATTTAGTGCTGATAAAATTTTATCTTTGATAACTGATAAAACAAGATTGTTAATTTTGATTAATCCAAATAATCCTACAGGAAGTTTTGTTGAAAAACCTGAGATTGATAAATTAGCTGAAGGATTAAAAAAACATCCTCATGTTACTATTTTAAGTGATGAAATTTATAGTAGACAAATTTTTGATGGAAAAGAAATGCCTACTTTTTTTAATTATCCAGAACTTAGGGATAGATTAATTGTTCTAGAAGGATGGAGCAAAGCTTATTCAATGACTGGATGGAGATTAGGTTGGAGTTTTTGGCCAGAAACTTTAGTTCCACATGTAAATAAACTTTTAATTAACAGTGTTTCATGTGTAAATGCTGCTGCTCAGTTTGCAGGTATAGCGGCACTTGATGGACCAGATGACTCAATTCATCTTATGATGGAAAAGTTTACTCAAAGAAGAAAATTAATTCATGAAGGGTTAAATAGTTTACCCGGCGTTGAATGCAGTCTGCCAGGTGGAGCTTTTTATGCATTTCCAAAAGTAATTGGAACTGGAATGAATGGTGCAGAATTTTGTAAAAAAGCTATGCATGAAGCTGGTGTTGCTATTGTCCCAGGAACCGCATTTGGTAAAACTTGTAGTGATTACGTAAGATTTAGCTTTGCTGCTTCTCAAGATAACATATCTAACGCATTGGAAAATATCAAAAAAATGCTAGGCTAGGTTTAATGACCGAGTTAGCTTTACCAAAGATAGATAAAAAAACTTTAGATAAAAAAGATTATATCTTTAAATCGTTAGCTAAACTTATAAATCCTGAGTATGTTTTAAGTCATAAGGATGAAATCAAACCCTATGAAACAGATGGTTTGTCTGCTTATAAACAAACTCCCTTAGCGGTAGTAATGCCTGAAAATACAAAAGAAGTAAGTAGTATTTTAAAGTTTTGTCATGAAGAAAATATAAAAGTAGTTCCAAGAGGAGCGGGAACAGGACTTTCAGGTGGTGCCTTACCATTACAAGATGCAGTTTTATTAAGTCTTGGTAAATTTAATAAAATTTTAGAAATTGATTTTGAAAATAAGTGTGTTGTGACACAGCCAGGAGTTACTAATTTAGGATTAACTCATGCTGTTCAGCATAAAGGCTTTTATTATGCACCAGATCCTTCAAGTCAACTTGCTTGTTCTATAGGAGGAAATGTTGCAGAAAATTCTGGTGGTGTTCATTCCCTAAAATATGGAACAACTACAAATAATATTTTAGGTGTTGAAATGGTTATGATGGACGGAACTATTTGTAGAATTGGTGGAAAAACTCTTGATCAAGAAGGATATGACCTAATGGGTTTGATCTGTGGTTCTGAAGGGTTGCTAGGAGTGATCACTGAAGTTACTGCTAAAATTTTAAAAAAACCGCAAGTTGTCAAAGCTGCTTTAATTGGATTTCCAACTATTGAAGAGGGAGCAAATGCAACCTCAGAAATTATTTCAAGTGGTATTATTCCTGCTGGTATGGAGATAATGGACAAAGCTTTAATAGAGGCAACAGATAATTTTAGTAAAGCCGGATACCCTCGTGATGCAGAACTTTTACTAATAGTTGAAGTTGATGGAACTGAGTCAGAAGTAGATGTTTTATTAAAAGATGTAAGTAGCATCTGTAAGAAAAATAATTGTTCAAGTTTAAAATTAAGTCAAAGTGAAAAAGAGAGATTATCATTTTGGTCAGGAAGAAAATCAGCATTTCCTGCTTGTGGTGCTATGGCTCCAGACTATTATTGTATGGATGGTGTTATTCCAAGAGGAAAGTTAGCTGAGGCTTTATTAGAAATTAAAAGATTGTCTGAAAAATACAATTTACCTGTTGCTAATTGTTTTCATGCAGGTGATGGAAATTTACACCCTTTAATTATGTACAATGGGGCTGATAAAGAACAATTTCGAAAAACAGAAGAGTTTGGTGCAGAAATACTCAAAGCATGTGTAAGACTAGGAGGCGTTATAACTGGTGAGCATGGAGTTGGGGTTGAAAAAAGAGAATTAATGTGTGAGATGTTTAATGACACTGATATCCAACAACAGCTTGATATAAAAACTTCTTTAGATGAAAAAAATCTATTAAACCCTGGTAAAGTTTATCCAATATTGAGAAAATGTGCTGAAGAAGGGAGGGTTCATGTCCATAGAGGTGAGGAAAAATTCCCAGATCTTCCAAGATTTTAACAACACATATTATCCTGAGGATGAAACTCAAATTTCCAGCATAGTTAAAGAATTATTTAAAAAAAATCAGCCTACAGAGGTAATTGGCTTGGGTTCTAAAAGTTTTATAGGTAATAAAATTCAGTCAGCAAAAAAATTATCCCTTTCAAAATTGTCAGGAATTATTGAATATTTGCCAGAAGAACTTTACATCAAGGTAAAAGCAAATACTCCAGTTGAACTTATTGAAAAAGAATTAGAAAAAAATAATCAAGAACTTGCTTTTGAACCAATTGATTTCGGGTTTATTGAAAATGGTAAATCAAATAAAGGAACAATAGCAGGGTGTTTATCTTGTAATTTTGCTGGATCACGAAGATTTAAAGTTGGTAGTGTGAGAGATCATATTTTAGGTTTTAGAGGAGTTAATGGTAAAGGAGATATTATAAAATCTGGAGGCACAGTTGTTAAGAATGTTACCGGATATGATCTGTCAAAACTCGTTTCAGGATCTTTCGGAACACTCGTTGCTTTATCTGAAATAACTCTAAAAGTTTTACCAAAAAAGAAATCATCTAATACAATAACTATTCACACCGAAGATAAAAAATTAGTCAATGATCTTTTTGAAAAAATTTCAAGTTCTAGTAGTGAGGTTTCGGGTGCTATTTATGTTCCAGAAGAGCCAAAAGATGATAGCTACAATCAGAATAAAGAAATGATATTTAAATTTAATGATCTTAAATTTCAAGGTTCTTTTTTGGCATTAAGAATTGAAGGTGATAAATTATCAATTGAAGAAAGAATAAAAGTACTAACCAATGAATTAGAACTTAAAAATCTTAATACTTCGATATTAGATGTTCATCAGTCAGTGCCTCTTTGGAAAAAAATAAACAATCTTGAGCTGTTTGGAAATACAAAAAACAACCTATTAAGAGCAGTTATTCCACCATCAAAAGGTAATGAATTAATTCAAAAAATAGGAAATAAATTTAAATATTATATTGACTGGTGTGGATCTTTATATTGGATTGAAGTGCACTCTAATAAAAATTCAAAGATTGCAGAAATAAAAAAATTAATTATAGAGCTTGGTGGATATCTAACAATTGTTAAAAAATCTAATGAATTTGATTATGAGGAAACAACATTTACAATTGATGAGACAAGACTTTTAATTTCTGAAAAAATAAAAAAAAGTTTTGATCCAAAAAGAATTTTTAATCCTGGAAAAATGTATAGAGGAATTTAATGCAAACAAACTTTAGTGAAAAACAGTTACAAAATAAAGATAATCAGTCCACAGAAAAAATATTTAAAAAATGTGTTCACTGTGGAATGTGTAATGCAACATGCCCTACTCATCAATTATTGGGAGATGAGCTGGATGGACCAAGAGGTAGAATTTATCTTATTCAAGACATGTTAGAAAATGATAAAAAACCGACCGCTAAAGTTGTAAAACATATTGATAGATGTTTATCTTGTTATAGCTGTATGACCACATGCCCCGCTGGAGTGAATTATATGCATGTTATTGATCATGGTAAAAAATATATTGAAAAAAATTATGAAAGACCATTTTTTGATAGATTAATAAGAAATTTTTTGTCTGTTACTCTTCCAAACGTTAAATACTTTAAATTAGCAAGCTTCATGGTTAAATTAGGTAAACCTTTTCAATTTTTAATGCCCTCAAAAATTAAAGATATGATGAGTTTAATGCCAACAAATTTTCCTAAAAAAACTCTTAAAGAAAAAGAAATTTATTCTATTTCAAGTCAAAAACGAATTGCTAGAGTTGCACTTTTAACTGGTTGTGTTCAAAAAGAAATTTCACCTCAGATTAACGAGTCAACTATAAGACTTTTAAACAGACATGGGGTAGAGGTGGTTGTTCCAAAAAAAATTAGATGCTGTGGTTCTTTAAATCATCATTTAGGTAAAGAAGATGATGCTCACCAAGACTTTATAAACAATATTAATACCTGGTATGAAGAACATCAAAAAGGTAATTTAGATGCAATTTTGTCGAATACGTCAGGCTGTGGAACCACCATGAAAGACTATGGTTTTATTTTTAAGAATGATGAAAAAATGAAAAAAAAAGCAAAAGTAATTTCTGATCTAACAAAAGATGTAACGGAATATTTAAATGAAAGTCTAAAATTAGATTTTAAATCAAAAGATAAGAGATATAAAATAGCTTATCATTCAGCATGTTCCATGCAACATGGGCAAAAAGTACATAGTCAACCTATTGAATTACTATCAAAAACAAAAAATGAGATTATGGAAATTCCTGAAGGACATATTTGTTGTGGATCAGCCGGGACTTATAATATTTTACAGACGAAAATTGCCAAGGAGCTATTAAAGAAAAAGGTAAATAATATAGAAAGCTTGAAGCCAGACTTTATTTCTACAGGAAATATTGGATGTATTACCCAGATATCTAATGGAACCCAGACCCCAATTTTACATACCATTGAGATTTTAGATTGGTATACTGGAGGACCAAAACCAAAAATATTACAAAAAAATTAATTATGAAAAAAATACTAGTTACTAGAAAATTACTTAAAGATTGTGAAGATAAAGCAACAAAAACTTTTGAAGCAAAATTAAATTCTAATGATGAGCTTTATTCACAGTCAAAATTAATAGAATTAAGCCAGGGATGTGATGCAGTGTTAACATCCTTGACAGATAAAATGGATGAAGAAACAATCAATAAATTACCAGAAACTGTAAAAGTTATTTCAAATTTTGCAGTTGGATTTGGAAATATAGATTTAGAAGCAGCAAAAAAAAGAGGTATTGCAGTTACTAATACTCCAGAAGTTTTGTCAGATGCCACAGCTGAAATTGGTATTCTTTTAATTTTAGGAGCTTGCAGAAGAGCAGCTGAGGGAATTGAAGCTGCAAAAGAAAGTAATTGGAAATGGTCTGCAGATTATCTAATTGGAAAGCAATTAACTGGCACTAGACTGGGGATTCTAGGCATGGGTAGAATTGGACAAAAAATTGCAAAAATTGCAAAATCACTTGGCATGATTATTCATTATCATAACCGTTCAAAATTAAGTGAAGAGAAAGAACAGGGTGCAGTTTATCATGATAATCTTAAAAGTTTATTTTCAGTTTCAGATGTTTTATCAATTTGTTGTCCGGCCACTAAAGAAACAATAAATTTAATTAATAAAGAAACAGTAGAATACTTTCCAACAGGTGCAGTAATTACTAATGTTGCTAGAGGTGACATAGTTGATGATGAAGCTTTAATTGATGCTTTAAATAGAAGAAAAATTTATGCAGCTGGTTTAGACGTTTATAAAGGAGAGCCAAATTTAAATCCTGGGTATTTAAAGATTAAAACAGCTTTTATTCTGCCTCATCTTGGAAGTGCAACAAAAGATACTAGAACTGCAATGGCTAACTTAGCGATAGATAATATTGATGAATTTTTCAACACAGGTAATTGTAAAAATAAAGTTAATTAAATTTTTTTGTAGAGCGTTATATTTTTCAGGATAAATGCTGAGTTTATAAAAAGAAAGATTAATTTAAAAATAATCTTTGAATGAACCAATAAAAGCCAACAAAAGCAATAATTATAGACAAAGGTCTAGTAACAAGGTTGCGATACCACTTTTTTTTTTGAAAAGCTAAAGCAATAAAAATATAAGATAAAATAATTACAGCAATTTGTCCAAGTTCAACTCCTATATTGAACGAAATAAGACTTACAATAAATGATCTATCTGCAACCCCAATTTCATTTAAGATCCCTGCAAAACCTAAGCCATGTAATAAGCCAAAGAAAAAAATTACATAGGGTCTAATTTTCATCAACCTTTCTGTAAAAAGATTTTCAACTGCCACAAAACAAATTGATAAAGCTATAATAGGCTCAACGATTTGGGGTGAAACATATATTATATTAAGTGCCCCAAGAAATAAAGTTATTGTATGAGATAATGTAAAAATTGAAACTTGCAAAATCAGAGGTTTCAATTTTGAAGACAATAAAAATAAAGCTAAAACAAATAAAATATGGTCTAAACCTTTTGGGACTATATGTTTAAAACCTAAGTTAATATAAGTTTTTATAATATTGGTCACACTTTTTTTAGTTTTAGTTAAAAGATTAAACCAATCAGATTGTTTGTCAGTTTCAATTAAACCTGAATATAAATCCTCATTATTAATTGAATTAACTCTAAATATTATTGGTCCTAATTTTTTTTCCCAATAAAATTTTAATTCTTCGTTTTTCAAATTTTTTATTTCAAATTGAATTGTAGAGTTTCTAATAATTTTTGGGTTTCCAATCTCTGGAATACTTATATTGACCAAAGATAAATTATAATTAGTATTTAATGACACCAAATATATATTATTAACTAATTCTTGAATTTTATTATTATAATTTTTAATCAATTCATCTGAACTCATATTTCTTAATTTTTCATACTGATTAGACTGTGCTGATTGTTCTGTAGTTGAGTGATTAAAATCTATCTCAGTGATAATTGCTTCAAGATTTAATTGAATTGATAAGTTAGCATTAATTATATTATCTTTTTCATAAATATTTAAATTTGCAATTGCTGGACGCAATTCATGAGAATAAGATGAATTAATGAAAAATAATAAAAATATCAATACTTTTAAAATCATAAATCCATTTAATCAGATTTTTTATTTTTTAGTAATATTTTTATTAATTATTTTTTTTAAAGTTAATTTAAAAGCACATGAGCTTTGGCTAGAGCCTCAAAATTTTAAATTTGATAATGAAAAAATCTTAAAAATAGATATTAAAATTGGTCAAAACTTTGAGGGCTCAGCTTTCGGTTATTACAATCCACTTAAAAAGGATTTGTATTTTGAAAATAGTAGTGAAAAAACAACCTTAGAACAAAGAGATGGAAATTTTCCAGCAATTCAAACTTTAATCTTAGATAAGGGTCTTCATATATTAAATTATGAAACTAATTCAGAGAAATTAAAATACGAAACTATCGAAAAATTTATTGAATTTTTAGCCGAACAAAATTTTCAAAATTTTGAAGATTTAATTGTAAAAGATAAATTACCTACCGAAAGCTATAAACGATTTGCAAAAGTATTATTAACTGATGGAAGTGAAGATTTTTTTGTTCAAAAACCCAAATTAGATTTTGAAATTATTGCTCTAAACTCACCTTATGATCAAAAAAATAATTTTTTTAAATTTCAGCTTTTTAAAAAAACAAAACCATTTGGTAATTGGCAAATAATTGTCTTTAGCAAAGATGAAGAAAATATTTTTAAGAAAAATGTTAAAACGAACACAAATGGAGTAGGAAAAATAAAACTTATTGATAATAGAATTTATTTATTAAGTGCCGTTTATATTGAAAAAAATAGTTATTTTAAAAAGATTAAAAAAGAAGCAGATTGGTCTAGTGAGTGGGCTAGCCTTGTTTTTAGAAGATAAATTAAATATTTCAATTTAAGGTTGTAATAACTTTTTTTGTTTGCCAATATTGGCACAGCTTTGCTTTATTATTTAGACTCTTTCTTCTGTTTATGATTTATTTCTTTAGTTAATTAACTAAATAATCAAGGAGATAAATAATGGTTAAAGAAAAAAAATCATTGAAGAATGTAACTTCTTCAAGACGTAAGTTCTTTAAAACTGCTGCTAAAGCAGGAGCTGCTACTGCAGTTGCTGTAGCAATGCCAAATATTGCAACAGCAGGTTCTCATGCTACTGTATTAAAGATGCAAGCCGCTTGGCCTTCAGGTGCTAACATCTTTTTTGAAATGGCAGGAGACTACTGTAAAATGGTAGAAGAAATGTCAGGTGGATCACTAAAGATTGATCTTCAACCTGTTGGAGCTATCGTAAAAACTTCAGAAATTGGACAAGCAGTAAGTTCAGGTGTAGTTGATATGGGTCACTGGGTGACAGCATATTGGTATGGTAAAAATGCTGCAGCTTCACTTTTTGGAACTGGTCCTTCATACGGAATGTCATCTCAAGAAGTTATGGGATGGATGGAGTATGGTGGAGGAAGAAAATTATATGAAGAAGCAGTAGCTAGTGTTGGATTTAACTACACTGGATTCTTTCATATGCCTATGCCAGCACAACCTTTTGGTTGGTTCAAAAAGAATGTAACTAAAGTATCTGATGTTAAAGGTATGAAGTATAGAACAGTTGGTCTTGCGACTAATGTTTTAACTGCTATGGGAATGGTCGTAAGACAATTACCAGGTGGTGAAATCCAACCAGCTATGAAAACTGGTTTGATTGATGCCGCAGAGTTCAACAACCCTACATCAGACTCACAGTTTGGAATGCAAGACGTCTCTAAACACTATCACTTAGGAAGTTTCCACCAATCTCAGGAAATGTTCGAAATTCCTATGAACACTAAGAGACTGAATAGCCTTTCACCTGCTCATCAAGCTATCTTGAAGAATGCTGCTTATGCTGCAAACTCAGATAACTACTTCAAGGCACTAGTTAGATATTCTACTGACTTAGCTAAATTGATGAATGAGCATAAGGTTAATGTTTACCAAACATCTGATGCTATCCTAGCAGAACAGTTAAAAGGTTGGGATAAAATCGTTGCTGAGTTCTCAGGAAAAGATGCTTTCTTTAAGAAAGTAGTAGACTCACAAAAAGCATACGCTAAGAGAACAATGAAGTATCTGTTGATGAATCAACCGAACTACAAATTAGCTTATGAAAATGAGTTTGGTCCAATCGGAAAAGTTAAAATTTAATTAACTTTAGATAAATTATAAAAGAGGGGGTTGAAAAACCCCCTTTTTTTTTAGCTCAACTTAATATAATTCTTTATGATGAAATTTTTCATTAAATTTGCAGACACCCTAAGCACTTCTATGGGGAAAGCTTTTTCATGGTGTATCGTTATTTTAATGGGTGGAACAGTTTATGAAGTTGTAATGGCCTATGTTTTTAACAAACCAACACTATGGAATTTTGACTTTAGTATGCAGATGTATGGGGCAATACTTATGATGTCAGGTGCTTATTGTTTAGCAACAGAAGCTCATGTAAGAGGTGATGTTATTTACAGATTATTTAAACCAAGAACACAAGCATGGTTAGATTTAGTTCTTTATTTTATTTTCTTTTTTCCTGGCGTCATAGCTTTAGCATTTTATGGATATGAGTATGCTGCTCTTGCATGGAAAATAAAGGAAACAAGCTGGAGTAGTCCAGCTCAAATACAAATTTATATGGTTAAATCCATGATACCAGCCGCAGGAATTTTATTAATTATTCAAGGGATAAGTGAAGTCTTCAGATCTATTATATGTATTCAGGAAGGTCAGTGGCCTGCTAGAATGGTTGTTGCAGAAGAGACAGAAAAAATTTTAATGAAAAAAGCTGAGAGTGAGGATCAAAAAGATGCTGTTTAGTCTTACCAACCCAGAAGTAGCCATTTTAATGATGGGCCTATTTTTATTTGCAGTGCTTTTAGGATTCCCAATTGCGTTTACTTTAATGGCAATGGGAATAGGTTTTGGTTACTACGCTTACTACGATCCTACAATGATGGAACACCTATTTGATAATAGGATATTTCAATTATTTGTTCAAAACACATACACAGTTATGGACAATAACGTCTTAACAGCAGTGCCCTTATTCTTATTTATGGGTTACCTTGTTGAAAGAGCTGGGATAGTTGCAAAATTATTCTTTGCTATTAGATTAGCTGCGCATAGACTTCCAGCATCAATGGCGGTTGCTGCTTTGATTACTTGTACTTTATTTTCAACAGCAACTGGGATTATAGGTGCAGTTGTAACTTTAATGGGATTGCTTGCTTGGCCTGCAATGGTTAAAGCTGGTTATGATAAAAAATTTGCATCAGGTGTAATTTGTGCAGGTGGATGTTTAGGAATTTTGATACCACCGAGTATTATGTTAATTGTATATTCAGTTATCGCTCAATTATCACCATTAAGATTATTTGCTGCAGCAATTTTTCCAGGTTTATTGCTAGCTGGTCTTTATATTGGCTATGCAGTTTTTAGAGCTTGGATGGATCCATCAATTGCTCCAAAACCCAAAGCAGAAGACGTGCCACCACGATCAGAGATTCTAAAAGAAGTATTGGTATCATTTGTCCCACTTTTTGGATTGATTATGTTAGTTCTTGGAACAATTTTAGCAGGAATAGCTACTCCAGCAGAAGCAGCGGCGGCAGGTGCTTTTGGAGCAATACTTTTATCTTGGTTTTATAAAACTCTTAAATGGCAAAGTTTTAAAGAGTCTGTTTTTTTAACAGCAAAAACTACAGCCATGATTATGTGGTTGTTTATTGGATCTTGGACTTTTTCATCTGTATTTTCTTATTTAGGAGGTCATGAAGTTTTTGAACATTTCTTCACATCAATAAATATAACTACTTGGCAGTTTTTAATAATTACTCAATTAATAATTTTTCTCTTAGGATGGCCATTAGAATGGACTGAAATTTTAATTATTTTTGTTCCGATTTTTTTACCATTATTAGAAGTATTTGATGTTAATCCATATTTCTTTGCAATGTTAATTGCTCTTAATTTACAAACATCTTTTTTAACCCCACCCATGGCAATGTCAGCCTACTATTTAAAGGGAGTTCAAAAAACTAATGTAGAATTAATGGAAATATTTGCAGGTATAATGCCATTTTTAGGCATCGTGATTTTTGCAATGTTTTTAATGTACATGTTTCCAGGAATTGCATTATGGTTGCCAGAGACATTATTTGCAAATTAAATAAAAAAAATGACAGACATATTTTCATTAAAAGTTGAAGAGATAGTATCTAAGATAAAAGATGCTCAGCTTACATCAGTTGAAGTTTGTCAAAAATATATAGAAAGAATAAGTAAGTTTGAAAAAGAAGTAAAAGCCTGGGTTCACTTTGATAAAAAACTTTTGTTAGAAAAAGCAAAAGAGGCAGATGAGTATAGGAGATCTGGGAAACCAACAGGTCCACTGCATGGAATTCCAGTAGCACTTAAAGATATTATAGGGACAATTGATATGCCTACTGAGTGTGGAACACCAATTAGAAAAGGCAAATCTTATTCTCAAAATGCAGAAATAGTAGATTTACTTTTATCTGCAGGAGCAATTGTAATGGGTAAAACAGCAACTTCAGAGCTTGCCTATTTAGGCCCTTCAAAAACTACAAATCCTCATGATCATGCAAGAACCCCAGGAGGTTCATCTAGTGGTTCAGCAGCATCTGTTGGATCTTTTATGGCACCACTATCTATTGGCTCTCAAACGGGAGGCTCAGTAATAAGACCAGCATCTTATTGTGGTGTTGTTGGATACAAACCAACATATGGATTAATTTCTCGTAATGGTGTTTTGAAAACTTCTGAAAAATTAGATCATATAGGGGTGTTTGGTAGGTCAGTTGAAGATGTTGCATTGCTTGCTAAGGTTCTCATTAAAAAGGATAATCATGATAGGGCAACGGTATATTATTCAACAGAGGACATGTTACATGAAACAAAAAAAGGACCTTTGTTTGAACCTAAATTCATTTTTTATAAAACTGATCATTGGAAAATAATTGATAAAAAATCTAGAGATGCTTTTGAGTATTTTATAAAATCATTTAAAAAAAATATTGAAATTTTTGATACCCCGTCATATTTCAAGGACATTCATAAATATCATCAAATAATTCATGAAACTGATTTAGCTAATAATTTTGGTATGTATTATAAAAAATATAAAAAGAAATTATCTAAGTTTATGCAAGACGCTATAGCAAAAGGTAATAAGCATTCAGCTAAGGATTATGCAGAAGCTATAGATTTTATGAAAAGAAGTTACGATTCTTATGAAGAAGTATTTGAAGATTATCATGGTGTTTTGACACCTTCTAGTCCGGGCGTTGCTCCTAAAGGCTTAAAGAGCACAGGCACTGCAGAATTCAATAAAGTTTGGTCTTATCTTGGGACCCCTTGCATTTCACTTCCCCTTTTGCAGGGTGAAAATAATATGCCTTTAGGTGTTCAATTAATTGGTGCACGTTATGATGATCATAGATTTTTAGGTGTTGCCAATTGGTTAGAAAAGGAATGTAATAAATAAAATGCAAAAATTTACAACTTTTCTTGGGTCTTTACTCGCAGCATCTTTTTTGATTGGTCTTGCTACAACACTAACCAGATCATCAATGATAGGTTTCTTTGATGTATTGCCAGTTTATATTTTAATGGCTATTGCAATTTTTATGATGTTGTACGAAGCTTTCTTTGATAAAAAATAATAATTAATTTAAAAAGTTGCCTAATAAAAAGAATAATTTTCTAGCTTTTTCACTTTTATTTATCCAGCCAATTTTTATGGCATCTAATTTAGTAGTTGCTAGGGGTGGAGTTGAGTTTGTTCCTCCTATTTCATTGGCATTTTGGCGATGGACTGTAGTTGTTTTAATACTTTTACCATTTACATTTCCACTTTTAATAAAAAATTTAAAATTAATTAAAAAAGAAGTTAAGAAACTTTTCTTTTTAGGTGCTATGGGTTGTGGTGTTTGTGGGGCGTTTCCTTTTTTAGCAGGAGAAACTACGACAGTGACTAATATGGGAATTATTTATACTTCTTCGCCCATATTTATTATTTTAATTTCAGCAATTTTTTTTAATGAAAAAGTTAATTTTATTAAAATTATTGGTTTGGTCTCTTGTTTAATTGGTGTTTTTGCAATTATTATTAAAGGTGATTTGAATTTATTATTAAATTTAAGTTTTACAATTGGTGATTTATGGATGCTTGCAGCTGCAATAGGTTGGGCTCTTTACTCCATATATCTTTTTTACTGGAAATCAGAATTACCAATTTTTCAGAGATTTACTTTAGTTGCTTTTTTTGGGGCAGTTAGCTTGTTTCCTTTTTACATAATAGAAGAAATAGCTGTTCAAAGAACTTTGTTTAATTCACAATTCTTTTTATGGGTTGTGTTTGCAGCAATATCACCTGGAATAATTGCTTTTACTCTTTACACGCAGGCTCAAAAGAGTCTTGGTGCATCATTAACAGGTTTTACTCTTTATATTTTTACAATTTACGCAGCAATTTATGGATTCATATTTTTTAATGAAAAACTAGAGTTCTTTCATTATATAGGCACTATTTTGGTGTTCTTTGGTGTTTATTTAGCTAAAAAAAATTATGAAACTAAAACGTAGGAATTTTTTTTTGGAATTTATTATTGGAATAGCCGTTGTTTATATATTTGTATTAGTTGCACTTTTTATATTTCAAAGAAGCTTAATGTACCATCCTCTAGAGAATAATTATTTTGGAGATAAGCTAGAGGTCAATGTAGAAAAGGTAAAGATTATAACTTCAGATAATATAGATTTATTAGGCTGGTTTCACAAAAAAGATCTCAAAAAGTTTAAAACTATTGTTTACTTTCATGGAAATGCAGGAAGCCTTGAAAATAGAATTTATAAATTAAATCATTTTAAAAATATAGATGTAAATTTTTTAATTATTTCCTGGAGAGGTTTTAGTGGAAACTCTGGCAAACCCTCTGAGCAAGGACTATACAAAGACGGTAAAAGTACAATTGATTGGTTAAAAAAATTGGGCCTAGGTGAGAAAGATATTATTCTTTATGGAGAGTCGCTTGGTACAGGTGTTGCAACAGAGTTAGCTCAATATAATGATTTTGCAGGATTAGTACTTGAGACACCATTTACCTCAATGGTTGAAGCAGCAAAGAATTTTTATCCATATATACCTGTCGGTTTGTTGTTAAAAGATAAATATAAAAATGATATAAAAATTCAAAATATCAGTATTCCTATTTTAGTTATGCATGGTGAGTCTGATCAAATTGTTCCTTTTTGGATGGGAAAAAAAATTTATGAAATAGCTAATCAGCCTAAGTATTCTTATTTTACAAAACTTGATGATCATATGATGGAATATGATGAAAAGCTTGTATTTGCGTTAAAGACATTTATTAAAAGTTTAAATTAAGCCACAATCTAAACAAAAATAACACAAAATTTTTTGTCAATTATTGGAAGTGAAAAAAATACTTCTTCTAATTATAATTTTATTGTCGTTCAAAAACTTTGTATTTGCTCAAGATAATAGCTCTATGATTAATAATTTATTTCATATTGATCAAATGAATTCACATAACAAAAATTTTGCCCTATATTTTAAAACAAGAGATAAAGCAATCTTAGCAAGAGGCGAGAAAAAAAATTATATAAATGATTTTCCTAAAGATCTTTATATATATGACTATAAAACAAAAGACTCTTCTCCTTTAATTTCTTATGAGTGGTTTCCAACTAGAGCAAAATATTTTCTTGAAGAATATGATTTTCCAGTTTTCCCTGATGACTTTGCTTATTATCTTTTAAAGGATAATAAGACATTAGTGATGATAAGTGCTGTTAAAAGTTTAAATGCTAACTTTAAATTTGATATAGATAAAAAAAAATTAGAACTTTATCCAAAAAATGGAAAATTTGATTTTATAATCTCATCAATAGCTAAAAATTGTGGGCATGATGATTTTAAAGAGAATTATAAGTGTACTTTCTATAAACCTTTAATATCAAGCACTTTAATCAATTAATTTGTGTAAAAGCTTCAGCAAATTTTTCTGCTTCAAAAATTTGAAGATCATCTTCTTTTTCTCCTAAACCTAAAGCAATGATTGGAAGTTTATATTTTTTAGCAACAGCTAAGAGAATTCCTCCTTTAGCTGTTCCATCTAGCTTTGTCATTACAAGACCAGTAATTGGGATTATTTTATTAAATTCTTCAACTTGATTAATTACATTTTGACCCGAAGTAGCATCTAAAACCAATATAACATCATGAGGTGCTTCAGGATCTATTTTTTTTGTTACATTTGCAATTTTTTTATATTCTTCCATTAAATTTTTCTTATTTTGTAATCTTCCAGCAGTATCAATTAAAACTTGATTAAAGTTATTATTAATTGCTTCCTCAATTGCCTTATAAGCAACTGATGCAGGATCTGCACCTTGTGAAGATTTTGTTATATCAACTTCAACTTTATTTGCCCAATTTTCTAATTGCTCAATAGCTGCTGCTCGAAAAGTATCTGATGCAGCAAGCATAACTTTATTACCGTTTGCTTTTAATATTTTGCTAATTTTTCCAATAGTAGTTGTTTTTCCAACACCATTAACACCTGAAACTAAAGTAGCATTAATTTTATCTTTCTTTTTAAAGAAATTATCATTTTCAAGTGGCTTCATTAGAGAAACAATATATTCTTTTAAAATAGTATTTATTTCTTCGGCAATATCTTTCTTTGGATCGATTTTACTGTCAGAAATAATTTCTTTAATTTCAGCTGCAGCAATAATTCCAACATCAGACTGGATTAGGTATTCCTCAATTTTATCTAAAGTTTTGTCATCAATTTCTTTTTTTATAACTATATCTCTTAAACCTGATGTAAAAGCAGATGCGCTCTTTTTAAATCCAGATTTAAATTTATCGAAAATTCCCATTAAATATTAATCTCAATATTTTTGATATCTGAGACAGGCCCTTTCATATGGATGCTATTATTTTCATCAATTGATATTGATAGTTTGCCTAGCGCAAACTCAATATCAGTTTTTTTATCAGTTAATCCATTAATATTTCCAGCTACAGCAGTGGCACATGCTGCAGTTCCACAAGCTTTTGTTAGTCCAGCTCCTCTCTCCCATACCTTAATTTTAATTAAATTTTTATTAATAACTTTTGCAAGAGTAACATTACATTTCTCAGGAAAATATTTATGATTTTCTATTTCAGGGCCAATTTTTTCTAAATCATAATCTTCAATATTCTCAACAAAAAATATAACGTGAGGATTCCCAACATTAACCGAAGTCCCACCAATATGTTCAACTCCATTTTTGTTAATAATTGGAATATTTAAGTTTTTTGTATCTAAATCTTTATTTAAGGGAATTTTATTCCATTCAGTTTTAGGAACACCAATTTCAGTTTCCACTAAATTGCTATCTAAAATTTTTGACTTTAATGACCCAGAAGATGTCCAAAGTATAATTTCTTTATCATCGTTTTCTTTTGATAGTAAATCAGCAACGCATCTTGTACCATTTCCACAGGCACCCGAAATACTACCATCTGAATTATAAAATTCTAAGGCTGCATCTTTTTTTTCAATTTTTTTAATTAAGATTAATTGATCACATCCAATAAAATTTCGATCACATATCTTAATAATCTGATCTTTTTTTAGATTAAAATTTTGACTTCTCTGGTCAATGATTACAAAATCATTTCCTAAACCATCCATTTTAAAAGCTTTAATATACATATACAGATATTTAACTTATTTATTGACTTTTTGAACCTCTATTATAGGTTGTCTCCGTTTCCGCAAAAACATTAACTTTGCGGTGTCTTTGGAAACAAAGAGATCGACACTAGTCAGCGAGGCTTCGCCCACTAGTGCGATTACTGCTGTGCGTAATAATTATGTTTGAAAATTTAACAAATAAATTCGAAGAAATTTTTTCTTCTTTAAAAAAAGCTCCCTCACTTGATGAAACTCAAGTGGATGAGGGTTTAAGAGGAATTAGACAAGCTTTATTAGAAGCCGATGTCTCCCTGGATGTTGCTAAAGATTTTATAGAAAAAGTTAAACCAAAGGTTCTAGGTCAAGAAATTATCCGATCAACTTCCCCTGGAGATATGGTTGTAAAAATTGTCTATGATGAATTAGTTAATTTATTAGGTGAAACTAATAATGAGATAAATCTTAGTGCTGTACCACCAGTTCCAATGATGCTTGTAGGGCTTCAGGGTTCAGGAAAAACTACGACAACTGCAAAATTAGCCAAGTATTTAGAAACCAATAAAAAGAAAAAAGTAATGATGGTTAGTCTTGATATTTATAGACCAGCTGCTCAAGAACAACTTCGGTCTCTTGGAGAACAAAATAATATATTAACGCTTCCTATAATAGAGGGTCAGCAACCAACAGATATTTGCCAAAGAGCAATTAGTGCAGCAAATCTTAATGGAGCAGAAATTATTTTATTTGATACTGCTGGAAGAACTCAAATTGATTTACAAATGATGAGTGAAATCAAACAGATTGAAAGTGTAATCAATCCTACTGAAACATTTTTAGTTGCTGACTCATTAACAGGACAAGTTGCAGCATCAGTTGCAAAAGAATTTAAAAATAC